>Ga0153915_10000223_pt1 | contig 51358 bp, 97 predicted proteins | sample Opewatmetagenome_2_FD_107003 | JGI IMG/M metagenome (GOLD analysis project Ga0153915, IMG submission 107003) | Freshwater wetland microbial communities from Ohio, USA - Open water 3 Core 3 Depth 3 metaG | ecosystem: Environmental > Aquatic > Freshwater > Wetlands | place: USA: Ohio, Lake Erie...
CATAAAAACCTTTCTTTATTCTAAATAATCAAATAATTTCCAATCAGATATTAGTTGTTTTCTTTTACGTTTCTTCATTTTTCTTGGAAGTTTTTTAGAAAGTAACCACTCTTCTCTAATTTTGGCTTTCATTTTTTTAGAATGTTCTACTATTTCATTGTAATCACCAAATATCTGTAAACTTAAATTAAACAAATTATTAATCATATAAAACTCCTTCGATTTAAGTCTTTTAATTTATTAATTAAACCGTTTTTAGTTTCTTCTGATAATAAATCAGAAATATCTATTTCTGAGTCTTTGAGATATACACTAATAATTTCGTATACTTCTTCTAATTCTTCAGTTTCCAAATCACCATATTGTTTAGGTTCATAATGAAAATAAACATCCACGCAAATTCCGTTATAATTTAATCTCATATTTTACCAACCTTACTCAAAAACTAACTTTGATTGAGGTAATCTTTCAATTTTTATGTCTTCGACAGGGCCATTATTAATGATTGCTTTAAATATTTGATGAATTTGATCTTGAGTTTTTCTAATATGTAATCGTATAATTGCTCTATCATTTGACGTATCTGGTTCACATAGTAACAAATATTCTAACTGTTCTTTTTCTAACTCTTTAATTTTTATTAAATTTTCAAATGTAGAAGCAATGAATTGATTAGTTTTATATTGGTTTAACATTTTAATAAAAGATATTTGATCTTGGAAAGTTTCATCAAAGAAGGATTTTCTACATTTATTAAAGATAGGATCTTTTAGTAGTTTAACCTGTTCTTTGTGAATTACATTATCAACAGAATCAATTTTTTGTTGATATACTGTGATTATTGTGATAGTTTGCTCTAATGGAATAGTATCAGAATAAGAACTTACTATTAACATTAGCATTAAAAATGAGAAGATTTTAAACATTTCTTTTTCCTTTGAAAGATATTATTAATTAAATCATGATAATAATATAATTAATGGAAAAAGAAATGTCAAATGTTTTTAATTATTTTCTATAATTAAACTAAGCTGACCACAAGCTGCTCCTGCTTTTATTTCAGCTTCTGTAGCTATCGCTACAGCATAATCATAACCAGCTTCATCCAATGCAAGTTTAATGTTTTCCATTAACAAACTCCTTTTTTACAGTTTACGAACTCTTTTTCATTTTCCAAATTATAATCAATAGTTGAAAATAATTTATTTAAAATTGTTATATAATCTCGATAATTTTTAGAAAACCAAATATCAGTTCTATTATTTACAAACCTGTACCAAAGAGAATCAAACATGAAATTTTGATAATAATGGTCTTTATTTGGTTCTATTACTATTAGTTTTCCATTACATTCTAAAACTCTGAATAACTCAGCTATTATCAATTCTAAATTTTCAATATGATGAAGAACATTTCTGCAAAAAATATTTTTAAAAGTGTTAGGTTTAACTATTTTTAGATTCTTATCATAGATTTTATAATCAAGACAATAAAAATCTAACTTAGGATTTGAGGTAAAATCACAAGGTAAATAACCAGTCTTAGGATTATAACCTGAACCAAAATCTAAATTCATTTAATATTTAAACCAACCTTTTCACAAAATCCTGTCCAACTAACATCAATTCCATAAGGGGAAATTATTAAATCTTCATCTTTATAATTATCATCATGAGTATAATAACCAAAAAGCTTATCTTTATGTTTTAAAAATAGTAATCCGTGACCAGTATTTTCTACAAATGATGAGTCCAGAAGCTCTTCAAATTTATCAACACAAGTATAAGTTTTAAGAATATCTTCACATATAGTTACATTCAAACTCATCTTAGTTACAAATAAATCTATTAAGTTTTTAATCTCATTATTAAAATTTTCTTCACACAACGCGATATTTATTCTAAGATTAGGAAAAAATTCTTTGGCTATATTAACTACATTTATTATTGAATCGGAAGATATTCCACCTCTTGTAGTTTCAGAATATTTCTCTAATGTTGCTATTGAAATATTAAGTCCTGTAAGTCCAGCTTCTTTATATTCTTTCAGTAACATAGGACTAAGCAAAGCACCATTTGTTGTAAGTCTTACTTCTTTTGCATATTTCGATCCAATGTTTATATATTTAACCAAATTTGTAAGAAGTGTAGACTCACCTCCCATTATAGTGCAATATTCAAAAGACTTAGATTCAAATAACTGCAAATAACTTTTTAAGTAAGAAATATCTAAAATGTTAGCTGGTTTATTTTTCTGATAACAAAATTTACAGTTATAATTACAATGAGTATTAGTAATTATTCTTAAACCCCGGAAATTATTCATATTAAATTATTTCCTGTTATAATTCCACTCAAATTATTTTTCTTGCTAATTAATGACTCATTTAAAGGACTCAATTTAACAAAAAAGAATTCTGGAGAAAAATATTCTTTCAAAATATTAATATCAAAATCAGATTCATCAACTAATGTCAAATTTATTGTGGTTTTTAAGTTAGATTTAGTTCTTATTTGTCCGAGTTCTTTAAGAGTCATCTTATTCCTTATAGGAATTAACCAATCTCTTTTTTCATCATTAAGTGCATGAACACTAATTTGTAAAGTTATATTTCCTTCAATCCAAGAAAAATCTGAACCTTTAATTCCTATTGTTGAAATATAATGATGAGTGTTTTGATATTTACTATCAATATAATTAATAGTTTCTTTGATTGCATTGATATTTAAGAACGGTTCTCCCATTCTAGTGTAGTTAATCTTATGTTCTTTTGCAGAATTAAAATCATATTCCTTATTTTCACTCATTATAAATTCAAACTGATCAATCATCTCTTCACTTGTTAAATTTCTATGTTTTTTGAGTTGTCCAGTTGCACAAAATTTACATCCAATAGGACAACCACTCATACAAGAAAGTCCTATTAACCAACGTTCTAACCTATTTCCAATATCTTTAGTTGTTAGTTTATTCTGACATCTTCCTATCGCATCTTTAGTGTAAAACGGTAAAAACGTATCTGTAGTTTCTACAGGGAAACCATCATTAGTTTCTAAAGCATAAACTAATCCGTTTTTAAAAGATTTTTTATCTTTTATTTTTAACATAGTTTTAACAATCTTTCTAAATAAAAATAATTTGTTACTTCTTACTAATAATATAATTAATGGAAATAAGAAAAGCAATTAATTTATATTTAAATATATTTTTATATAATTAGAAAAACTTAAATATTGTTTTGCAAATTTATTATCTTTATGGGTTTCTTTAACTTTATCTTCAAATTCTGAAATAGTTCCTTTAAAACATCCACAAGTAACCATTATTTTATCTTCATCTTTAAAAAATGTAGTATAATCTTCTCTTGAGCCGATTGGTCCGATAGTCATATAGTCAGTAGTAGATTTAATAGTTCCCGAATATATACTAGCATAACTATAGATTATAACATCACCACGAACTTGAGAATTTTCAAAGACTCGAGCATGATCATAGACTTGAGCAAAACTATAGACTCGAGCATTATTAAAGATATGAGCATCATCATAGACTCGAGCATGATCATAGACTCGAGCATCATCACAAACTATAGCACTACCATAGACTCGAGCATTATTATAGACTCGAGCATTATTATAGACTCGAGCATTATTATAGACTCGAGCAAAACCAGAGACTCTAACACGATCATAGATTTTAGCATTTTCAAAGACTTGAGCATTATTATAAATCCAGCAGGTATCATCATGGCTAAGATTATGTTCACCAGAGACATAACCACCAATATCACCAACTGTAACATTATCAAAATCTTTTAACGCTTTAATTCTAAATAAACCTTCTTTATCAGAAGGTATTAGTTCATACTTCTTTTCTGACATATTTTTAATCCTTTTTATTAGAACCATTTATTAAAATCAACAAAATTTTCTTTATAATTATTAAGAAACGGGAAGAAATTTATTTTTGTAATATTTTCAATTGAATCTACTGAAACTACATAATTTTTAAGATTGTTGTTCAAATTTCGTTGGTTAAATAGGAAACCAATAGAAGAGCTATCCAATTTACAAAATATAATTTTATAAAAATATTTAGGAACTACAATGTTATCTTCACCAAAAGATTCTAAACTATCATTTAATATTCCTCCAGTTATAATGTATAAAGTATCAAAATTATCAGACCAGTTTCTTACTTTAAATTCTAAAGTTTTCCAAATTCCTCTATTAAAAGTTGGTAGTTGAGGAGATATATTGGTCATAAAGAAACAATCGTACATTGAGTTATAACTATAAGAAGCATCATTTGCCGGAAATAAATGACCAAGATCATAACCAGAATTCAAATAACTCTTCTTAGTTATAGGTTTATTTAACCTATTATCAGCTCTAAAAGAACCAACTCTTTTATATAGTTTTACTAATTTAGTTTTATCCAAAGAATATGCAACCCAACTAGCTTGATTATATCTTTGATTATATCCAACAGTAAAACCAGAATAATTAATAACTTTTACATTATTAATTGGTTCTACTAAACTAATATTAAAAATGAATAAAAGAAATAAAATATTCATTATAAAAGATCTGGGTTATTAAAGATATTTCCGATTATTTTGTAACTATTAAAATCTATATGATAAAGTAGTGTAATAATTCCATCTGAATTTTTAGTTGCATAAGAACCATATTCAGGATAATAAATAATAACTCCAGTATGAGGAAGAAAGCTTCCTTCATAAAATAAATTACAATTTACTATATCACCAACAAAAATTTTATTTTTATTTTTATCAGTTATTCCTATATATTGAGTTAGTGTACCATTTCTATAAGGTTGATTACATTCCCTTCCTTGTCCATCCAACCAACAAAGTCTTCCAGTAAAACCAAATTTATAATATAAAGTGTTTTCTGCTTCATCTTTTGGTAATCCATAAATAAATTTATTTAATGAATTTATAGCTCTAAATAAAATTTCAGTATTTAATAAATCATACATATTTTTATTCCTATTTTATTATAGGTTTTTCAACATTTCTTTTAATTTTTTCACACCTTCAGATTTATAATCTTTATAATGACCAATTACAGAATAAAAACCATAACATTTTTCCAATATATCACCATTAACAATAATGTGAGTTACATAATTATTACTAACTCTATAACAAATCCCGCGAAAATTATAATAACCATCATTCTTAGTTTTAGCTTTATCAATAATAAGTTGCAAATTCTCAGTATTGTAACCATATTTCATAATCACTCCTTTAAAAGTTCTAATTAGAAGAACATTCCGCATGAGGCTTTGATAGATTTACCCGACGAATAACACAACTTATAATCTATTCCACTGGCTTTTAATATTTGATTAATTTCATTTTTTCTTTTAGAAGGTTCTAAATCAAAAAAGTTATTAGGTTTATTAAACTCTATAATTCTTAGTTGTGCTCCAATATCCTCACAAAATTTGATAGCTAATTTAATTTCTTCATTTGAGTCATTTAAACCAGAAATAGGGGTAAAATGACAAATCTTTTTTATCTGTAATTTTTGCAGTATTTCTTTTGCCTTATTAGTTGGCATGCTATGAGGAATTAGTTTCTTTCTAGTTTCTTCTGTTGCTGAATGAAGAGAATAAAATATTCGCCCATTTGGTAATTCATTTAAATGACTTATTACTTTTAAAGTATCTAAAGAATTTACAGGAAACATAGTTCCAATATCAACACCATACAACTTATCTTTAGCTATTTGTTTGGCTATAAAACTAAGATTCAAAGAATAATCATAAGCGTCGCCCATACCCATAAATGAAATCTTTATTTTTTCATATTTTGAGTTATATATAAACTTATTATTTTCTATCATTTGATTACAGTTTAATAATTCAGATTTTTTATTATACGTTAGTGAACACATTTTACAACCATAATCACAACCAGAAGATACACTAACAAATAATGTAACAAAAGATCTTTTTACTTCTCTAATTTCAAAGGTCTCTTTATCATATTCATAATGTTTAACCTTTAAAATTGATTCACTACCATCTTTATGTTTATATTTAGTTGGCATATTAATTATTTCTTTCCCAATCTTCTTTTCTTTTTTCTATTTCAGGTTTAATTCTTTTTCTAAGATCAGATAACAAATCAGAAATTTCATCAAATTTATTAGAAATAATCTCGTCGGCGTGTTCTTTTACTACTTGTTTAAATGCTTTTTCGCAAGAATTTACCCATGAATTAATAAATTGTTCAATATCAAAATCTAGTCCATTTATAGTCAACTTCATGTCAACTACAGAACCATTACCTTTTTCATAAGATTCTTCTATCATCTTCCCTAATTTCATCATGATTTTTCATTTCATCACATAATGCTTGCTTTATCAACAAACCAATGGGTGTGTTATTTTCAAATTCTTTTAAAACATTAAATTTCATAATTCTATAACCTTTATATCTAAAGTTTGATAAAACCATTCAGCTACTATATGCCTATGACAAAAATGTCCTCTTTTTTCCCAACAAAGTAAAATAGCATCATCTCCTAGTTCATTATATACTTTTTCTGGATTCAAATTATTCAAAACTAATGAAATATAATAACTAGTAAAAAGTTCAACATCATTAGTTGTTTTGTAAAACTCTAATAATTCTTTGGTAGGAGCTAAATCTTTATAAGTTCTACCTTTCCATCCAGAAGGATTCCAACAAGCTATAGAAACAGCTTTCTCTAAATTTCCTGAAATACTAAAATTGGAAGTGTTCATTTATTACTTTTCAATAATTTCTTTTTAATATCTTTTAAAAATTTAACTTCTTTTTTACAAAAACCTATAATTTTTTGGTTAATAATAATAGGAGCTTTATTAATAATTTGTTCTGATATTGAATTAATTAATGATTGATATGGAGTATTTTGACAACATCGAAGTTTAGTTTTATTATAAATTGGACAACCACCTACACAATGGGTAAGTCCATTAAGATTAAACCTTTTACAAAGCGGACAACCAATAGTACCAAATGTAATATCTAACTCATCACATAATTGTTCGATACTACGAAATTCTTTATTAATATTTTCAGAAAGTTTATTTAATTTATGTTCCCAAAGTTCAATAGATTCATCTAAAGAAATTAAAACTTCAGATTTGTTATTATCAGACATACTAAATTCCTTTGAAAATGTTATTAATTAAATCATGATAATAATATAATTAATGTAAATAGAAAAAGCAATTAATTCCTTTGTTCTATTACATATTTAATATAATTTATAGCAGCAATATATTCTTTAGCATACATATTATTTTGATGGTTTTCTTTCACTCGAGTTTCAAATTCTTGTATAGTTCCTTTATAACAACCACAGGAAACCATTATATTATCTTTATCTTTAAAGAAGGTAGTATAATCTTGTCTTGAGCCGATTGGTCCGATAGTCATATAGTCATTAGTAAATTTAATAGTTCCGGAATATATTTTGGCATTACCAGAGACTTGAGCACTACCAGAGACTTGAGCAATACCAAAGACTTGAGCAATACCAAAGACTTGAGCACTATCATAGACTCGAGCATCATCAAAGACATGAGCACTACCAGAGACTCGAGCACTACCATAGACTTGAGCAATACCAAAGACTTGAGCACTATCATAGACTCGAGCATCATCAAAGACATGAGCACAACCAGAGACTCGAGCACAATCAGAGACTTGAGCACTACCAGAGACTCGAGCACTACCAGAGACTATAGCATTATCATAGACTTGAGCAAAATTAGAGACTCGAGCACTACCAGAGACTCGAGCATTATCATAGACTCGAGCATCACCAGAGACTTGAGCATTGCCAGAGACTATAGCATCATGATGAATCCAGCAGAAATCATCATGGCTAAGATTATGTTCACCAGATACAAAGCCTCCAATATCACCAACTTTAACAAAAGAAAAATCTTTTAACGCTTTAATTCTAAATAGACCTGCTTTATCTGAAGGTATTAGTTCATATTTCTTTTTCATATTCATATCCTTTGAAAAATGTTATTATTCATAAATCACGATAATAATATAATTAATGGAAATAGGAAAAGCAATTAAATATTAAACAATTCTTTTACATAATTTATTGAACTCAAATATTGTTTACCACTACGATTTTTTTTATGATATTCTTTAACTCTATTTTCAAATTCACAAATATGTCCTTCAAAATCACAAGTTGTTAAAGAAACCATTATTTTATCTTCAACCTTAAAAAATGTAACAAAATCATTTCGTGAGCCAATAGGGCCTATAACTATATGATCAGATTGTTCTATAATATAGCCAGTATATATTTTCGCTCGTCCATAAACTGTAACACAGCTACTAATCGTAGCATCACCACAAACTTGAGCATTATCAAAAATTCTTGCAAACCTGAAAATTCTAGCGTTCCCATAAATTTTAGCATTTCCACCAATTTGAGCATGTTCAGAAACCTTAGCGTTATCATAGACTTGAGCATCATTATAAATCCAACAATCACCATCATGGCTAAGATTATTATCATCTTCTACATAACCACCAATATCACCATATTTTACAACACCAAAATCTCTTAAAGCTCTAATTCTAAACAATCCTTCTTTATTTGAAGGTATTAGTTCATATTTCTTTTCCATTATATAAGTCCTACTATAAAGGTTTAATTATCACGAAGTGAAATAAGGAAATTAAGTTCATCAGTCACAATATCAATAATTTTTTGATTAATAACAAAATATTTTTTATCAATGATATTATGTACTATTTCTTCATAAGGAGTTTTACCACATTTATTATTATTAGTTTTTTCAAATATTACACAAGTTTTACAACTATCATTACAATTACAAAGAGCACAATCAGTGCCAAAAAATGAAACTCCATATTTATCTTTTAATTCATAATAATCTTTAATAGTAACACCAACCAAAGATTTCAAGGTAACAAGTTTGTAAGTATAACTTGTTATTGATCGTTCTAAAGCTATACGATTATCAAAATCCATTATTACAACCATTCATAAATTAAGATTGTTTATTTTTACAAAAATCATTAATTGATTTAAGTTCTTGTTTTAAATTAAAACCAATTTCATTGATTTCATCACAGACTTTATTTTTAAATAAATCTATTATTTGTGATTGATGTTCTTTAATAAACTCAATAATAACATCATTTAAAATTACATCAGCAGTTTCTTTAACTCCAAAGTTTTCAAAAAATTTAGAAGGTTTTAACTCTTTAGTTTTTCGTACCAAAACTTCAATTCCTAATACATCAGGAGTCTTTAATTCAGAAAATTCATTTAAAGAATCATAAATATGAATTAGATTTTGAATATTAAAGATCATCAGATTCACCCATTTCTTCTAGTTTTTTAATCATTTTTTCTTTCTCCAGATCTATCTTCTCAAGATCAATTTCCAGAAAATCGGAGATTATTTCATTCGGATAAGCTTCTTCAACTCTATAAAATTGAGAGTTACCACTATCTAATAAACAAATAGACAACTTCTTTTCATTTAACCATGTCATAAACTTAGTCAACAAGATACAATCATTTTGTACCTGTTGTAGTTTAAAATGTTCTGGAAATTCTTCATTTAAGTTCATTTCTTAACTCCATAAGTAATGAACCTAAACGATTTTTACCAGTTCCATCAGCTCCACAACCCCAATAATAATCAGTAGGACTATCTTCAATAATTACAGAATCTCCAGTTGTCGTAAGTGTTTCCAAAATATCATCATTTTGAGTGAATTTAAGAAGAATTGCATTGAACATAATATCTTCTTTAACAGCTTCCCAGTCGGATCTCAATGGTAGATTTTTATCTCGACCCATTGTCGCAGCTTCTTTAGCTGTATCACATTCTCTTACTTTATTTTCAAATTCAGTTCCTTCAAATTTCTTACATTGAAAATAATGTTCAGAAGTTTTATAAACATTACCAAATTCATCCTCAAAACTATGATTTGAGAAATTAGAGAAACAACCATAGATTCCTTTGGTGGAATAAAACTTGATTTCAGTCATTTGTTGACCTTTCTACAATTAAGGCATTTGATTTTAGAACCTTCTTTTATTAGGTTGGTAGAATTACAAGAAATGCAAAAAGAAGGAGTTTGATAAACTTTAGATTTGTAATCTTTAGAACTAAACATGTTAAATTCTTTCTATTCGTATAACTTTATCTTTTTTTCAGTTAATGTAAGTCTCACATTTAAATCTTTATGAGTTTCATTAATTGCTTTTATTTGTTGATTCCAAAAGAACGTAAAATAAATGAATAAAAACAATAAACCTATTAGATTTATTATTCCTAATGCTAATAAAAACCAAAACATGATTATTGCTCCACTAAATTAAAGGTTACTATTTCATAGGAAGATTCAGGATATAAGCATAATGATTTTATATTCGGTTTTCTTAACCAAATAGTTTTACCATTATTAGACTTAATATAAGAAGTAGTATTCTTTTTTCTAATTCTATAAGCTATTGTAGCAGAATTATTTTTTGTTTTATCAATAGAACTAGTATTTACTTTAGGTTCTTCTTTTATTGTATCTTCGCCTAAAATTGCATTTAAATCATTTCTTACTATTTTTAATTCATCTTTGGTAAAGGTTTTCATTTTTATTCCCGAAGATGTGACCAAGAATTTTCTGCCTATTGATGGATAAGCATTTCTTAAATCATTGGTCAAATTATTCATGAGTGTTTGATCTTTTGTATCGACAGTTACATGAATAATGTCATTAAAGGACAAAGCCATCTCATCGAATTTCAAAATTTCCATTTTTATAAAGATACCTTTCTTCTACAATAATATAATTAATTAACAAGAGAATGTCAATTATTATTTAACAAACCTTCTATTTCTTTTTTAACTTTGTTTAAATATTCATCTCTATTGATGTATTCATTCTCTATAACACTCTCTAACACAGAATCTAAACTCATTCCAGTAAAATACAAATCACTATCACTCATCATAGAAATATCATTTTCGTTATGAAGAGGATTTCCTTTATCATCAACTATTAAAAATTTAATGCAACTATCTTCGGTTTCAGAATTATACAAATTAGCATCAAATTTTATATAGATATGTAAGGTTCTAGCATCTTTTGGTTCAAAACTATCTTCTTCTAATTCACTCATGTTTTCATAATTCCTTCAAATATGTCAAAAAACTTAGAAAGCATAAACCAATCATAATAATTACCTTTTTTGAATAACTCTAATGGTTTATCACAATTCATACCTTTAACATATTCATAGATGTTATTAATTAGTTCATCGTCAGTTTTTACTTCTCTCAACTGAAGAATATCTTCAATAAGTTGTAAATTCTCATAAGTATAACCAGTTATTTGAAAGTCATAATCTTTAAGTTTATTATTATTAACATCAGCTATAACTAATTTGAAGTTTGCAAAGAAACCTTTATATTTCACATCTCCATCAGCAGCCATGACTTTGTTCAATTTTATAACAGCAAAGGGTTGTTTCATTTCAATAATTCTCCTGCAATTTTTGAAGCTATTTGCATTGAAATTTCTGTATAATTAGTTTTTATAAATTTCATTAAATTACTAAAACTACTTTTGGTAAAGTTATTATCTTTAATTATTTGTTCAATTATTATTTTAGTTTCATTTTCAGTTAATATTTTTGGTAAAAACTGATTTAAAAATAAAATTTCTTGATCTTTAGTTGGTGACGAATTTTCTGTTATTTTTTTAAGTTCAGACTTAAAAACTAAAACTAACATATCATCCGTTATTTCTTTTCTTTGTTTCATAGATTCATTTTGAACTAATGAATCTAAATAACGATAAAATGGAAGCATAGTATTCTTAGATTTCATAGCTTCTAAAATCTTACTTTTCAATAAATCATATTTCATTTCAAAACCTCTTTAAACCGTTCAAATTTTGTAAATAATAAACATAAAATAAATTAGCAACAGATAAGCATTAAGAATTTTTTATTGAATTTATAATAGGTTTAAATCAATAAATCTCTTTAAAATAATAAAACTATAAATCAAACATCCAAATAATAACAAAGAGAATAAAAATAATATAATGGAAGATGTTTTATTATTTATTGGTTTTTTGAATATTTCCATTTTTATCTTTCTTATTCTTTAAAACCATTTTATTCTTCTTTTTTTGTTTATCAGATTCAATTAATGAAAATGTAAGTTCCTGAATATATGTTTTTAAATATGAATAAGCTTCTTCAGATTCTACTGTATGGTTAATTCCAACCGATCTTAATATAAAATTAGCCGCATGATCTAATTCATGAATTAAATCTATATTGTAGTTGTTATTTAAATTCTTAACCCAACAAAATACAATACTGTGATCTGTACAAATAGTAGTTCCATTAGCTTCTAAATTTATTGACTTAGATAAATAATCCTTATCAAACTCAAATTTATTAACTAAATATTCAATACATTCATCTTCTTTTCCAGTTATTAATATAATATCATATCTATAAATAGTAACCGGAATTATGTAAGTTTCACACATAAACCCTCTTTTTTAGTTCAAATTCAAAGATGTTTCTAAAATTATTTACGTTTCTACAAAAAGAGAATTTCTTCTATTCCGCTATCTCTACTAACTTTGTAAAATTTTTCTATTCCAAATTCTTTACACTCATCAATTGTAGGATTCTCAAATAAATTAGTCATATTATCAATAACATTCTTCCAAACGTGTTTTTCTGTATTTTTGGGGGTTTCCATCCTATATTCTAAATTATTCTTGTTCTCTGTAAACCAAACATAGTTTATTTGAATATTAAGATTCTTCTTTAATTCAATAATTGTTCTATGTCTCGACTTTTTAGTTATATGAGTTTCATCCAAAATAACATCAAAATTCATCTTTATAGCTTCATCTAATGATTTATTTGAAATATTTTTCTCAAGTTTAGACCACTTCCCAGAATCTTTATTTGTATTATGATCCGAAAATGGAAAGGTTCTGTAGTTTACAGCTAACATCTGTCTTACCATATCTCTACTTATGCAAACTGTATTATGGTGATTTTTTATAAATTCTTCTGACCAATAACTTTTACCAGAGCCAGGTAATCCAATTAAAATCCAAATTACATTTTTAAAATTGTTCATATTTACATCCTTCTTTATATTAAATAATATAATTTTAAAATATAATTGTCAAGAAAATAAAAAAAGGAACTTAATAAAAACTAAGTTCCTTCTAATGTCTTACAACTATAAAATAATTATTATTTATCTTTAGCTTCTGAGAAATTTAATTGCTTCAAATGCGGAACTATAACATCCATTCCAGATTCAACCGAAATATCCTTATTTATACACCATTCTCTAGTTTTCTCAATATACCAACCAATATCTTTTCCGGGTTTCTTTATTTCTTTAATTTGCATCACAAACTCACCATTAATAACCCGAAACACATCAGAATATTGTTTAAATCTGGAAGATTCTCTCAACGTTTGAATTTTATTATAAGTTTTTGTCCAACTCTCTTCTCCAAGTATTTCACCTCTTGAATAATCATCACAAAAACCTACAATTTCTAAATCATCAAAATCTTTATTATTTAATAGTTTAAAACATTTATAATTTTTCATTTCATGAAACTTATGCAAAATCATGTGATTCTTTGCACAAAAAGAAACTCTTTCTCTCAAATCATTTGGCCATGTCATTCTTTTAGCTATTTCATCAATAATTAAAACGCCAACAGTATCATGATCATAATAAGTATGTTTTTCCTTTTGAAATTTATAAGATGATGGTTTTCCAATATCATGAAATAATATAGCAAAATTTACATACGGATTATTTCCTTTATAACATTTTAAACTACTAACTGTATGAAAAAAGCCAGATCCTTCTGGATGATGAGTCTTTGATTGTATACAACTATCTAATTTACTAATCTCTGGACAAATATAATCAAAAATATTGAGTTCAAACATTAATTGAACCGCATTTGCAAACTTTTCTCCAGGTTGTTGAGCCATTTTCCAAAGTTCTTGAAATATTCTTTCTTTTGAAAGTAATACTAATTTATGGGCATTTTTTAAAATTGATAATCTAACCTCTGGATTTATTGAAAAATCTAAAGTAGCAGCAAATCTAATAGCTCTAAGAATTCGTAAATAATCTTCTTCAAATCTTTGGTTAGAATCTCCAACCGTATTCAAAATTTTATTTTTTAAGTCTGAACAACCAGAAAAAGGATCTATAGTTTTTCCAAACCTATCTAAAGCCATAGCGTTTATAGTAAAATCTCTTCGAGATAAATCTTCTTCTATAGTTGTTACAAATTGTACATCATCAGGTCTTCTTCCATCGGAATAATTTGATTCAGTTCTAAATTGAGCTATCTCGAAATGATCTCCTTCAAATTCTATACAAACTATACCGAAAGTTTTATTTTGTCCAATATTATAAGTTTTAAATAATGATTCTATCTTATCCATAGGAACATTAGTTGCTATATCATAGTCCTTAGGTTCTTTTCCTAATGATATATCTCTTACAGCTCCACCAACTATAAAAGCATCACCAAATTCAGATAATATAGTTACTATTTTATTAGCTTTGCTAAAAACAAATTTTATTGAATTTATTTTCTCCATATATTGTTTAGCCCTCATATTGTCTTGACGGGTTTCTTTTACTCGAATTTCAAATTCTTGTATAGTTCCTCTAAAATTACCACAAGCAATCATTATATCTTCTTTATTTTTAAAAGATGTAATATAATTTTTTCTAGAGCCTATTGGTCCTATTAACATATAGTCATTAGTATATTGGATATTTCCTGAATATATTTTAGCACGACCAGAGACTTGAGAACTAGCAAAGATTAGAGCATCACCAGAGACTATAGCACTATCAAAGACTTGAGCACTACCATAGACTCTAGCATTACCAGAGACTATAGCATTACCAGAGACTATGGCATTATCATAGACTTGAGCATTATCAAAGACTCGAGCATCACCAGAGACTAGAGCATCACCAGAGACTAGAGCATCATGATAAATCCAGCAGGTATCATAATGGCTAAGATTATATTCACCAGATACAAAGCCACCTAAATCACCTTTAGCAACATTAGAAAATGATTTAATAGCTTTAATTCTAAATAAACATTCTTTATCAGAAGATATTAGTTCATACTTCTTTTCCATTTTTAATTATCCTTGGAAAATGTTATTATTCATAAATCATAATAGTAATATAGATTATTGAAATATGAAAAGCAAACATTTATTCATTAATTAAGGGAAATGATAACTTAGCATAAACACTTAACATTTTTTGTTTAATCTTAATATATTCCTCAATTAACTCATAATTTTTAGGATTATTATCAACCAATAAATGTTTATTAGTTTCATATATTTCATTAGTTTCTTTATCTCTACAAATTAAATAAGTGCAAAAATCTTCAACTTCTTCTACATTATTAACAATTCTAATATCATCAGAAGAACTAATCATTAAAAACTCGTCATTTTTATCAATAATCATAAATAACAAACCTTTATCTTTTTGCCATCACCAATAAAACAATCTTTATAACGTTCTTTAGTTTCTTTGGAAATAATCAACAAATCTGCATAACTAGCTATTATAGGAATTCCTTTCCACTCATCACTAATTATTAATATAGTTTTATTATTTACCAAAACCCATTTTATTTTATTTGTAGTTTTTAAATTATTAAGTATTGTAGTAGTGTTCAATATAATAACCATCCATAAAATTGCCTTTAATATCAAAATCTTCATCATTTTTATTTTTGATAAGACTTTTGTCAAATTCATTATATTTAAAATCTTCAACTTTAGTTAATAACTCATCATTTGTTGAGTAAGATAAATCATTATCTTTAGCAATTTGCATAGCCAAAGCTAACTTTCTCATATTATAGTCTATATTTTTCTGGCTTTCCAAATGCTTATTAATGTCTTTTATCATAGAAGATAGCCAGTTATCTAATTCTTTAACTTTTCCTTCTAAATTTGACTTAACACACTTATAATCATCATCTACTATAACTAGTCTATTCAAATCAAAAATAAAACCAGAATCGAATCTTGTAGACTTATTTTTAATAGTTTTATAATATTCTTTAGAAATTCCAATCATTTGCATAAAATTAATAACATGTTCTTTAATTTTAATATTATTTTCTAGAGCTATTAAATTTTCTTTATGAGTTTCTTCAATATATTTGAGTTTGATTTCTATTTCTTTATTTACATTTTTATACGCATTATCAATATGATTTCTATTTAAAGGATCAAAAGTTGTCCAACTACAACCTTTAAAATATGATGAAAAATATGATATTGGTAAAACCTTAATTATTTTAACAGGCATTATAGAACTAATATTAACCAAATCTTTCAATTTATTTAATTTTTCGAGTCCTTCATTTAAAGATTCAACCATTTTATCAAAATGATATTCTGCTGAATCATAAATGAGTTCATCATTTGAGTCTCTTAAAAATTTCATAATAATTCCTTAAATTAATCCTCTTTTTTTAATCAGAATATCTTTTTGAAGTGAAGCTATATTAGAAACTTCAATCATTTTATTAACTATAAATTCAAATAGTGGTTCCTGACTATTACCATCTTCACTCCAAGATTTTTCATCATCATGAGATAACCAAAGATCACAACCCAAATAACTAATAACAAAATTATCACCATCACTATGAATTTCTAAAATAGGAATTAAAGCTTCATCAATTTCTTTATCATAAAAATCATTAATTATAAGAGTGTTTATATAACTAACTACAGTAAAAACTTCTTTATTCATTGATAGTCTCCTTTTTATTTGCATCATAACCACACCAACAACAAATACCATCAATAACAGCTAAAGCATAATTTTCAGCATGACATTCAGGACACCTTACCAAAAATCTTTGACCTTTATCCTCAAAGTTAGCAGGTTCACTAAAAAATTTATCAACCATAATAAACCTCATTCTTTTATATTGTTAATTATTTCTTCAACTGTTTTAGAATTTTCAAGTTTCTTTTGAAATTCTATAAATGTTTTATAAGCTCTGCATTGGAGAATGTTAGTTAATATTAGAGTTTTTTGAACTTTTCTACAAAAACCAAAATATTCTTTTCCATAAAAACGACAAAATTTATTTGGACAATTCATTATCAACCTTCCATTTTATGCTTTGAGTAACAATAGAATTGAGTTCATTTAATGCAGAATTTGATAATTGAGATTTATAATTATTTTCAAATTTACTCAAAAGAACGAATGGAGTCTCTTTTTCTGGTAAAATCTCTTTAATTTTTTCCATCTGTATTTTCATTGATGGTGAAGTAAAAAGAATTTTAGTTATATTAGTTGATAGAATAACTTTTCCAGATTCTTTCTCTTTAAAAATAAAAGAATCTCCACTAGGAACAGGTTCTACACCATTAACAATATTCTCTGGTAGTTTATAAACATAAGAAAAATCTCGGTTATTAATATTCAAATCAGAAAACTTCAAAGATACATTAGAATTAAGATAACCATCATTAATCTGAGAACAATAGTATTCAACATCAAAGGTTGATGGAATAGAACGGTCTCTACCCAAATCAATATGTTGAGGTTTTATATCATAAGCATAAGATAGATCATCAATCTTACAAACCCATAATCCACCAACATAAATATTACCTTTGGGTTTATTAACTATATCGCCATAACAATCAGAATAAATAATGTCTTCTTCTTTTAAAATAAAATCTGGAGAAATTTGATCAAAATATTCATTTTTCATAAACCTTAAAGTAAAATTATTAAAGTTAATGTTTTCAACAACTTGTATTGATAAACCAAAACAATTATCACCAAGAAATTCATCAGAATATACTATAGGTTCGATTGAATTGTTATCAAATGTAATATCACATGGAATATTTAGTCTTTTAAGAACCAATAATGCTATTTTTAAACCTTCTCCATGTTTTCCTATTGATTCAGAATTTTCTCTTTTGGATGAACATCCAACCTTTAGAAAATTTAAATTTTCTGGTTTAAAATGATTGCGTATATAAACATAATTATTGGACTCTTTTATGATGTAATCGCCATAATCTTTAAAATTCTGAATTATTTCTCTATAGGCTTCAGTAAAACCCCAATCAGGGACATAGTCATAGGAAATACCATATTTTATTACTTTGTTTTCAGACATAAAATATTCTTTCTATTTAAGAAAGACTCTAATTATTATTAAATTAGAGTCTTTTCTTAAATTATTTTACATTAATGATTTCGATTCGACCTGCATCAACAGGAACTTCGATTATTATCAAACCATCATGAATTGTAATTACAGAATTTTTAACATTATAAGTATTTTCAACCGAAATACAGTAATCACCTTCAAATTCAATAGACTCGAGAATTTTCTTATCAAACTTAGGATTCTTTTTAATAATATGAATATTATTAACTGTAGCTTCGGAATTACGTTCAGATTTAAACGTAATAGTTTCTTTTGAATGACCACTCGCTGGAATGATATACATTACAGACTCAAGACTCTTAATTTCCTTAACATTGTTCATAAGCACTTCCTTTTTTGTTATAAAAATATATGGTGAAATAATTGGACCTTCTGTATTATTCAATTCAAGCCATTTAGAATTAAATTCTGATTTATATGTTCTTCCATTTTTATTTTGAGCTGCAATTCGTATTTTGATATTTTTTATTATCTGGAGTTTTTCTTTTTCATCAATTCCTTCTTCTAAAATTCTTTTAAATAACTCCAAATCTGAAACCTTAGCCGTTTCCTTTTGAAGTTTTTGTATTATATCTTTCTCAAGATCTTTGTTAAATTTATAATGTTCACACAAAGAACAATTTTTAATAATACAAGGTTCTAAAGAATTACAACGTGGAGATTCAAATGATTTACGACTTTTAGATTTAGTCTTAGTTTCTTTACCTTCTATTGGTTCAAAGTTACTTTTTGAATTACAACTAGCACAATGATTCAAATAATTACCTATAGGTATATGTTTACATAATCGACAAGATTTATCAACCATTTTTTAAATTCCTTTTAAACTCATTCATAAGACTTTTTATTTTATTGGTATTTTTAATACTATTATCTTTAATAGGAACCCATTTTTCACAAGTAGAAATATTAGAATCACCACCAAAACTAACAGAATATCTCGACTTATTAGAAATAAACTTTTTACAATTTTTAACTTGATTACATCTAAAACAAGACTTATCTTCAATAGTAAGTTTTGAACTTTTAGGTTTATTAAGAGTTCTTTCTGCTCTTGCTAATGACGCATTCTTATTAACCCAAGTATCATGTCCTATTCCACCAAATCTACTTTTAGATCCCATTTAAATTTTTCCTTTATTAAATTTCATATTAAATATAATTGATGGAATTAAGAAAAGCAATTAAATAAGATTTTTTCCACACAAAATAGCAGATAAGTATTGTTTAGCAAAAATAGTATTTTGATGAGTTTCTCTTACTTTATCTTCAAATTCTTGGATAGTTCCTTTATAACAACCACAAGAAACCATTATATTATCAGCATCTTTAAAAAATGTAGTATAATCTTGTCTTGATCCTATTGGTCCTATTAACATATAGTCGGAAGATTTTTTGATAGTTCCTGAATATATTCTTGTCCGACCAGAGAATAGAACATCACCAGAGACTATAGCATTACCAGAGACTTTAGCATGATCAGAAACTTGAGCATCACCAGAGACTTGAGCACGATCATAAACTATAGCATTACCATAGACTATAGCATTACCATAGACTTGAGCATCACCAAAGACTTGAGCATTAACATAGACTTTAGCATTACCATAGACTATAGCATTACCATAGACTTGAGCATCACCAAAGACTTGAGCATTATCATAGACTTGAGCAGCATGATAAATCCAACAATCGCCATCATGACTCAGATTATGTTCACCAGATACAAAGCCACCAATATCACCAACTTTAACATTAGAAAATGATATAATAGACTTAATTCTAAATACACCTTCTATATCTGAAGGGATTAGTTCATATTTATTTTCTGACATAAATTATTCCTTTGATCATGTTAATTGTTCAAATCATGATAATAATATAGATTATGGATTAGTGTTTGTCAAATTATTATTTTCTTCTTTAATTTTCTTTTCAGCTAAGTAAATTTGTTGATTTGTAACATTTAATCTTTCAGCTATTTGAGTCTTTTTTAATTTACCTTCTTTTAATAAGTATCTTATAGCTTCTGATTTTGAAGCAAATTCCTTTTCTACATTATGTAGTTTTATCTTATTGGCTTTATAAATTTCTAATATTCTCATATATTGGTATAGCTTTCCTATTAATTTCTAAATAAAAATAATGAATTTTAATTTGCGTAATTTTTTCATCTATCTTGCAACCTGTCATGATCGGTTTTAATTTGATGAAATATGAATTATGATCCAAATCAAGATAACCAGGATTTATTAGTTTTATTATAGTTTTCAAAGTTTTTGGATTAAAAGATGTAACAAAAAATCTAATATTAACCATAAATTCAATTAGTGGTAACTCACCATCATAATCACCAGTAAACACTCCAAATAACTTGTTATCATTCGCTAATAATTTAAGTCTTTCTAACTCATTTTTAAGTTCATTTTCATCATAATTAAAATTCGGTAGTTCTAATTTAAACTTCATCAATATCTCCAAACAAAAATCTACAAATGTAGTAAGACAATAATGTTATTGGCCAAAATATAAAACAAAAAATTAAATCAAATATAACTTCAGTTACATATTTTCTCACTACAGTAACAAAAAGAGAACCTCCCAAAATATATAACATAATTGCGATATAAAACCAGAAACTCATAATAAACCTTTCATTTTATAGTTCATAAAATTTTTTCCAATAACAATAAAGACAATTATGGGCACAATTATCTTTTTATTCCAAGTTAATAATTCTTTCTTAATAGCCAGACATTCACAAACAGATCTTTGATTAGTTCTATCATCTCCATCATATTTTAATCCAAATATGTCTAAATCTAGTTTAGATATACAACCAGTACAAGATATTCCGGGTTCTCCACAAACCTCAACATTAGGATATTTAATTTTGATTTCATTTAATATTTTTAAGTCTTTGATCAATAGGTGCATGGAAATCTTGATTTAAATATAGATTATTTGTTTCAAATCTCTTTCTAACATGGTTATAATAATCAAGGAATGACACTCGTAATCTATGAGCTTTTACATTATTAATTATAGATAATGCACAACTATAGCCTTCACAAATAATAGGATCAACACGTAAAACTACTCTTTCATAACCAATAATAGATTGTATTATTTTTAAACCTTTAATTTGATCTTCTGTTGATGGAACATTTAATTCAATTTCTTTTGGAAGTCCTGTAATAGAACAATGAACTATAACATTCGAATCTTTGGTTAATTCTTTTGATAATTTTAAAGGATCTTTAGTTATTAGAATAGCAGGATTTCCTACAACATCAACCCAAAATTTCCAATCATGGTTTAACGCCGCATCACCTTTTTCTGTTATTCCTATAAACATAAGTTTGTCTTTCTTAAAACTTAGCTTTATAATTTATTTTCCACAATGCAATAAAGGATGAGTTCCAATATATTTTTTAGGAACTCCAATAACATTTCTTTTTGAAGAACCATCTAATCTATCAACTCTATAGTTTGGATTAAAAGTCATATCATTAATATTACCAACTATAACTTGATCTAAGAAACATGGTGTTACATTTCCGCCTAATTCATCAAAACCAAAGATATTAATAGTTTTATAACCATCCATACATGTACAAAATTTACTTTTATCATGTTTGTATTCATCATTTACGATTAACTCATCTAATACAGTATATTTTTCGTGTTCTGAGTTATCTAAACCCTTAATACCTTTAAAGTCTTGAATCTTTACTTCTACATTATGATTTTCCCACCACCAAACAGAATTTTTCATAATAGATTCACGATACTTTACCAACAACAATTCTTTTATATAAACACTAACACCTAAATTTTTGACAAATAATACATTTTGAATAAATTTATTTTTTAGTTCTTCATTATGATCTATTATTGATCTATGATAAGTAAACCCTATTCTTCTTATTTTATCTTTAAAAGGTACTATAATCTTTGTATAATTTTCGGCATTCTCTAATCCGTTTGAAAGAAATTCATAGGTTTGTATGCTATCTATGGAGGTTTGAATGTGGTTTAAAATTAATTCTACATTATCATTATGAAATGTTTCTCCACCATGAAAATTTATTAGAATTTCATCGGCATTAATTAGAAACTTATCTCTCCATTTTTGCCATTGTTCTATTGAAAATCCCATAGGAAACCGGTTTCCATTCTCATAAATTCCTTTATTTTGATGGAAATCGGAATGGAAACAATAGAAACATTGCAAATTGCATTCACGTTTTATTGGCATTTGAACAAAATATTTCATTTAGCTTTTTTATTCTCAAGATAAGAATGGAAAAATGATAAACCTATAAACGTTATTCCTATAAAACCAGATATAATTTCAGGAACCTTAATAAATTCTTTTGATAACATTATCAAAGATAAACATAGAATTGCATAAAATGCACCGTGTTCGAGATATTTGTATGTTGTAAGAGTTCCTTTATCAACTAACATTATAGTTAATGATCGGACAAACATAGCACCAATTCCAAGTCCTAACATAATAATAAAGATATTATTGGATAATGCAAATGCTCCAATAACACCATCAAATGAGAAAGATGCATCAAGTAATTCCAAATATAGAAATAAAACTAATCCTGATTTTATGGTTTTCTCTATAGTTTTTTCTGTTGATTCCATAAAATTACCTATTAGTTCTACAATAAAATAAGTAATTAATGATGAAGCACAGGCAATGATTATTCCGAGTCTAATTTCAGAATTAACAAACATAATCAAAATAAAAGATGCAACTACAGATAATATAACTTCAATCTTTGGAATTATACCTAATCCAATTAGAGGTTTTTCTATTATTTTAATCCAATGAACATCTTTTTCAAAGTCCATAAAATATTTTAAACCAATTTGAAGTAAAAATATTCCTCCAAATGCTAAAATAAATGGTTCTGCATTTGTTAGTATTTTTTCATAGTTTTCTGGTTGAAACATTGCTAATTTAAACGCTTCAATAGGACCGAGATTAGCAGAAATGGTAACTATAAGAATAGGAAATACTAATCTCATACCAAAAACTGCTATCATAATACCCCAAGTTATAAATCTCTTTCGCCAAATTATAGTCATATCTTCAAGAACTGTAGCATTTACCACAGCATTGTCAAATGATAAAGATACTTCCATAACTCCTAAAACTAGGACAATAAAAGCAACATTCAATCCGCCAATAATAGTTCCATCATAATAAAATCCTAAAAGAAAACCACACAATATTCCTATTATTGTAACTATTAATGAAGACTTAAAATATTTCATCGTGTTTCCAATCTAACTAAATTATTTTTTGGTAATTTTAAGAATCAATGAAGAACCGGAATTTGACTCAATTTCTACTATTCCAACAAAAGGAATCTTGAATTTTTTGTTATAGTAAAGACCTTTACCAATTCCTTTAAGAAGTTTAGTTTGAAGTCCAGTAAGACAAAAAACTATACCAAGTACCAATACCCAACCCAATAATGAAATAGCAACAAACAACCAAGGAAGTAATGATCTAAGAGCAATTAGTGCAATAATAATCAGAACAGAAAATATAATAGTTTTTATAATTCCACTTTTCAAAGTAAATAATCCTTTTTAAAAAATAAATGAAGAAAGATTGGAGAGAATTAGTTTCTCTCCAATCTTTTAATTAAACACCAACAGACGCCATTGCAGCATCAAAAGCAGGGAAAATCGAAGTAGCCTTCTGACGAATCTTTGTAAGGGCAAGTTTCTCAGCCTTATCAACACCACCATCAGCCATCAATTTACCAATAAGATAATTGGCTTCCTCTTCATCAATAACACCATCAGCAGTAAAATGATCTGCAATTACATCAGAAAAAAGTTCATCCCAAGAAGGATCATTTTCTGAATCTGAAACTGCATCATTGATGGTAAAAACTGCATCAACTTCTTCACGTTCAACTTTTCCATCTGCATAAATTTCTGCTCTGAGAGCTGAAACTTCAGATGCATCAACTTTTCCATCAGCAATAACACTTGTAACGAGTTCTGTAAGAGACATTTTAGAAACCTTTCATTAAAGTAAAAATATTAAAAATTAAGCAAGAATTGCATTTGAACCAGGAATATTTGAAATCAATTCCTGAAGACTATAAACTTTATTCTGATTAATAAATGATCCACAAATAGCTCCTGATTTAATTGTACACAAATGTGCAGCAACACCAGGATTAGAATCATTAAGCTGACCTTGGATAAGATTTTCGCCTTTATCATTAATCATATTGATTGTCGCATCATATTGAGAAAAAGATGCCGTTTTATTCTGACTTGCATCAGTATAATTCAGACAAACAATATGAAGCTCATCAATAGAAGGATCAAGCTGAGAAATAATAATGGTTTCTTCATTTGATCCACCAACAGCACCAACACCAGCATCTTTAGAAAGCTGAATGAATGGAAAGTTATTAAGATCACCTTGAGTCTTTGGATTCTTACTAAGAACTTCGGTAAAAATTCCAAAGGTAGAACCATCTTTCTTTTTTCCAAAAGCCATAAGATCAAGATCTACCGCTTTTGACCAACTAAGAACAATTTTTGCCTGTTTAATCTCTGGCAAAGAGGCACTCGATCCCTTATCTTTAAGGACAATTTTTGGTGCCAACATCATAAGATACTCCTTTTATTAAAATTAAATTAATTTGTTCATGTTAATAATATAATTAATGGAAAATTTAAAAGCAAGAAAATTAAAAAATATTTTCCTTTTTTGCAGCAATCTGCCAATCAGAATATTCTTCCATGAGAGCTTTGTAAAGATTTTCATCAGATTCTTTTGAAATATTAGGAATCTGAATAAAATTAGCATTATCTACTCTACGACCAGAAAGATCATCCAATTTCTCAAGAAACAAGAACCTTTCATTATTACCAATTCCTACAAATTTGAAGAAAATTGGATAGTTTGAAGCATTTTTCATAGCTGCAATAGTTTCGGGTTTATCACCATTATCACCATCAGTAATGAAAATAACAAATGTAGGAATCTTATCATTCTTATATTTGTTTACTATATCTTCAATAACTGGAGCATAATTAGTTCCACAAAATTCAGCCTTTGGTAAAACATACTTATCAACATAACCATTCATGTTTCCAACATTAGCAGGTTCAACCTCATCGTGCTGATAACTAGAAAATAGAAAAACCTCCATACTTTGGTTATCATCAAATTTAATAGCTACAGGCATAAGTCTTTCGACTATTGATTGAACTGTTCCATCTCTATACAAACTAGACATAGAACCAGATGCATCCAAACAAAAAACTACTTGAGCTTTTTCAGAAATATACATCTTAGTTTTCAAGACCGCTTCGAGTGTTTTTACTCTTAGTTCCAATTTCTGAGGAAGAACTAGATTTTCCTCTTTCTTTTTTCCAAAATCAAAAATTCCCATTTAGAAACCTTTCTTTAACGTTTAGTATCATTAGTGAATAATAAACCACGAATAAAATTAGCAAAGAATCCAAGAATTATACCAAAAACAAAATGACTAATTAACAAAAATCCTTTATTCCTTATAAAAGAAATAAACTTTCTTAGACGAATTCCTAGTTTCTCTCCAAGAGAAGATAAATTATCAATCGAATCTTCTAGTCTTTTTACATCTTCAGGATATTGCATTTTATTTAACCTCAACATCTTTTTTGTATTTCCAAACTTTTGATGAGTCTGGATTTGTTATTAGTTCTATTTTAATATTTCCATTTAAACAGTCTATTTGAGCCTGCTTGTAAATATCTTCATTTTCGTTTTTATTTTTACGGTGATCATCTACCGCACAAACCAAAACCCAAAACAATATATAAATAATTATGCAAATACTGGTTGCTTTATCAATCATACAATCCCCCATAGTTTAAAAATCATATTTTCTACTCTACTTATTTTAAATTCAAGACATATTTTTTCTTCTTTTAATTCTTTAATATCTTGAGTATCAATATAATTTGTGGCAATTTGATTGTCAACAAAATCTAAATCTTTAATTAGTTTTGTATAAATTTTTCCTAATCTAACATGATTACATTTCATTTTCTTCTCTATTCCTTTAAAAGATAAATATTCATCATGATAATAATATAATTAATGGCAATTTGAAAATCAATTAAATTTTAACATCTTTTTTACATATTCTATAGAGTCTAAATATTGTTGAGCAAATTTATTATTTTGATGGGTTTCTTTCACTTTTACTTCAAATTCTTGAATAGTTCCTTTAAAACATCCACAGGAAACCATTATCTTATCCGCATCTTTAAAGAAGGTAGTATAAGCGGCTCTTGAGCCGATTGGCCCTATTAACATATAGTCATAAGTAGATTGGATATTTCCTGAATATATACAAGCATAACCAGAGACTATAGCACTACCAGAGACTTGAGCATCACCATAGACTATAGTTTCCCCATAGATTTGAGCAAAACCACAGATTTGAGCATTACCAGAGACTATAGTTTCCCCATAGATTTGAGCAAAACCACAGATTTGAGCATTACCAGAGACTCTAGCCTCACCAAAGACTAGGGCATCACCATAAACTATAGCACTACCATATACTTTAGCATCATCAGAGACTATAGCAGAATCATAAATTTTAGCACAACCAAAGACATTAACATTATTACAGACTTGAGCATTACCAGAAACTATAGCGTTATTATAAATCCAACAATCATTATCATGACTCAGATTATGTTCACCAGAGACATAACCACCAATATCACCAACTTTAACATTAGCAAAATCTTTTAACGCTTTAATTCTATACAATCCTTCTTTATCAGAAGGTATTAGTTCATATTTCTTTTCCATGGTCTTTACTTTCGTTAATAGTTATGGATTCGTTACAAATAAAACCTTTACAAGTAAAGTTATTATTTGCAAGCAATTCACAATTTTGTTGTTTATTCGCATCATAATTACGACATGAGTAATTTTTACAACTATAATATTTTTTCATAAAACTTACTTTAAATAATTTGGAAGCAGATCATTATAACCATAATTTTCAAAATAATCCACAAATTCGGTTATAATATTTTTAGCTTTATTGCATTTAGTTATATTACCTTCAACCCACCAGCTAGAACAATTATAGTAAAATTCTTTATTATAACAAGGGCATGTTGTATTTTCGCACATAATTAAAGACCTAACATTTGGAAGAATTTATCTTCTGATAGTATTTCGATACCTAATTCTTTTGCTTTTTTAGTTTTTTCACTTGAACTATTAGGATCTGCTTGAACTAAGTATGAGCAATTCTTATTGATTGAACCTATACTTCCACCATTATCAATTACTAATTTTTCCATATCAGATCTTTTTAATCTATTTCCGTTAATTTCTTTTTGAATTGCACCAGTAAAAACAAATACTTTATCTTTGAATAAACCATCTTTATTTTGGTTTAAATTAGATACAATTATGATATTAATGTTCTGTTCAAGTAAATGTTTTATTATGGTTTCTTTATTCTTTTTGGAGGTTTGGAAGGAATTTGCAATGACATTTCCTATTCCTTCAATTTGACACATTTGTTCATTAGTTATATTAAGTAGTTTATCGAGAGAATCATAACCTTTATTAATAAGTAATTCGGCTCTACTTTCACCAAAATTAGTAAAATTCAACCCACCAATAAACTTTTGGAGAGGAATAGTTCTGGCTTCATTTATTACATTTAACACTATTTCGGCTTTTCTATTTCCAAATTTAGGCAATTTCAAAAGATCTTCTATTTTCAATTTATAAAAATCAGCAGGTTCTTTAACTAAATTAAACTCATATAAAAGTTCAATAGTTTTTCCAGCAAATCCCTTTTCTTCAAAAACATAATTAGCCCATTTCTTTAAGTTTCCTATTTCATTACCTTCACAAAATTCATTTGTACACGTAATAAAATTTGAAGTAATTTTTAATGGTTCTAAACAATAAGGACAAATAGTAGGAAAACCAATTGTTATAGTTCCTCCACCATTATTCTTAATTACATTAGGAATTACATCATTCATTCTAGCTACTATTATTTCATCGCCTTCATGTAAATTAAATTTATTAAAAATCTCTAAATTTGATAACGACGCTCTAGTTATAGTAACTCCACCAATATTAATAGGATCAAATATAGCAACCGGAGTAAATCTTCCTGTAATACCTAGTTGCCAGTCAACTAATCTAAGTATAGTTTTCTTGAAAAAATTAGGAAATTTCCAAGCTATCTGGCCTTTTGGACATAAATCTTTTTCACCTAATTTCTTTTGAGTTTCTAAAGATTGAATTTTTATAACAATTCCATCAATATCATATTCTAGATCAGGTCTTACATTTATAATATAATCATTATAATAATCAACCATATCATCAAACTCAAAATCCTGAACTGATATATTAGGTATTCTAAGTTTTAGTTCCTTACTTATAAAAGTTATTTTTTCAAATTCACTTTTAAATTCTTTATCACAAATAATATCATAATATATAATGGTTAAATATCTACTATATTTTCCATCAAAGTTTTTTGCTATTCCACTAGCTGCATTTCTTTTATTCTTATATGGTTTTTCACCAATTTTCTTTTGAATTTCATTAATTCTTTCGAAGTCTTCTTGTAATAGAACTATTTCTCCTCTTAATGATCCTGAAAAATTATCTAGTTTAGACTTAACATTAGACATTGATACTACATTTTTAGTAATATCTTCTCCAATATAACCATCCCCTCTAGTTATTCCTTGAACCAATATCCCATCTTTATACACTAGTTCTACGGAAATTCCATCAAGTTTTTCTTCAATACAAACCGAACAAACTCCCCATTTTTGGATTAAATCTTTAAGTTCATCGAACGTATTAATCTTATTAAGTGAACCCATAGGAATTATATGATTTGCTTTTTTCCATTCAGAATTTTCAACTGAATAACCTATAGTTTTTAGAATTTTATTATCAGGAAATCTTCTACGAAGTTCATCTTTAGCCATATCATAATCAAAATCTTCTATCAATGATACCGACTTATTATAATAAAATTCATTAGCATTCTCTATGAACATTTCTAGTTCACATTCATTCATTATTTTGTAGTTCATAAACTATCATCCATTCTTAAAATATATTAATAACCTTTTGAAACCGGTAATAATTTACCTAAATGATTAACAAACCAACTCGCAGAATCTTCAACCTCAGAACCATCAATAAACGTTTTTGTAAATTTAGTTATTAAGAAACATGGAACTTTATCATTTTCAACTACAAAAGATATAGCAGTTTGTATATTTTTAGATTCAAATTTTTCTATAATTCGACCAGATTTACGAATAAAAGTTCTCATAGTTTATCCTTACCATTCAAAATTTTTGAGAATATCATCAAATAAAAAATAATCTAAATCTGCAGTTTGTGTATTCATTAAACAAACACCATAAAAATCAACAAACACAAATTCAAACGTTTGATCATCTTCACTAAAAAACAATACAGAATCTCTTAACAAAGAAATTACATCAAATAGTTCATTCATAGATTCTCTTCTTTCTTTATTACGAAAATTAATTATAGTAAAAGATAATTTATGCCAATTCTATTGTCAATAAATTTTTTAAATATTCTGGAGTCATCATTATAGTAATCTGAGGAACTATCTTATCTAATTGTTGGTTATTATATGAAATTCTATTTTTGATACAAAATTGTACCAAAGCATCTAATCTCATCTTTTTGATATAAGGAGAATTGAAATTGATTTTATTTGGTTTAGAACTATCTAATTGAGAGAATAAGTTTTCATCACTACAATGAGAATAATGACGACATTTTCTTCTAAAACCATAACCTTTACATGAACAGGCAGATTTAGTTATAAAATATTGATTTCCACTAGAAGAATTACAAACTATTCTTTGATTTTCTACTATATAAACATCATTTTCCATTTTTTATTTCTCCTATTATAGATAATATAATTAATGGCAATTTGATTGTCAATTAAATTTTAACATCTTTTTTACATATTCAATAGAGTCTAAATATTGTTGGGCGAATATATTATCTTTATGGATTTCTTTTACTTTATCTTCAAATTCTTGTATAGTTCCTTTATAACAGCCACACGAAACCATTATCTTAACTTTATCTTTAAAGAAGGTAGTATATGCTTCTCGCGAGCCGATTGGCCCTATTAACATATAATCATTAGAAGATTGAATAATTCCTGAATATATATTAGCATAACCAGAGACTCGAGCAGAATCATAGACTTGAGTACAACCATAGACTTGAGCACTATCAGAGACTATAGCACTACCATAGACTCGAGCATTATCATAGACTATAGCACTACCAGAGACTAGAGCATCACCAGAGACTAGAGCATCACCATAGACTTGAGCATTATAATAGACTTGAGCATCACCAAAGACTTGAGCATCATCATAAACTATAGCACGATCATAGACTAGAGCACAACCAGAAACTTGAGCACGACCACAGACTTTAGCATCACCAAAGACTTGAGCATTAACATAGACTCTAGCATTATGATAAATCCAGCAGGTATCATCATGGCTAAGATTATGTTCACCAGATACAAAGCCACCAATATCACCAACTTTAACATTAGCAAAATCCTTTAAAGCTTTAATTCTAAATAAACCTTCTTTATCAGAAGGTATTAGCTCATATTTCTTTTCTGACATAATTTGTTTAATCTTTCTAAATAATTGTTGAATTAAAATATAATTGTTGGAAATAACAAAAGCAAGAATAATTTAAAAATTTTCTTCATCTTCATCTGTAGGATTTTCAGGGAATAAGTCTAATCGGTCTAATTTTTGTTGTAGTCTCTTATATTTCTTAATATAATCATAATGACTAATCATCTCAATATTATTTGATTGACAGGAATTACAAGTTTTTTTACCTGTTTTAGTATCATAAGTTATAACATTAGAACCACATTTTTCACATTGTAAAACTGAATACATCAGTCCTCCAGATAATAATTTAATTTACTTATTGTAGTTTTATAATCTACATGAAGTATTCCTAAACCTTCATTTTTATTCCATTTATTTATGTTCTTATTGTAATCATCAATCAAAATGTGATTATGTTTAGCATAAATTTCTTTTTTAGTTTTAAAAAAACCAATCCAATCTTCAATTTCTCTATTTAACCAAATAGTTTTACCTTCAATAGCAAACTTATATCTTCCTGGTGATGATAAAATATAAACATAACGAAAATGATCATTTATAAATTTCCAAAGTTTTTTACCATCTTCTAACCATTTCATATTAGTCCAAAATTTAAGTCCAATATCATCAACCGATTTAATTAGTTCCTTTCTTCCATATTTCTCTTCAAATTCATTCCAACTACAATGAAAATACTTTTCAAAGTGTTCATTAGCTGAAACTAATACACCATCCATATCAACATAAACCATATAATAAGTGTTCTTATTATCTTCATTTATAGTTAAAATATTGCTTAAAGTTTTAATATATTCATTAAAAGTGTTATAAATCATTAGTTCCACTCATTAAAAGATTTAAGACCTAAATTATAATATTCTCTTAATTCAGGCAAAACCCAACTAGCTCCCCATCTACATGTATGGTTCATTATATCAGTTGATTTAGTTCTTCCTACATAACCAACAGCATCTATCTGATTGAATCTATCATAAAACATAAAATTTATTATAGGTTGGTCAGTTCCATTTGGTAGTCCTGTATGCTGGTTAATAACCTGATATTTTTCCTTTAATAAATTAAGATCGTTTATAGTGTCTTTGTTAATAATACTGGTATCAAATAACATACAACTAGTATTATAACCTAATCTATCTACATTAAACCAAGTTTTGAGTTCATTCAAAACATTTAAATCTCTATCTGATAAATATCGCCAAATTTCAAATTCTTCCTGATCTATTAGAAAAGAGCCTCTTTGATCAAATATAGAGTTTACATCCTTTCTAATAATAAAATCAGCATCAAGATAACAAACTCTATCCCAATTCTTTAGAAATTCATCAAAAACATAAAATTTAGCATAAAAAGGATCAATTAGTTTATTTATATTAAATAGTTTAATATTCCTATCTTTAAATGAATCTTCATCAACTTCAACTTTGGATATGCTTTCCGATAATATAACTACAAAATCCTTGTTCCAATTACCTATTCTTTTTAAATTTCCGATTAATGAACGAATATGATTAAGATAATTATTATTAGTTACAAATACAAAAGTATTTTTCATTTTTTAACTCGTCTTGTAATTTCAACCCAATTACTTAGAAGTGTAAAATCATTAGAACCATTACTAAATTTAAATTTATTGTCGCCAAATGGATGCAAAATAAATTCAGTTTTATCATTAGCCATAGCTAAAAAATCCTTGGGATAATAAACACTATGTTCATAAGCTGCAAATTTTCCAAAAATTTCTTCTGGGGTTTTAATTCTTCCATAAATAATATAACTATCATTTAAAAAATCTATAATAAGATCTCGCATGTCTATAATAGTTTGAGGTGCATAAGCACCAGTATCTATATCATCATCAGTTAAATGTTTTATAGCTTCTTCAACTGGCATATTACAACCATTAATAAAAATGTCTCTCATTTTTTAACCTTTCTTCTAATTAATTATCAATTGTTTAAAGTAATCAAAAGTAAATTTAGTATAATTATCAAACTTATGTTTATTATTTTCATAAAAATCGTTCAATTCATAATAATTTAAATGTAAGTAATCATCAACTAAATATATAGGCCAATCAAAATTATCCTTAAAATAGTTAAAACCCACTTTATTTCTAACAATGGGAATAGTTCTTAGCAATAAAGATTCATAAATTCTATGAGTATCAAGACCATTTCCTAAACCACAAATAGAAAATTTATGAAAAGCGGTTCCGTTTCTATATTCAAGAAAACCACTACCATTCTTTCCATTAACAATAGTTACAAAATCATCATTTATAAACTTATTATAAATCGGTAATCTCTCGCTCAAATTAGTTTCAATATTTAAATTAATATAAATTAGCTTATCTTTCTTTATCATAGTAGGATTTTCTATAAATTCCAAAATCCATTTTTTCTTTTGTAGTTCAGGAAACCAACGTTCATTTTCTAAACCTATAGGAATAGAAACTAATTTTTCATGATAAACATCAACATTTTGAGCGAACCAAATCTTTATATTCTTTGGAAAATGATCAAAATAATAATCATAAGGTCTAATATTATCTTTATTAGAAACGATATTTCCATCTGAATTATGACTTATCAAAATATATTCATTACTTTTTTGTTCTATTAATGGAATAAATTGAGATAGATAATCGGTTTTACAAAAGACTATACAATTATTATCAGGAATTTCTAAACCAGGTAAATATATAAACGTGGCTAATTCTTGAATCTTTTCACCAGTTATAAAATCATTATAATTAAAGTTTTGCATAACTAAAAACTCTCTCAACATGCATATTGGCTAAAATTCTTCTTACTTCAATCCAATCGGACTTATCAACAATAACATGAGAAGAATCTAGTTTTAATTCTTCTTCTAATTTAGGATGATCGTGTAATAAGCCTGTAAAATCAGGAATATTTTCCATAAATTCTCTTTCCTAATAAAATAATAAATGTTTTGTTTAATAGCAAGTGAAATCTGATAAACGTTTTGAATGAATATGTAAATTAACTAACCTAAAATCTCTTGATATTCCATTAATATTTTCCGAAACTATAGGTAAAGATTCTTTAAATAAAGCGGAAATATTCCAATTGTTTATTTGTTGACCAATATAATGACTTTCATCAGTGAAACCAGGATTATGAAATGGAGTTCCACCCAAAAATTGTCCATAAGATGCCGGATCAAATAATAAATTTAGTTTATTTATATCTTTTGGTAAAGCTGGTAAATATTTAATAAAACTAGAATTTAGTCTTTCGACCATCTTTAATAATAACATTTCATTAACCATACAATAATCATTTATCTTTTTTAGTTCATTTTCACCCAAAGAAAGATAATTAATAATCATATCATTAACTCTTTTTATAGATTTATAGTTTGGAATATAGATGAATGATGCAGTTGAAAGTTTCTCAGTAAGAGGATTTATAGCTATACAATTGACATATTCTTGCTGTAAACTACCAATAAACTCATTAGGATTAACATAAATAAGGTTATCATTTTCAAGATGAATTATATCATTATAATCATTTTCTAACATTATTTGTTCTAAAATAAACAATCTTTGAAGGGTTACAGACCAAAAGTTACCTAGTCCGTTATTATTCAAAAAATTTATTTTATTAAACTTCTTATTATTTTCATTTCTTGATAAGAATTCATTAGCTTTATCACCAAAGATATTAATAATTTCACCATCATAAAATTTTTGGGTTTGCTTTAGTGAGTCCTTATGATATTCAGGAAATTTATCACCAATATGAATATAAATTATTTTCATAGTTTAAATATCTTTTGAAAGAAGAACCTGACGACCAGAAAAAACTACTGAATAACCATCTTTAATAGCTTCTGGTATAACTAACAAACCTTTACCTTTTAATCCACTATCATCTAAAAATAACTCATCATTGATTTTAATTACATCAGTATCATCAATTAAAATTAACGATTTTTGATGAAGATTTTTCTTTGCTAATTTATAAGCTTCCAAATGACTTTCTGCATAACCATCTACATTAACATCCCAAGCATCTAAAAATAGAAGATTTATTGGTTCTTCAAATGATTCAAGAAACTCAAGACCATCACCATTAATTACATTATGATGTCTAAAACCAAGAATATTTAAAGTATTTCTTGTTAAGTTTGAGGTTTCTAATGTTATATCAACAGAATAAAACTTTTCACAAGCTCTACATAATAAAACCGAACTATGTCCATCATTACAACACTCATGACTATTATCATCAATAGAATGAAATAAACTCATCCTCATTGACCCAATTTCTACTATAGTTTTGCCAGACCGTTGTTTAAATATCTCTAAAGCTTTATCAATATAAGATTTTGGTTTATCTCTTTTATTTTGATCAATCATTATAAGTCTCTCCTATAAATTAAGTCCAACTATGAAGACTAAATGTATCTAAATCAGAATTTATTCTTGAACTAATTCTATTTTCAATCTCTTCTTTAGTCCATAATCCATTTTTACCGACACATTCAGTCTTTAAATCCTTAATTATATATAAATCTGGACTAATATGCTTTGAATAATAATTACCATAAATATCAGCTTCAGATGGATAACAGTGATCATTAATAACATCAAAAGACTTTTCTATAAAACTATCTACAGTATAATTATAATCATGTAACATTCCATTAATAGTATTTCGGTCAAAAAAATTCATATCTGCTAAAAATGTATGATTAACTACCCTATCAAAACCAAACATAGCTTTATTATATTCATAATAAGGAGCATTATTTTGATTCCAACCTTTATACCAAATTGGTTTAAAAGCTTCAATTTCTCCTTGTAAACCTACAAATTGAAAAAATTTTAAAGGTTTATTAATAATAGTATCACTATCAATAGTAATATAAAAATCACTAGTTATATCTTGAAATAACTTCAAAAATTGTTGGTAAACCCAAAACTTTCTATATTTGAATCGTGATATATCAATATCTAAAATTTCTTTATCTCTAAACTGTTCTACATCTAAAGGAATTTCAGTTGGAGAACAAAATATAATCTTATTATATTCAATATTTCTATTTATTGAGTCTAATACATAAGGAAGTTTATTATAATCTTTTTCTGTTGTAGTTATAAAAATATCAGGTTTGTAAGTCATATTTATTCTCCAAAATAGTTTTTATTTGCTTTTCATTTTTCAAACCAATTTCATGAAATTTAACCAAACCATCAATAATAACCATAATAGTTGGAACTGAAATAATATTATAATCTTTAGTCAATTTATCATTCTCATCAATATTAACAAAACCAAATATAAACTGAGAATTTTCTTTTTCTATCTTCTCTAAAATAGGTTTTTGCATTTTACAAGGGCCACACCAAGATGCACCAAATTCAATTAACAAATGACTATTATCTTTTATTATAGATTCAATATCGGACTCATCTATTTCAATCATCAAAACTCCTTCAATAAGTAATCAAACTGTGACACACCTTTAGGTAAGTCTTCAATATTTGTATATTCAATTTTTAAATTTTTACAATTAGGATGAAAGTGTTCACCTTTCTCAACCAATGATTTAATAACAGAAAGACTAATGTTATCAATTTCAGACCAATGACCCCAATTTGTTAGTTTATCAAAGATTTGTTCATAAGTTCCTATAGTTGTAAAATGCCAACTACTATCATTAAAATGCCAATGTTCATGATTATTAAGAGGTCTGATATGATCTCTAATATAAGTTAAAGTATTATTTTTTAATAATTCGGAATTAAACAATATAGTTCCAGACCAAACAAAATCCTTAACTAATCCATTTAATCTATACAAATACATAGAACCATCAAAAATAATAGTTTTATAGTTGTATTTTATAATAGATAATGCATATTTAACACAATCATGTTTTGGAATTTCATCAACATCACCAAACATAACATAATCATCATTAGTTAAATTTTGTAAAGTTTTTGAATTCATTGCATAGTTTTTATGAAGATCCTCATGTCCTACTAATGAACATTTAACATATTCAACCTTATCTAAGTAAGGTTTAAAATAATCTTGTAGTTTTTCAAAATTATAACCCTTATATAAGCCTCTAAATGAATGATCATTTTCAACTATAACAAATTTATCAACTATATCATATAATTCTTCAAATCTTAGTTTAAGAATCTCTTTTTCATTAAAAAATGGAACGACATCAATTAACATAAAACCTCACAAAACTCTCATATATTGGTTATAATATTGGTTAAATTATTAAGGTAAGGATTACTACCATTTTTCTACTTTAACATCTTTGATATACTTATATCTAGTTTCATTTACTCTTAGATTAACCAAAGGATTTTCTTTATCCCAATATCCACCAATTGTTATAGGTGTATAAATTTCTTCAGAAACATCGGATAAAAAACTAGACCACCAACAAAATGTACTCATTGATTGAATAACTCGTCTGAACTTTTGAATATTAATAAAATCATCAATTGCACTAATTCCAAAATAAATTGGATTATATTTGGCAAAGGTTTCTATAACTTTTAAATCAAAATCAGATTGTTCGTTATTATGTGAACATCCACCAAATATATAAAGCTTATCAAATGTAGAGCTTTCTAATATATCAGTATAAAAGCTTAATGGTAACATTCCTGAATTTTGAGGCCAGCCAAAATCACTTCTTCTAATATGAATAGCTATATCATTAGTATTTGGTTTAAAATCAGTCTTTGGAAATGTTAACCAATGTTTAATATTTTCTTTCCAAGGATAATATAGAAGCCATTGTTGGAAATAACCATCAATTATATAACCACAATTACCGAAATACTCAAAGTAATCAATAGAATTATCATTTATAGTAATAGTAGGATTAGTTATTATTCTTCCATTATAAGTTTCAGATTCTATTAAATGAGAATATTGACCATTATAAGGTAAAAGATGAAGATTGTAGTTCTCAGCTAATATTCTTCCATAACAATACTGAAAAATTTGATTCCCAAATCTACCATGATATTTTATTTGAATCATTGAAACTAATCCATTCTTTTAATTTATATAGTTTTTAATAAACTATGTTTAGACTTTTCAATTTTATAATTATTCCAATCATTTACAAGTTCATCTATTTGTTTTTGAATGTTATGAAAAACTAATAAATTATTAATATTAGGAAAACCATATTTATCTATCCAAGTATTCTCTATAGTTTTAAAAAAGTAGGTTCCATGAGTATAATAATAAACAAGTCCTTCAGGTCTTGGTTTATCACCAAGATAATCACGGTATAAACTATTATCAGAGTTTATTCCAAAAGCAAAAGTACCCTCATCATCAGTAAGTTCTCTACTATAAATTATTTCTTTATTAATTGGATCAGAACTTATTAATGTAAATCCTGCAATTCTTTCTATTACATTTACAAAGGGTGGAGAAATGCAGAATAATTGATCAAAATCAAGATAAGCACCCCAAAATGTTTTATAAACTAGAACATTCATAATTAAATAATTCTTTCTAAGATCATCAACCCATTATTTTGTGTATAGAATTCTTTAACTTTCCAATTATTATTAAATTTTACAAATTCTTCTATTGCATCAAGTAAACCTTTAGTCATTCCGTTTTCGCTAATTCTTGAAAAAACGGAAACATCATGCATCAAAATATATTTTTTAACTTGCTTATTATGTCTTTCCAATTCAGCTTTTAACTGACTATAAGTATGGAAAGTATCAATAAACAGAAGATCAGTAGTTTCAATATCACAACTCAAACTAGAATCAAGTATAAACTGCCAATTACGTCCTTCTTGACCACAAATTTTTCCACAACCAGCAATATATTGATTATAGTTTATATCATAAGATATAACTTTATTGGCTTTTGAAGCTAGTAAAGCCCAAGTACTCACTACATTTCTTACTCCCAGTTCTGTAACTATTTCACAATTATCCGCATAACTTTTAATTATAGGTAATAGTTGATTAATATCACTAGGAGTAGAACAACAATTTTGAAAATTCCTCTCAATAATACTCATATAAGTCTCCAATTTAAGTCTTTATTAGGTGATTGAATTTATTTAAATTTTTAATAATATAATCAGGAAAAGTATAATTTAGATCGACTTTGGTTAATTTTACTATTTGACCATCTTGCCAAATCCAGTCACCATTTATCATTTTATTTTCAATAATATCTTTATCAATAGGTGTAGATTGAAGCAATTCTTGGTGCATAAATGATAGCATTTTCTCAATAACGTTGTTAATTCCACCCATATATGAGAAGTGCCAACCATCATTATACAATTTTATTTTTGGAAATTTACAAGGATTAGACTTAAAACCAATATTATTATCTCTTCTGATCTCTGATAATTTATTTCCTGAATCTTTTAGAGTTTTATATGTAAACATTTGAGTTCCTTGCCACTCAATATGACTACAATAATAATTTAAATAGTAAAAATATAGTTTTTGAGTTAAATTATATATTTTATGATCTTCTATTTTTGAGAAATTTAAATTCTTTGGGTTTGGAATTTCATCAACATCAGATAATAAAATAATATCACTATCATTTAATTTATTAGTTTCTAAACCACAAAGAATATAATTTCTCTGATCAAATTCATTTTTCCATGAATTATCTGAATTTAAACTTAATGATTTGTAAATAATTTTATTTTTAAACTTATTAAATCTTTTTTTATTCTCATTATAATAAAGAATTTTATCTTTACCAGAATGAGTTTTATCAGATTCAACAAGAACAAAATAATCTACATAATCATTAAGAACATTTAGTCGTAGTTCTAATAAATCTAATTCATTAAAAAATGAAAAACAATCATAAATCATAATTATTCACCAAACGGAATAGCAAAAGTGCATTTGCTATAACCATCTACCATTTCTTTATAATAAGCTTCAACTCTTGGAAGAAATTTATCAATATTCTTCTGAACCTGAATAGGTATTGAACCTTTAGGACTATCTCCAAAAACATATAATTCTTTAAGCTTTTCAACCCGTCTTGTAGCAATTTTATATCCGAGTTTCTTATTAAAAAGATCGAAAGGACATGGTTTAGCCCAACCAATATACAAAATCTTATTAGTTTTATCAAATTCAAATGCTAAAGTCATGGTAATTTCAGGAGAGAGTGATTTAATAATCCTTTTATTAAATACACCCATTATATATTCACTAAGAATATCAATATCATTATGTTTAACCAAATTCTCAACAGCTATATCAGTTTTCAACTTATCAGCCATTTCACTACATTCGTGAGTAAACCATTTAGTATCAAAAAAATGAGGTTCGTTTAGTTTGCGAACATGGAAAATAAGTTTGTTAGCTGAACAATCGACATGATCTTTTTTCTTAGACATAAAAAAATTCCTTTCAATAAATTTGTTTCAAATAATATAATTTATGGTAAAATAAAAATCAAGTTATTTTCTTAAATTTTTAGCAATATTTATTAGTGAATTTATATCACCAGACATTAGAATAGGAGAAAATTTCCTAATTAGTGATTCTTCCCAATTCCACCAACCAATATTCAATAATTCACTTATTATATTATCAGGAAATCTTTGTTTTATAAATTTAGCAGGAACTCCTCCAACAATATAATAATCTTTAACATCTGTAGTAACTACAGATCCAGTTCCTATTATAGCACCATTACCAATAGTAACTCCACTCATTATAGTTACATTTTCTCCAATCCAAACATCATTCTTTATAACTATATCACCCTTTGATATTGGATGATTAGTTATATGACCACATTCTTGTGTGAAAACCTTATTAAATGGGTAAATACTTAAATTATTTAAATTATGTTGAAAACCACAATCTAAGAGTAAATTATGAGCAATACAACAATAATTTCCAAAAGTTACATTAGTTAAATTTTCTCTTACTTTTGGAGGTTCTGCAAAATAAGTTCCTACACCAATATGTTTTATCATAGTTAAATCCACAAATTATCAAAATGTTTAATAAATGACTTTAAACCTTTACTAATAACACCATTTATGACATAATCTTCTTTTGAAAGTTCTTCAAAAGCAAGTATCATTTTATCTAATTCTTTGTACATAGATGGTTCATGATGAATAGCATCTTTAAAAGCTATAAGTCTTGGAAGAATAAATTTAGCTATTGTACCATCTAAATTCCATAATTCAGTATAATCAAAACCACGAGTTATTCGTTGGTTTTTATATTTTATTTTATCTTCTTTAGTTAAACCAGAAATTTTATTAACTAAAGAAAATGAAATATTCGGAACTTTTAAGTCAAGAGGGTCTTGTTCTATCATTATAAACCTTTCTACTTATTTAATGGATTTTCCCAACCGTCTTTTTCAGGATTTACAAATTTATAATTATGAAAGCCAAATTCACCATTCCATTTACCTTTAGTTTCTACACTAAATTTATCAGCAATTTCATAAGGAGCAAATTTAATATTGAAATGTTGTTCTAAAACTGGTCTTAATTGGACACTTATTACTATGTCTTCATGATCATGAAGATAATTACAGTTAATTCTTGGAAGTATTTGATCAATAGCGTTGAGTAATTTTTTGCTTCTCCACGAAAAACCACCATTTCCAACTGTTGGTGGATTATCAAAATACCAAGGAGCACCTATATAGTCCCATTTATAAAACTCTTCACTAAAAGCATTAGCGTTAAGGATAAAACCATCTATGTGAATTGTGAGAACAAAATCAGATTTGATATAACTATTCATCTTAACTAAGCAGAACCTACTATAATCCTTTAAAGATCTAATAGGCATACTTTCTATTGTCTCATAAGGTAACCCACGTTTTATATCGGTTATAAGAAGAATAGAATGGAAGTCCGCATAATGTTTACAAATTTCTATCACTTCTTGAGCTTTTTGCAAATCTCTATTCTCATACATCAATAGAGTTACTTTTGGTAATTTTAGTTTCATTTCTCAACCTGTTCTAATTTAAAGAAAGGTGTCATTTCTAAAAATTCATTATTTTCTACTATTTGATTAATAAGATGCCACCATTTAAGAAAAGAATCAAAATGAGGACATTCATAATAAAAATAATTTCTTTAATATAAATTCTATTCATAACTCTTCCTTAAAATTTCCATTTTTATCTAAATCATGAGAACAATCTTTGCAAATTAAACCCTTAACATCTTTTGTGAAAGGAGGTCCAATAAACTCATCATTATTAGTTTGTCTATTACTAACCAAGAATCTTCCACAAGAATTACATCTCATAACTCATCATTCTTCCCTTATTAGTTAAATCTAATTTTGACATTTATAACCCATCTACTTTAATATGAAATTCTTTTAACAAAGGAACATTTTTTTCATAAGAATCTAAATCAGTTATAGATTCTCCACAATCATTACAGCTAATTTTCTTATAGTCTTTAATTATTAAAGTTTTACCTTTATAATTAAATAATTCATCATTTATAACTTCTTGAGTATTATAAGAACCACAAGCGTGACAAATATTGTTCATAAATCTAATCTTCTTCTATAAGATTAAGCCAATAATTATTCAATTTTCTAAAAATTTTATAATTATCATTTTTATTAGTTGCTATGCACTTAGTAATCCAATTATAAGGTAATTCTAAGTCTTTATAAAAGAATGTAGTTCTAATTTTACTAATCTTAACTCGATCTATTTTTAAAAAATTATTTGAACATTTTTCTAAATAATTAGTTAATCTGATTGGTAAAAAATAGAAATCATCTATCAAATAACCATCAGTAATCTCAGTTTTACATTCAAATTCACAAAGTTTTTTAATTTTTACTTTTATATTGGGTTCTGTAATATGAATGCAAAAATTACCGTTTTTATTTTTATGTTTTAAAAAATAAAAAAGGTCTCTTAAACTTGTACTATCTTTTTCACTATCAAATTTATTAAATATAATAATTGGATCACTATTATTATCAAAATTTTTAATAAAAATTTTCATTTTAAAACTTTCTTCAATTATTTAATAGTTTATCAAGTTGAATATCGTAAGTATCAAAAAATCCTAAAGGCCAAAATTCTATTCTACCATCAGTACAAATATTGATAGTGTATGAAAAATCTTGAGCATCTTTCCAAGTAACATAATAACCACTAAATTGTAGAGGTTTTCCTATAAACTCATCTTTTACTTGTATTCTTACATCAGTTAAACTTAAATAAGAAGTAATTTTACCAATATAAGTAGTACAACCCATATCGTTTATCCAAAGATCACAAGTAGTTTCTTTAATCTCATTAATGTGAATCATATTTTTACTTCTTTCTATTAAAACATTTATAATCTGATTTAAATATAATTAATGGCAAAATTATAATCAAGTAAAATTTAATAATAATTAAAGATCAGACCATTCTATTGAATTAATATTAGATTCTGGCAATTCTTTAGTTTTTGAAGATTTCCAAGTTAGTTTATATTTCTTTAGTTTCTTAGAAAACCAAAGACCGATACAATCTTCAGTAACCGAACTACCATATTTTTCTTGATAAGTAACTCTAATTCCGTTAGGACTAACCAATAAAGGAATCCATTCAGGACAATCTACATCTTCTGGTTCATTACCCCAAAATTCAGTTTTCATTCAATTTCCATTCTTTAAAAAATAAGTTTTGTATAACCAAATTTTCTTTACATTTACCTTTAATCACTACACTAAACTTATCAGCAAGTTCAACAGGAGCAAATTTAATATCAAACGGTTTCTCTAATATAGATATAAGTTTCTTACAAATTACATAATCCTTATTTTTTTTTTGATTTGCTCTTCTTCTGATAATATTAGCTTACTAAATTAACCCAATTAACTAACTGTTCTATATCTTCATAAACGTCTTCTGTAGTTCTATCCTTAATTTCAAAAAATTTACATTCAGTTCTTCTTTCAGGATAAGTCAATATTACGTCTTCATAACTATAACAAGAACAATGACTAATATCAATAATAACTATATTATCATCATTTCTTCCAACTATATAACCAGTACCATCATAATCACTAGAACTATACCAATAAGCAACCCGCGAAAATAATAGATGATTTTTAATTAATATAGATATTTCTTTAAAGTCAATATGATCATTATCAGAGTTTCTATAAAACTCTGGTGGATCAAATCTTTTTATTTCCATAATTCTCCTTCATATTCTAAGTAAGTGTTTATAATTTTATTATTTCTTAAAATAATTATTGTATAACCAATTCTCTGTAACCATATATTCTTTAGCTTTATTAAAGTTAAATTCAATAGATGATTTAAATTTGTCATAATTAATCTTATTATTCTTAATATCAGATAATAGTTTATTCAGTTCAGTTAAATTTGAAAATTCAAATATTCCATTCATATCAAGCCCAAAATCTTTTAAATTTGTACAGCCATAATATAAAGGAACCACACCAGTTACCAAACAATCTATTAATTTCTCAGAAAAATAATTCTTTACTCGACAATTCTCAACTACTATTTGGAATTTATAGTCTTGTAACGCTTGTAATTTTGAAGGTATAGGATTATAAGCTTTTCCAAAAACATCAATATATTGTTTGAAACTATTAACTATTGAATGTCTTAACTTATGACCTTCGGTTCTATTCATTGTTGAAACTATTATTGAAATATCTTTAGTTTTATTATAAATAGACTGATATTTTGGTTCTATCCAACAACCTCCAGCTATAGATAAACAATAATTTTCTCCTAATTTCAATAATTCTTCATCATGAGTAAAAACTTTAGTAAACTTATTATTAATTTTCTTTATATCTTCATAAATCTGAGGAAAAATTACTTTAGGTTCAATTAAAAGTGCATATTTTTCTTTATTACTAAATTTATCAAATTCATTTATAGTAAAATCAGTAAGAAATAAAGATTCACTAGTTAAACTTCTATTCCATGCAATATCAGAATCAAAGTTTTTAAAATTATAGTTCATAACAGTTTTTCCATGAGGAAATGTTTTGTCATACAAACTAATTATTTTATACTTATCATAATTGAATAATGAAAGAACAGGTTTTTGTGCAATATCTAAAGTTACAGCTATAGATTGGTCTCTTTTAGACTTATCTTCGTTAAATTCGGTTTCTCTATTATAGACATAAAGTATTTCAGGAACAAATTTACTTCTGTTATAACCAACCATTTCTAAAGCTGGAATCATTATAGCTGCATCACCAGCTACAGTATAAATATTATCATTTTTATCTTTGAACTCATTTTTTGGTATATTTTTGAATACTTTATACTTCATAGTTCTAAAATGAGTTCCTCTAAATAAAGTTCTTCTAATACCTTTAGTAAAATCAGTTTCATTATATGAAAAACTATTATTAGGAATTTGTTTATTTTCAGGCCAAGTACACCAACTACCATAAGTTAATAACAAATCTTTATTACTCATATAATAACGATCAATAGTTGATAGAACATCGTTATTAGCTAACCAATCATCAGCATCAACAGTACAAATAATATCTTCATCATTAGGCTTTAATAAATCTAAGGCGTATTGTATATTTTTAATAACAAATGAATCTTTATCTGACAAAACTACCTTTATTTTATTACACTCATACTTTTTTGCTATTTCATAAGTTTTATCAGGAAAAGGTGTTAATACAACCTGACATTCCCAATTTATATTAGTTTGAGATTTAATAGAATCTAAACATTTGGTTATATATTTTTCCGCTGGTCCACCAATAACTATAATTTTAAAATTATTTTTCTTTGGTAAGTTTATCGAAGACCTTAAATAACTCGGAAGTTCTTTATTCTTTAATGCTAAATTAATTTCATCAAAATCAAGATTTGAATATTTCTTTTTAAAATCTTCCGGAAAATTAAAAGGAATTAAACTCTGTTTATCTAAATTTGAAAAAATATTATAACAAACGTTCATAGTTGGTTTTATTAGTCTTAATTCTTTATCTTGTGTATTTTGAATTTTAAAGAAAGGTTCTTTTTCATTTAATAAACAACCTCTCTTATTTCCTGAAGCTGGAGTTAATATAATTTGATCAGCAAAATCATCATACATAAATTTAGATTCTGGTTCAGTTCCAATTACAATCTTATCAAATGCTTCATTTTCTGAAATCCAGCGCAAATAGCCTTGCCAAGCAAACAACTCCCAGCCTATTTCGCCCTGCCAAGGGCCACATAAAAGAATTTTTTCTTTTCTTTCTGAAATATGCGGATGATCAGCAAACTTCAAAATTTCACTCTTTTCATCAAATGTAAATAAAGCTATATAACTTTTAAATTTAGTTTTCCAAACCGCATAATCAAATATTAGTTGGTCTCTTTTGGTTGAATTCTCAGATTTCATCTCTTCCCAAAGCAAATCACTCATTCTAATCAAATCGGGATCTTTATATCTTCTAAAAGAAAATCCAGTTTCTACCATTATACAATCGGTAGAATCATTAAAACCCTCTTTAAAATATCGGTTTACCTGATTAATCATCTTATTATGATCATCTTTATTATAATGAATATTAGCATCAAGTTCTGATTTTAAAGTACTTCGACCAGGATGTTTTTCAATATAAAGAGATTTATCAGGCATATTAATAAATTTATTTAAATATTCTTCAAATTTGATTATATTAAATTGCCAAATAGAAGAGTCCATCCATACAGCTATATCATATTTCTCATGATCAAGAACCTTATGTAATGACCATTTATAAAAATATGAGGACTTAGGTTTATTATTAGGAATTACTAAATCAACAATAACCATATTCCAAGTGTTAGATTTTAGTTTTTTATTATTAGTAAAACAAATGAAATCATATTTAGTTTTATCATACGATATTTCTAATAGTTTAGAATCATAAGCTCCTATTAAACTAGTTACAATAGCTATTTTCTTCAACTTAAATCTCCATTAATAATTATATTGAGCAATAATAAACAAAATCTTCTTTTTTAATAATAAATGTAGGATTATCAGGAATTTCTGTCTTTATAACATAATAATTATCATTATTACATGTAAAATGAGAAACCACAAGTCCTATATTATAAACATACAAATCATCTAAGTTAAATTTTACATATTCATTAATTTTAAATTTAAAAACTGTAGGTATAATTAAGTCTTTAAATTTATTAGTTAATTCACTAACCCAACTATCAGACTCTTCAATACAATTTAAGGTTGTGTTTAAGACTTTAGAAATTTTAGTGATATTTTCTCTTAATTTATATGACTCATAACTTAAAGAAACAATTATCTTATTTAATTCATCAATGTTGTTATCGTCCATATCACTAAAATCCTTTAATAATTATTTTTATTCACTAATATCATAACTATCTATAATATAGTTATTTTCTTTTAACCAAGAATCTAATAATCTTTTTCTATCTTCATTAATAGTGAACTTATAAGAAAAGGTAATTTTTTCTTTAGGTTTTGGTTTTTCTATTTCTTTCCATTTTACATTTGATATATTTTCAACCCAATAAAGTCTATCACCACGATCTTGTTTTGCACTATTAATTTCAGCTTCTATAGTAACATCATAGAAAGTTTTACCTATTTTTATTATTTTATTAACTAAATCTTGATAATAACCTTGACCACACTCAAAAAATTCTGTTCCGACATCTTCAAAATAAGATTTTATTTGATCTTCACATTTTAGATAGTTAAAATCTTGAATAACTTCATAATCTTTAATCAAATAGTCTTCAATAATCTTATCTTCTTCACTTATAACAATTGCATCTATTCTATCAGACTCCAATTTCAACGCAGAATATTCTTTAAATATATCTTTTAGTTCTTCAATCTTTAAATCATCCAATTTCTTTGCATAATAACCAGATTCCTTATAATTTCCAAGCTCTCTAATTGAACTTATTAATTCATTCTTAGTTTCAGCACTTATATTTCGAAGTTTTTTAATATCAATCGCACCCAAAGATAAATACATTTCTCCACATTCATGACAAATATGTTTGTTCAGTTCTCCATGAACTGATAAGAATGATATATCGCAATCTAAATCTTTATAGAGTCTTCCACAATTTTGACATTTAGAGTCTTTTACTTTGGTTCTTGATTTGAACCAACTATCTTTTTTAAACATATCCAAATTTACTTGATGGATTTGTTCTTTTGAAAATTTTTGTTTAATCATGTTTAATAACCTTTATTATTTGACAATAAAATTGATATTTGTTTTCAGTTCCATTAAAAATTGTAGCTTTCTTTTCTCCAAGTTTTTTGATAATACCTTTACACAAATTTCTATAATTTGTTTGCATAAACACAACTTCATCATCAACATTTAATTCATTTCCAAGAAAATCTACTTTCATTTCTTATCTTTCCTAATCAAAAGTTTTATTAAAAGTCACACGGATTTATCTCATCAAAACAATTACATTTAAACTTAGCTTACGTTTTCTGTCTTGGATCGCAATCTCATACACCACCAATGAACATTCTCAACTAATACATTCAAAAACTCAACTATAATCTGTTATTTTATAAATTGAATAATATCCACCATGCAAAACAAATTTTCCATTTTCATCACATTTAACAAATACTTCATCATTTTCTTCTAAATCTAAATTAAGAAATTTAGATGAACATTTATGTAGTTCTAAATCTTTAACTTTAACAATACAAACTAAAGTTTTAACACCTTTTCTATTAATTGCATAAAGCATATTAATTTCCCTCTGATGAATTTTAATTCATACTAATATAATTTATGGAAAATGAAATATCAAGAGTTTCTTTCAATTAATTTTTTAATAATATCATCAATAAGAATTGGAGTGTAATTAATGTTTTCTACTGAACAATTGAAAGAGTTGTAAACTTCACGACTATGGTTATGAACATGACCACTTAACAGTAAATCTCCCTCAAAGGTGATAGATTTCTCTCCAATTGATGGATAATGTGATAATGCTATTTTAAGTCCGTTATACATTATATAATAAACTTTATCATTTATCATTTTATTTGGAATTAAATCTTTAGTGTCATGATTTCCGATTAAAAAATATTTAATTCCATTTAAATTTTCTTCTACTAGTCTAGCCATTTCATTTTTATTTTGAACTCCACAAACGAAATCTCCCAAATGAAATATTATATCATCGTCAGAAACAGTTTCATTCCAATTATTAAATATAGTTTCATTCATTTCATAAGAAGACGAAAATGGTCTGTGGCAATATTCAATAATTTTGCTATGAAAAAAATGGCAATCTGATACAAAAAAAATTCTTCGCCCAGATAAATCTTTCAACTCATTTTTCATTTAATATATTCCATAATTTTTCAACAGAATCTAATTTAAAATATCTTTTAGAATTTTTAGTTTTTACTTTTAAAGGATTTTCACCCATTTGGCATTCATAAACAAAGTAATTAATCCATTCACACTCTTCATCAAGCATCATCTTAGTTAATAATTCAATATAAGAGTCTAACAAGTTATTTCCAATAGTGCAAAAAACATATCCATCACTTAAAACCTTTATAGCTTTAATAGCATTATCAGACTCAGTTCTAAATTCCTTTATAACATTCATAAACTTAATAAATTCTTTTTTAGTTATTGACATAATTAGTCCTTAATTTTTTGGATAATTTAACCAAGATAGTATTCATTTCTTAAATCAAACCTTTTATAGATTTTATAAAAGAAGGTTGTATAATATAGTTCATCTTCAAAGTATAAATCCTGACATAATTCAACCAAATTTTTCTTACATTCTTCAATAACCGAAGAACTAGCACCATCTAATCTATAAATATGTGGTTTTATATTTGGAATATAATCAACACAATCTTCTTTGGTGTATAACTCAAGATCTTCAAATAATCCTTTAATTTGAGCCAACTGAAAGGTCAAAATTTTATAAACTTCTTTAATATCTTTCTTCTCAAAATCTAAAATCTCCTCAAAATTAACACTTTTGAGAAAAGATATTCTATTTTGAAAAGAATAAGACTTTAAAACTGTTTTTGCTTCTTTTCCATACTTAGTTCTCGATAAGTAAGAAATGTAACATCTTACAACTCTTATTAGTTTTAAAAGAACATCTCTTTCTACATATCGAGTAATTTCTAAAGGATATTTCTGATAATGAAGTGGATAAGTAGTTATTAAACCATTATTAACTTCATCTATAGTTCCAAAATGACAATAACTAACAATTCCATCATCAATTTTAATTAGGTTCACATTTTGGTTTTTATTCTGTTTTATTATGTCATCTGCGGTTTTCCTATCTTTAGGAATTTCATCAATTACATAATAAACATCTTCATCCAAACTATCATGAGAGCCATGTCTATACCATTTATAATCCATTAACAATAACCTCTATATTCAAGTTCAATGGCATTAATTCTTGATTCTAATCTTATAATAGTGTGGGTTAATTCATCAATATTTTTCTCTAAAAATAACAATTTAATTTTAATTTGATCATCAGAAGTAATAGGTTTTGATTCTGAACAATTACATTTTTCACACATGTTTAATTCCATTCGATTGAATTTCTAAATAAAAATCTACCAAAGAACTATTTTTTAGTTTATTAAAAACCAAATCCGATCCAAGCTTTGTTAGTATTATTTTTTCTCTTTTCAGTGTTTTTCCATGACCTCCTAATTTAACTCTATGATCATTGTTCTTTATTGCTCTAATTATTGGACAATTTATATGAATAAACACCGTAATATAATCAAAAGATTTAGCCAATTTGAATTTATTTTCGGTTCCTTTTATCTTTGATGCCGTAGAAACTTGTAGAAAAGATTCTTTCTTTTGAAGGAATTGATTCGTTTTTTCTTTTACAATTCTAATAGCTTCTGATACTGTATTTAAACAATCAATTTTTCCATGATTTATTCGTTCATTTTCAAAATCCACATCAACTAAAGGAAAGTCTAATTTTGATGCAAAATAATTCTTTCCTGATCCAGAACCTCCACCAATCAAAATAAATATAGACTTATTCTGATGTTTTAGTTTATTTACTGAAGATAGACTCAATAATTTACTCATGTAATTTCACCATTATTTAGTTTTTCTTTATAAGATTTAAAGATTATAGAAACTAA
>Ga0153915_10000224_pt1 | contig 51343 bp, 41 predicted proteins | sample Opewatmetagenome_2_FD_107003 | JGI IMG/M metagenome (GOLD analysis project Ga0153915, IMG submission 107003) | Freshwater wetland microbial communities from Ohio, USA - Open water 3 Core 3 Depth 3 metaG | ecosystem: Environmental > Aquatic > Freshwater > Wetlands | place: USA: Ohio, Lake Erie...
CGTGGCGATGGAATACTCGCCGAACGGCGCGATTCCCTACATCGGACGCGTCGACGCGGGAACGATTGAGCAGCTCCGCGCCTTCGGCCTCGACATCGCGTCGTCGGGCGATCTGGTCCAGCGCTTCGCCGCGGTCTGGGACGCGCGTGCAATCGACACGCACATGCAGGCGTCCGAGAAGCTGTATCGCGTGAAAGACCGCGCGTTCGCCGCGATTCGCGAACGCCTGGCCGCGGCGACGCCGACAACCGAGTACGACATCCAGCAGCTGATGACCGGCTGGTTCCGCGACGAAGGCCTGGTCAGCGATTCTCCGCCCATCGTCGGCGCGGCCGGCAACGGCGGCAACCCGCACTACATGCCGACGGCCGCCGAGCACCGGCCGATTCGCCCGGGAGAAATGGTGCTCCTCGATCTGTGGGGCAAGCTCGACCGGCCCGGCGCCGTGTTCGCGGACATCACGTGGGTCGGGTATACGGGGGCGACGCCGCCGGAAAAATACGTCAAGGTCTTCAATACAGTCGCCGCGGCGCGCGACGCGGCCGTGTCGCTCGTCCAGCATGCCGTGAAGGCCGGGCAGCCCTTGCAGGGCTGGCAGGTGGATCGCGCGGCGTCCTCCGTGTTGCGTGACGCCGGGTTCGGCGCCCATGTGCTCCATCGCACCGGCCACAGCCTCGGCGAGTCGGTGCACGGTAATGGCGTTAACATGGATGACTACGAAACACACGATGACCGGCGGCTGCTCGCCGGGACGGGCTTCACGATCGAGCCCGGGCTGTATTTCGACGACTTCGGCGTTCGCCTGGAAATCAACATGCTGGTGCGCGATCGCGACGCGATCGTGACCGGCCCGTTGCAGAAAGAAATTGTCGCGTTGTAGCGTCCGGCTTCAGCCGGACGAAGGAGTTCGAATGTCATCGCGCAAGCCCACGCTCTTCTCCCTTCCCCGGCTCACGCTGTTCTATCTGCCGCTCATCGTGCTGGCGTCGATTGCCGTCGGGATGGTCATCGCCTCGCGGCTCGACCTGTCGCCTGCGTCGTCGGCACAGACGATTGCAGTGCCGCCGATGAACAGCGCGCCGCTGACGGGCCCGCTGTCGGCCGACACCTTCCGCATCATCGCGAAGGCGCAGGAGCCGATGGTCGTCAACATCAAGACCGAGATGAAGGCGAAGACGCAGGACCTCGAGGGCCTCTTCGGAGGCGGCGGCGGATCCGACGACTTCTTCCGGCGTTTCTTCGGCGGACCGGGTGGCGGCCAGGGTCAGGGCGGGGATGAGAGCGGCGGGGGCAGCCGCCGCCGGCCGCGCGAGCCCATCGCGCGCGCCGCGGGCTCGGGCTTCATCATCAACAGCAAGGACGGCTTCATCCTCACCAACAACCACGTCGTCGAGGACGCGATCAAGATTGAAGTCTTCCTGTACGCCGACGATGAGACGCCGTACACGGCGAAGGTGATCGGGCGCGACGTGCTGACCGACAGCGCGCTCATTCAGCTGATCGATCGGCCGAACACGCCGCTGCCCGAAGCGAGGTTCGGCGACTCGTCGCAGATGCAGCCGGGCGACTGGGTCATGGCCATCGGCAATCCGTTCAGCCTCGCCCACACGGTCAGCGTCGGCGTCATCAGCGCGACGAAGCGTCCGTTCCAGGTCACCGACCAGCGCACGAACGAGATGCTGCAGACCGACGCGGCGATCAACCCCGGCAACTCCGGCGGTCCGCTGCTGAACATCCGCGGCGAGGTCATCGGCATCAACACGGCCATCATCAGCAACGGCCAGTCCGAGGGCAACATCGGGATCGGGTTCGCCGTGCCGATCAACACCGTGCGCGACCTGCTGCCGCAGCTGCGCGAAGGGAAAGTCATCCGCGGACGGATCGGCGTCAGCGTCACGGGCGTGCCGCGCGAGGGCTTCGAGGAGTTCGGGCTCAAGTCTCGCACCGGCGCGATCGTCTCGTCGGTGCTGCCGAACAGCGCCGCGAGCAAAGCGGGCATGGAGCCCGGCGACGTCGTCGTCGAATACAACGGGCGCCCGGTGGCCAATCGCGACGAGCTCGTCAAGATGGTCATCGCGACCAAGCCCGGCACGAGCGTGCCGGTGAAGGTGCTGCGCGAGAAGAAAGAGAAGACGCTGACGGTCACCGTCGAGCAGCTCGATCTCGATGCCGAGCAGCAGAGCCCGCAGACGCGCCGCGGCGGCAATCAGAACAACGAGAACACCGAGACGCAAGGCAGCGGCTTCGGCCTGACGTTGAGCAATCTGTCGCCGCAGGTCGCGCGGCGCCTGCAGCTGCCTTCGGGCAAATCAGGCGCCCTCGTGAGCGACGTCGATCCGGACGGGCCGGCGGCCGCGTCGGGCATGCGTGCCGGCGACGTGATCCTCTCTGTCAACCGCAAGCCCGTGTCGAACGCGGCGGACGCCGCCCGCGAACTGCAGGCGGTCACCTCGGGCCGGCTCGCGCAGATTCTCCTCTGGCGCGGCGACGCGGAGGTGTTCATCACGGTGAAGAAGGACTAACGCCGGGATTTGGGCTCCAGACTACGGGCCCGTATCCGTGACCGCGGGCCACTCACCGTGGCCGCGTTCATGGAGTTCGCCCTCTACGACAGCGAGTCCGGCTACTACGCCCGCGCCGCCCAACGATCGGGCCGCGCGGGCGATTTTTTTACCAGCGTCGACGTCGGTCCCGTGTTCGGCGACCTGCTTGCCGTGCAGATCGTGGAAATGCTCGGCATTGTCCAATCCCAAAACCCGAATCCCGAATCCCGACTCGATCTCGTAGAGGCGGGTGCGGGAAACGGCCGGCTGTCGGCTGACATCGTCCGCGCGATCCGGCGGCGCGATCCCGCGCTTTATGGTCGCCTGCGCCTCCATCTTGTCGAAGCGAGCGCAAGCGCGCGTGAGGCGCAGCGCGAGACGCTCGGCGACATCAGCGGGACGCTGGCGTCCTCTTCTCCGGAACTGCCCGCCTCGTTCAGCGGCGTGCTCGTCGCGAACGAATTGCTGGACGCCCTGCCCACTCATCAGGTCGTGATGCGAGACGACGGCCTGCGCGAGGTCTACGTCGACGTTCAGCGGGGCGGGGATCAGCTCGTGGCGATCGAAGGCCCGCCGTCAACGCCCGCGCTTGCGGCGTACCTCGCCCGTCTCGACGTGTCGCTCGAACCAGGCTGGCGCGCGGAGATCAACCTGCGCGCGGCCGACTGGACTCGCGATGCCGTGCACAGGCTGCAGCGCGGGTTTCTGATCCTCATCGACTACGGGCACCCGGCCCGCGAGCTCTACTCGGTGACACACGCGACCGGCACGCTGACGACGTTTTCGCGCCATACGATGGCGGGGCCCGAACGTGCGGGCCAGGCGCCCGCGTGGCTGGACCGCCCCGGCGAACAGGACATCACGGCGCACGTGGACTTCACCGGCATCCAGCGCGCCGCCGAAGGCGAGGGGGCGGCGACGCTCGGCCTGCTCGACCAGACGTACTTCCTGCTGGGCGTCGGTGCGGCTGAGATGGACGGCGCCGACCTGAAAACACGCCTGGCCCTGAAAACCCTGCTGATGCCAGGGGGACTCGGCAGCACGCTGAAAGTGCTGATTCTGGGGAAGAACGTCGGATCGCCGGCGCTCCGCGGCTGCTCGTTCCGCGTGCGCCTGACGTAGGGCGGCGTGATTAAATAGGCCTTCATGTCCGCGACGATCGAGCGCGAGGTCAAGCTGCCGTTCGAGAGCGCCGAGGCGGCCCGCGCCGCGGTGCTCGCCATCGGCGCGACACCCCTCCACGGCCGGCGCCTCCAGGAAGACTGCCTGCTCGACACGATCAACGAGGATCTCCGGCGCCGCCGATCCGCGCTGCGCGTCCGGCAGGACGGCGGCCGCTGCCTCCTCACGTTCAAGGGCCCGGTGCAGCCGGCGGCCGTGAAAGTCCGTGAGGAGATGGAAACGATTGTCGCCGACGGCGTGCTGCTGATTCGCATCCTCGGCGAGCTCGGCTACCACGTCTGGTTCCGCTACGAGAAGTACCGCGAGGAATTCGCGCTCGACGACTGCATCATCGCCATCGATGAAACGCCGGTCGGCGTGTTCGTGGAAATCGAGGGCGGCGACCGCGGCATCGCGGCGGCCGCAGAGCTGCTCGGCCGCGGACCGGGGGACTACGTGTTCGACTCGTACCGCGGGCTCTTCGTCCGCCACTGCGAGCAGCTCGGCATCCAGCCGACCGACATGCTCTTCGAGCTTCACGGGGCCGACTGAGCCGGATGATCACTCACGGCCTGGTACTGACCGCGGGCCTCGGCACGCGGCTGCGCCCGCTCACGCTCGTCCGCGCGAAGCCCGCGGTGCCGATCGCCGGCGTTCCGATCGTCCGGCGCATCATCGCGTGGCTCGCCCGCGAAGGCGTCACCGATCTCGTCCTCAACCTGCACCATCTTCCGGAAACGATCGCGGCGGTGGTCGGCGACGGCAGCGATCTGGGCGTGCGCGTGCGCTACTCGTGGGAACCGGTTGTCCTCGGCAGCGCGGGAGGACCCCGTCATGCCCTGCCGATCATCGGCAGCCCGAGGTTTTTCATCATCAACGGCGACACGCTGACGGATCTCGCGCTCGCGCCCCTCGCCGGCGCACATGCGTCCACAGGCGCGATGGTGACCATGGCGCTTGTGCCGAATCGCGAGCCCGGCCGCTACGGCGGCGTGCAGATGACTGCCGACGGACGCGTCACGGGATTCGTCGGACGCGGCGTTGAGGCTGCGGGCTCGTATCACTTCATCGGCGTGCAGGTGGCGGAGGCCGAGGCCTTCGCCGGCTTGAAAGACGGCGAGGCCGTCAACTCCACGCGTGGCGTCTACGACCGGCTGATTGCGTCGAAGAACGGAAGCATCCGCGGCTACGTGTGTGACGCCGCCTTCTGGGACATCGGCACGCCGGAAGACTACGCCGCGACCGACGCCGCCTTCAGCCGGACGTCCGCCTGAAGGCGGACGCTACTGAAAATACCCGGGCAGATCTTTCTTCGTCGCCCTGAGAATCTCGATAATCGCACGGCGATCCGCGAGAGCGAGACGAGAGTACGGTTCGGCCCGCTCCTGCCCTGACAGCACGCGCCAGAGCCGCCGATACACCGCGCTTTTCGCGGCGGCGGGCATGCCGTCGAACGCATTCGAATAGATCATGTAGCTGCACGGGTACTTCAGCAGCCGGCGATCGAGGTCGAGTTGCCTGAGCGATCGTCCCTGCGCGTCGGCCGGACCGGGCGCGGCGAATTTCTCGGCAAACCCGGACGTGCCGCGCACGCGGCTCGTCAACGGCGCTTCATAGACAAACAACAGGTAGTCGACGAGATCGACCGCGGCCTCGTCCACTCGCGCGGCCTGCTTCGCGTCGCCGCTCTGCGCGAGCCGCGCTTCCCATCCGGTGCGCGTGATCAGGTTCATCATGTGCGCCTGATGGTCGAGCACCATCAGGGCGGCGATGTCGCTCGTGTGCGCGGGAAACCCGGCCGTGTCGATGTTCTCGTCGAGCGACGTGAGCGCCCGCGCGCCGGCTCTCGCTGGCGTGCTCGTCGTCGACACCGGCACGTTGCCCATGTGGATGAGCGATCCGACGTTGCCGGTGACGTACCAGCCGCCCCAGCGCGTGTCGAAGCTCCGCCGATGGTCGCTCGAGAACCCAGACGCGTACGTGTGCGGATCGTCCGGCACGGTGAGCGTGCTCATGAGAAAGAATCCCGGCACGCCCAGGGTGTCCCACGAGAGATGACAGGCCAGGCAGGTGTCGTTGCGCTTGAACTCGGGAGCGGCCGCCTGCTTCTGTTCAAGCGTGTAGAAGATGCCGCCCTGTTTCGGATCGTGGGCGGCGACTTCGAGCAGGTCGGCGCCGCGCACCCAGCCGACGGCCACATCGTCGCTGAAGAACAGGGCGCGCGGGTTCTTGCGGTCGATCAACTCGGCCTGCAGGCTGTTCTTCGCAAACGGCGTGACTTGCGATTCAACGGGAACGTTCAGCGCGTCCAGCACGGATCGCAGGTAGCCGTTGCGGCCGTCGAACCTCAGCTGGACGCGGCCGTCGCGGAGACGTTCGTTGAGCTCGGCGACGCGATCGGTCACCGGCGCGGTCGAGTACGCGATCGCGGGCACGTCGCGTGATGCGACGAACGAGTCCGAAAACTGTGCCTGAGCCGCGGCGGCGGCCGCGACGGCCACCGCAACGATCGACATCCACTTCACGTGGCCCATCATAAGACACGTCGAGCCGCGTCCCGTAGTAAGCTCGACGTCCGGTGGCGAGCGGCGACGATCAGGGACGAATCGATCAGTACCTTCGCGAGAGCGGGCTCGCCGCGCGCCGGAGCAGAGTCGTCGCGCTGACCGGCGACGCGTCCACCCGCCGCTACTTCCGCGTCATTCCAAGCGACGGTCCGTCCATCGTGCTCGCCCTTCACGAAGGCGCCATCGACTTCGCGACGCTGCCGTTTGTGACCGTCGCGCGGCTGCTGTCGCGCATGCCGCTGCCGGTGCCCGGCATCCTTGGACATGCCGATGCGCTCGGCATCCTGGCGCTCGAGGACCTGGGAGACGTCACGCTGCAATCGCATCTCGGCGCCGGCACGCTGACGGAGCACGAAGCGCTCTACCGTCAGGCGGTGACGTTCATCGGCGCGCTGCAGACGCGGGGAACAGAGCTGCTGACGCCGTCCGACGGGCCCTCGCAGCTCGCCTTCGACGTCGAGAAGCTCACGTGGGAGATGGACTTCTTCGTCAGACACTTCGTCGAGGGCTACCGGGGCGCCGCGCTGTCGCCGGCCGAGCGCGCCGCGCTCTCGAGCGAGTGGGCGCACCTGGTCGAAGAGCTGGCCAGTGAGCCTCGCGTGCTCTGCCATCGCGACTATCACAGCCGCAACCTGATGGTGCACGGCGGCCAGCTGTATGTCATCGATTTCCAGGACGCGCGGATGGGGCCGGACACGTACGACCTGGCGTCGCTGCTGCGCGATTCGTACGTCGACATCTCCGACAGCGAGCTCGACGGTTTCGTGGCCTACTTTCTCGCCGTCAAAGGCATCGCAGACGGCGTCGAGTTCCGCCGGCGCTTCGATGTGATGGCGGCGCAGCGCAATCTCAAGGCGCTCGGCACCTTCGGGTATCAGGCCGCCGCCAGAGGCAACCCCATCTATATTCAGTACATCCCGCGAACGTTGAAGTACGTGCGCGACACGTTCGCGAAGCACGCGCGCTTCGCGCGCCTGCGAGAAGTGCTGGCATCGCATATCGACGAATTACAATGACGTGCTGGTCCGCCTGAAGGCGGACACTGCGCACCGTGACGTTTGCCGTCTCGACGTATCTCTACCGCCAGCGGCGGCTGATTCGCGATCAGCTGCTCGAGATCGCCGCCCACGGCTTCGCGGCGCTCGAGCTGTTCGCCGCCCGCACCCACCTCGACTATCACAACGCGGCCGTCGTCGCCGACCTGCAGCAGTGGCTCGCCGAAGCCCGGCTCGCGCTTGTCTCCGTTCACGCACCGGTCACGGAGGTGTCGCTGGCGAGCGCCGATGCCCCCGAGCGCGAGGCCGCCATCGCGGAAGCCGAGCGCGCGCTCTACATCGCCCGCAGGATTTCTTTCCGGACGTTCATCGTTCATCTCGGCCGTCCGCGCACCGAAGGCGTCCGCGGAGGGACCAATCGAGATGCGGCGCGCCGCAGCATCGACACGCTTGCCAAGGCCGCTGAGCCCCTTGGCGTCCGCATCGCCGTCGAAGTCATCGCCAACGATCTCTCCCGCGCCAGCTCTCTCGTGCAGCTGATCGACGAGGACATCGAACACGCGAACGTCGGCATCTGCCTGGATCTCGGACATGCGCGGCTTGAAGGCGACGTCGCCGATGCAATCGAGATGGCGTCGGGACATCTGATGGCGATGGACGTCCACGACAACCGCGGCCGGACCGACGATCATCTTGTGCCGTTTGACGGCCTCATCGACTGGCCGTCCGCTCTGACGACGGTGCAGAAAGTCGGCTACGATGGCGCATTGACGTTCGAGCTGTCGGCGCGAGGCTCGACGAAAGACACGCTCGCGCGCGCCCGCCAGGCGCGGCGCCGAATCGAAGATCTCCTGATGAAGGACTAGTTGATGCCGCACGTTTACATCGAAGACATCGGCAGGCACACCGGCGAGGAAGTCACGATCAAAGGCTGGCTGCACAATCGCCGGTCGAGCGGCAAGATTCACTTCCTGACGGTCCGCGACGGCTCGGGTTTCATCCAGGCCGTGATGTCCAAGGCGGCGGTCGGTGAAGACGCGTTCAAGACGGCCGACCACCTCTCGCAGGAAAGCGCCATCATCGTCACCGGCACGGCGCGCGCCGATGCCCGCGCGAAGGGCGGGTTTGAAATCGACGTGAAGCAGCTCGATGTCGTCTCGCCGGCGCACGACTACCCCATCACGCCGAAGGAACATGGCGTCGACTACCTGCTCGACCGCCGCCACCTCTGGATTCGCACCGAACGGCAGCAGGCGATTCTGCGTGTGCGTCACGAGATCATCAACGCCGTCCGCGACTTCTTCAACGATCGCGGCTTCATCCTCGCCGACACGCCCATCTTCACGCCGGCAGCCTGTGAAGGCACGACGACGCTCTTTCCGGCGCAGTACTTCGAGGAACAGACCGCATTCCTGACCCAGAGCGGGCAGCTGTACAACGAAGCGAACGCCATGGCGCTCGGGCGCGTGTACTGCTTCGGGCCGACGTTCCGCGCTGAGAAATCGAAGACGCGCCGTCATCTCACCGAGTTCTGGATGGTCGAGCCGGAGATGGCGTACGCCGATCTGAACGACGTGATGAACCTCGCCGAAGATCTGGTCGTGTCGATCGTCGGCCGCGTGCTCGACAGGCGGCGTCACGAGCTGACGGTGCTCGAACGCGACCTGTCGAAGCTCGAAGCCGTCCAGAAACCATTCCCCCGCATTTCGTACGACGAGGCGGTGAAGACGCTGCGGTCGAGAGGGCTGCCGATTGAATGGGGCGGAGATTTTGGCGGGCCCGACGAGACGATGCTGTCAGAACAGTACGACCGGCCGCTGATGGTGCATCGCTACCCGGCCGCGGTGAAGGCGTTTTACATGAAGCCCGATCCCGAGCGTCCGGATCTGGCGCTGGGCGTGGACGTCCTCGCGCCGGAAGGCTACGGCGAGATCATCGGCGGTGGCGAACGCCTGGCCGATCTCGACCTGCTGCTCGCGCGAATCAAGGAACACAACCTGCCGCAGGAAGCCTTCGAGTGGTACCTCGACCTGCGCCGCTACGGCTCGGTGCCCCACGGCGGCTTCGGCATGGGCATCGAGCGCGTCGTCGCCTGGATCTGCAAGCTCGAGCACGTGCGCGAGACGATTCCGTATCCGCGGATGCTGTACCGGCTGTATCCGTAGGGCCGTCCGGCTAGAGCCGGACGCTACGTACGGCTAGGAGATCGGCTTTCCGTTGATCTCGGCGTACTGATAATCCATCGAGAACGACGAGCTGCCGACGATGAGGACGTCGGCGGTGGACTTCATGCTGACGGGCACGTGCACGCCGTCGATGCGGTCGTACTCGCGGACCACGTGCACGCGGCGCGTCCAGAACGACGGCCGCTTCGAGAGCTCACCTTCCACGCGAACGAGATCCGCGGAATCAGATTCGAGCACCAGGTGGCCGTTGATCAGCATCACGTGGTTGCGACGCGGCCTGACGTCCACGCGCACCATGCGGTCGCTCAAGGGGCTGATGTCGAGGAATTCGTAGTTGGCCGGCGTCAGCGCCGACTGCGCCTTGCTGGTCGTCGACTGCACGGCATCTTTTTCCGCCTCGAGGGCCTTGCGGAGCACCTTGTTCTGAATGAGCGACGACCCTTCGGCCTTCGTGACTTCGTAGGTGAATCCGCGCAGCGGATCGAGCGAGGTCCAGGCGTCGATGGCGGCCGTCATGCGGCCGCCGCGCGTCGACGCCGTGAGATGGCGGAACGCACGATAGCTGACGAGCGGCTGATCGTCGGGAGCGAGAAAGCGATCGAGAAGCGCATTCGTGCTGCTCGCGGCCTGCTGCACGGGCGCGTTCGCAATGCCTGAGGTGACTGCCAGCGCGATCAGGACGAACGTCAGCGCCGTACGCTTCCCCACACAGCCATTATAGACTTGTGACAGATGAAGATTGGGCTCGTTTCCCTCGGGTGTCCCAAGAACCTCGTCGATTCAGAAGTCATGCTCGGGCTTGCGCAAGACGCCGGGCACGAGCTGACGCGCGACCCGGAAGGCGCCGACGTCCTCGTCGTCAACACGTGCGCGTTCATCGACTCGGCGAAGCAGGAGTCGATCGACACGATTCTCGAGATGGCGCAGCACAAGAAGGACGGCTCGTGCCGCCGGCTCATCGTCACCGGCTGCATGGCCGAGCGCTATCGCGACGAGCTGCGCAAGGAGATTCCCGAGATCGACGCCGTGCTCGGAACCGGTGAAGTTCCTGAAATCGTGAAGGCTATCGGTGGAGCCAGCTCAGCTGGCGCGGTACCACTCACGTTTTTCAAATCCCGCGAATCCCGCGAATCCCGCGAATCCCAAATCCCGAATCCCGAATCCCGTCCGACTTACATCTATGACGCGGAGACGCCTCGACTCCTCGCGACGCCGAGGCACTACGCGTACGTGAAGATCGCGGAGGGCTGCGACTACAAGTGCGCGTTCTGCATCATCCCGACGCTGCGCGGCGCCTATCGCAGCCGTCCGGAAGAGTCGGTCGTCCGCGAAGCGGAAGCGCTCGCGGCTCGTGGCGTCAAAGAGCTGCTGCTCATCTCGCAGGACACGACGTTCTACGGCATCGACCGGCAGGAGCGCGGCGCGCTTGCCCGGCTGCTCCGCCGGCTGAACAGGGTGCCGGGGCTCGAGTGGATCCGGCTGCTCTACCTCTATCCGACGACCATCGACGACGAGACGCTCGCGGCAATGGCCGAGTGCGAGCACGTGTGCAAGTACATCGACCTGCCGCTGCAGCACGCGTCGAATCCGGTCCTGAAGCGAATGAAACGGCCGGGCACACGGCAGAAGTACGACCGACTGCTCAACCACATTCGCGCCACTGTGCCGGGCGTCGCGCTCCGCACCACGTTCATCGTCGGCTTCCCGGGTGAAACAGCGGCGGACGTCGATGAGCTCGAGTCGTTCGTGCGCGACCACGATTTCGATCACGTCGGCGTCTTCACCTATTCGCACGAAGAGGGGACGTCGGCGCACGAGCTCGACAACGACGTCGCGCAGGGGACCAAGAACGCACGCCGCAACCGGATCATGGGGCTGCAGAAGCGGCTCGTGAAGGCACGCCAGCGCCGCCGCATCGGCGAGCGCGTCCGATTGCTCATCGACGGCCCTGCCGGCGAGCACGAGCTCGTGCTGAAGGGCCGGCTGGCGACCCAGGCCCCGGAGATCGATGCCTCCGTGTATCTGACAGAGTGCAACCCAGCGGACTTCCGGCCCGGGGAATTCGCCGAGGTCGAGATCGTCGGCGCCAGGGACTACGATCTGATCGCCCGCCCCGTGCTATAATTTTGTGTTCAGAATCTGGGCTGTACGACCAGAGTGGGCATTTGCCCACTCTTTCGTGTTTAAGGCCAACTTTTAATGGCGCCGGCAGACATCATCGGTCGGGTCCAGGCCATCGCCAGCCGCGTGGCGGCGTCGTACGGACTGGAGATCTTCGACGTGCAGTTCCGGCGCGAAGCGAGCGGCATGGTGCTGCGGATCCGGATCGATCGGCCCGGGTCGCGCGCCACGGCGGAAGACAGCGTGACCGTCGACGAGTGCGCCAAGGTGAGCCGCGACCTGAGCGCGATCTTCGACGTCGATGATGTGGTGCCGACGGCGTACACGCTCGAGATTTCGTCGCCGGGACTGGATCGGCCGCTGCGGCGGGCCGAGGACTACGATCGGTTCGCGGGACGCCGGGCGAAGCTGGTGATGCGCGAGAAAGTCGACGGCCAGGGCTATTTCAAGGGTGAGCTCGGCGGCGTCGAAAACGGGCACGTGTTAATCGAAGGCGAAGACGGCCGGACGCACCGCGTGCCGTTGGATGTGATTACTCGAGCGAATCTGGAAGTGGATTTTTGACCGGGGGCAGGGCCCCCCGGAGTGAAAGAAGCCAATGTCGAATCCGTTGCAGCAGACCATCGAAGCGCTCGCCAAGGAAAAGGGCATCGAGCCGGATGTCGTGATCAGCGCGATTGAAGAAGCCGTCGCGACGGCGTCGCGCAAGTACTACAAGACCAACGAGAACCTGAAGACGCGCTTCAACATGGAGACCGGCCAGGTCGATCTCTTCGCGCTCAAGACGGTGGTGCAGGACGTCACCAATTCCGCTACCGAGATTGCGATCGACGAGGCGCGCTCGATGTACCGCGAGCTGTACGGAGACGACGTCGCGAACGGCATCGAGCTGGGCGACGAAATGGAATTTCCGAAGCCCACCGAGGTCCTCGGCCGCATCGCCGCGCAGACCGCCAAGCAGGTGATCTTCCAGAAGGTCCGCGAAGCCGAGCGCGAGAACATCTTCACCGAGTACAACCAGCGCGTCGGCGAAGTCGTCAACGGCATCGTCAAGCGCTTCGAAAACGGCGACATCATCCTCGAAGTCGGCCGCATCGAAGCCGTGCTGCCCAGGAAGGAACAGTCCCGCGCGGAAAGCTACGCCCCGGGCGATCGCGTGCGGACGGTCATCAAGGGCGTCAACCGCAGCGCCAAGGGCCCGCAGATCGTGCTGTCGCGGACGGATCCGGCGCTGCTCATCAAGCTCTTCGAGCAGGAAGTCCCCGAAATCTACGACGGCACCGTGATGATTCGCGGCGCCGTGCGCGAAGCGGGCGACCGCGCGAAGGTTGCCGTCATGTCGCGCGAGCGCGACGTCGACCCGGTGGGCGCCTGCGTCGGCATGAAAGGCACGCGCGTGCAGTCGATCATCCGCGAGCTGCGCGGCGAGAAGATCGACATCGTCGAATTCTCGGACGACCCGATCGCGTTTGTCACCAACGCGCTCAGCCCGGCGAAGACCCAGCGCGTCTCGATCGTCGACGACGGCGGGCGCGTGATGGAAGTCATCGTCGAAGATAAGCAGCTGTCGCTCGCCATCGGCAAGAAGGGCCAGAACGTCCGGCTCGCGGCGAAGCTGACCGGCTGGCGCATCGACATCAAGAGCGAAGAAGAGAAGCGCCGCGAGGTCGAAGCGCAGTTCGAAGGCCTCGAAGCCGCGGCCGCCGGAGACGGTGCGGCCGGCGCGGAAACGCCGGCCGCCGAAGGCGAGGCTGCGGCCGACACGGAAGCCGCGCCCCTTCCCTACACGCTCGCCGGCGTCGGAGAAAAAATGGTCCGCAAGCTCGTTGACGCAGGCTTCGCCACCATCGAAGCCGTCGCTGCGGCCAGCGTGGAACAGTTGTCGGAAGTCCCCGGGGTCGGCGGCAAGACGGCCGAGAAGATTCTGGCCGCCGCCCGCGGAGAGACCCCGGCGGAGCAAGCGCAGCAGGAGTAACCGTTGTCCACAGTACGGATTTATAAGGTCGCCGAGCTGCTCAACACGAGCAGCCAGGAAGTGACCGCCCTTCTGAAGAAGATGGGCATCGACGTCAAGAGCGCGTCGAGCACCATCGAAGAAGTCGTGGCGCGACAGCTGGTCGACCGCCTCGCGCGCGAGCGCAACATCTCGCTGCCGAGTGGCGACATCTTCGCCGAGACGCCGGTCGTCAAGGGCAAGAAAGGCGGCCCGCCTGCGAAGAAAGGCGCCGAACCCGCGAAGCCCGCCGCGCCGGCGCTGCCGCCGCCGCGACTCGTCAAGGCGGCCAGGCCGGCCGCCGCGGCGCCCGTTGCCGAGGCCGTCGCCGAGGTTCCCGAGCCGGTTGAAGAGCCGGCCGTCGTCGAAGCGCCCGCGCCGCCGCCCGCGCCGGAGCCTGTTGTCGTCGCCGAAGCGCCGGCCGCCGAACCGATCGTCGAGCCTCCGCCGCCCGCGCCTGAACCTGTCGCCGTCGCCGTAAGCGCGCCTGCCCCGCCCGAGCCGCCGAAAGCGGTGACACCGGGACGCATCGTTCCGCCGACACTTCGTCTTCGCATCGAAGAACAGCGTCCGACGACGCCGATGGCGCCGTTGCCGACGAGTCCCGTTCCGCGCAGCGCGCCGCGCATGGCGCCGAAAGCGCGCACGGCCGTACCGCCGGCGACTCGCCCGGCCGGCGCCCCTGGTGCGCGTCCTGCTGGACAAGCGCCCCAGGGCGCACGCCCTGGCGGCGCGCCGATGCCGCCGCGGCCCGCGGGTCCGCGTCCGCCGCAGATGCCGGTGGGCGGACCGCGTCCGCTGCCGTCGCAGCCCGTGCGCACGCAGCAGCCCGGAGGCGCTCCGCGTCCCGGCATGTATCCGCAGCGGCCGGGCATGCGTCCGCCGTTCCGTCCGCCTTACGCGGGTCAGCGGCCTGCGCCCGGCCAGAGGCGTGAAGGCGCTCCGCGGCAGGCATCACCGCAGGCGCCCTTGGCTCCACCGCCGATCTCGCGCACGATCACGCTCGCCGAGGGCATGACCGTGAAGGATCTGGCGGACAAGCTCGACGTCCGTCCGAAAGACGTCCTCGCGAAGCTGCTGATGAAGCGGCTGATGATGACCATCAACCAGACGCTCGACACCGAAACCGCGACGATGATCGCGCGCGAGTTCGGCGCGGACGTGCAGATGCGGAGCTTCGAAGAAGAACTGCTGCACGAAGACGCCGAAGAAGTGCGTCCGGAGGATGTCGGCACGCGCGCGCCGGTCGTCACCGTCATGGGGCACGTCGACCATGGCAAGACCAGCCTGCTCGACGCCATCCGCGAAACGCGCGTCGCCGAACGCGAGGCTGGCGGCATCACGCAGCACATCGGCGCGTATCACGTCACGATTAACGACCGCGACATCGTCTTCCTCGACACGCCGGGCCACGAAGCGTTCACGCTCATGCGCGCCCGCGGCGCCAAGGTCACCGACATCGTCGTCCTCGTCGTGGCGGCAGACGACGGCGTGATGCCGCAGACGAGAGAAGCGATCGACCACGCGAAAGCGGCGAACGTGCCGATCGTCGTGGCGATCAACAAGGTCGACAAACCGAACGCCAACGTCGAACGTGTCAAGCGCGAGCTGACCGAGCTCGGCCTGATGCCGGAAGAATGGGGCGGAACAACGGTTACGGTCGAAGTGTCGGCGCGGCAGAAGAAGAACATCGATCTGCTGCTCGAGATGATCCTGCTCTCGAGCGACATCCTCGAGCTCAAGGCCAACCCGAAACGCAGCGCGACGGGCACCGTGCTCGAAGCGAAACTCGACAAGGGACGCGGGCAGGTCGCGACCGTGCTCGTGCAGGATGGCACGCTGAGCGTGGGCGATACCTTCATCGCGGGTCCCATCGTCGGCCGCGTGCGGGCGCTCATCGACGACCGCGGGCGTCCGACGCGCGCGGCCGGTCCGTCGACGCCGGTGGAGGTCCTCGGCCTGACGGGTCTTCCCCAGCCGGGCGACGTCTTCCAGGTGGCCGACGCCGCCAAGGCGCGGCAGATCGCCACGTTCCGCGAGGAGCAGGCGAAGACGCGCGCGCTCGGCGCGAAAGGCGGGCGCCTCACGCTCGAATCGCTGCAGGCCCAGATTGCCGAAGGCGGCATGAAGGAGCTGCCGATCATCATCAAGACCGACGTGCAGGGCTCGGCCGAAGTGCTCGCCGACACGCTCGCGAAGCTGACCGACGAGAAGGTGAAGATCCGCATCATCCACTCGGGCGTCGGCGCCGTGAACGAATCGGACGTGCTGCTGGCCTCGGCGTCCAACGCGATCATCATCGCGTTCAACGTGCGGCCGGATCGGAATGCGGAGGAAATCGCGACGCGTGAACGCGTCGACATCCGCACGCACTCGGTGATTTACAACGTCACCGACGAGATGAAGAAGGCGATGGTCGGACTGCTCGAGCCGACGTTCAAGGAAGTGCGCATCGGCGCCGCGCACGTCCGCGACACGTTCAAGGTCCCGAAGTTCGGCACCATCGCCGGCTGCATGGTCACCGAAGGCCGCATCACGCGCTCCGGCGACACCCAGGCGCGCCTGCTGCGCGACAACGTCGTCATTCACCAGGGCAAGATCGGATCGCTGCGCCGCTTCAAGGACGACGCGAGCGAGGTGAAGGCCGGTCTCGAGTGCGGCATCGGCTTCGAGAAGTTCAACGACATCAAGGTCGGCGACGTCATCGAAGTCTTCGCCATGGAGCGCGTCGCCGTCTCGGCATAGTCGTTCAAGAGGTTCAAGTGGTTCGAGAGGTGCGAGAGGTTCTGGTTCGAGGTTCTGCTGCACGTCTCGACCCACGTGAATCTCGGAGACTGAAGATGGCGGTTACTGTTCGATTGATCGGAGGAGACGAGAAGACCTTTCGCGACGCAGATTCGGCAGCTCGTCTCGACACGATGATCGTCGTGTCCAAGTGGAACACGACGCGGCGTCATCTTGACGAGGTCGCGGTGTGTTTCCAGCGAACAGAGTCATCGTTGCAGCGGTCTCGAAGAACGGCGTCGTCACGAACGGCGCCTTTGGAGACCGGCCGGCTCAATCAAGCTGACCAATCCTGCAGTATGGTCGTGAAAAAGAAGCCGCACGTTGATGATGCCGATGTCGATAGGTTCGTCGCGATGTTCGCTGGGAAATCGAATCCAGCGCTGACTCCCGAGCTGCGAGCTGACTTCATCCACGACTTCGTCCTTGGCTACTCACAAATGACGGAAGCGGATGTCACACCAGAATGGACGAGGGAGCTGGCTCGAAGAGTCAGGCAACGCGCCTTATGGCTCAAACCGTCCAACTGACTCACTGCCGAACCCCTCGAACCTCTGGAACCTGATTTGAACCACTCGAACTTCTCGAACCACTCGAACCTCTAGAACGAAGACATGTCCCAAGGATCCCGTCCGGACCGCGTGGCCGATCAGATTCGCGGCGAGCTGGCGACCCTGCTGGCCCGCGAGGTCCACGATCCCGGCATCGGCTTCGTCACGCTCACGCGCGTGCAGGTCAGCCCCGACATCCAGCTGGCGCGGGTGTTCTACACCGTGCTCGGCGACGACAAGGCGCGCGCGGCGAGCGGCAAGGCGCTCGAACGCGCCGCGCCGTTCCTGCGCCGTCAGATCGGCGCGCGTCTCCGCCTGAAGCGCGTTCCCGAGCTCAAGTTCCAGTACGACGAAGCGGTCGCGGGCCAGGACCGCATCGAGCAGCTCCTGAACGAAATTCACGCCGCCGACAAGGAGCGCGGCGGCGACGTCCCGCCAGAGCCGGACGCTACGGATGACGATGGCGGCGACCGATCCTGAAATCACGCAGATAGCCGACGCGATTCGCGCCCGGCAGCGATTCGTCCTCGCCTCGCACTCCCGGCCAGACGGCGATTCGATCGGCAGCCAGCTCGCGATGGCGTTCGCGCTGCGCGCGCTCGGCAAGGACGTGACGGTCGTCAACTTCGACCCGGCCGCGCCGCCGTTCATGGCGTTCCCCGGGGTGGCCGACATCGTCATCGCGCCGAACGTCGATGGCGATTTCGACGCCGCGATCATCATGGAGTGCAGCGACTACGCGCGCACCAACGTCGCGGGACTGGAACGTTTCTTCACGATCAACATCGATCATCATCCCGGCAACACGGGGTACGGCCAGATCAACTGGTTCGACTCCGGGGCCGCCGCCTGCGCCGAGATGGTGTTCGACGTCGTGCAGGCGCTCGGGGTGCCGATGACGATCGAGATTGCGACGCACATCTACATCGCGATCCTGACCGACACCGGCTCGTTTCACTTCTCCAACCTGTCGCCGCGCACGTTCGACATCTGCCGCCAGCTGCTCGAGGCCGGCGTGGATCCCGTGCGCGTCGCGCGCCAGGTGTACGACAACGCGAACGTCGGCCGGCTGAAGCTGTGCGGCGCGATCATGAACGGCATGCGCGTTGATGCGTCGGGCCGCATCGCGGTCCTCTCCCTCGATCAGCAGATGGCGGGCGCGGCAGGCGCGACCTACGACGACACCGAAGGCATCATCAACCAGCCGCTCACGGTCAAGGAAATACAGGCCGTCGTCTTCTTCAAGCAGTCGCAGGGCGACCACTATCGTGTCAGCCTTCGCTCCAAAGGCGAGGTGGACATCGGCGCCGTCGCCAAGGAATACGACGGCGGCGGCCACAAGAACGCGGCAGGCTGCTCGGTGGACGGTCCGATCGACGAGCTGCGGAACATCTTTGTCGAGAAAGTCGCGCGCGCCATCGATGGACGGCCTTCTCGTCATTGACAAGCCCGTCGGGCTCACCTCGCACGACGTCGTCGCGCGGATGCGGCGCGTGCTGGGCGAGCGACGGATCGGCCACACCGGCACGCTGGATCCGAACGCGAGCGGCGTGCTGCCGCTCGTCATCGGCCGCGCGACGCGGCTCGCGAAATTCCTGAGCGGCGGCCCCAAGACGTACGAAGCCGTCGTGCATTTCGGCGTAGCGACCGACACGTACGACGCGGAAGGCACGCCGGTCGGCACGCCGTGGTCCGGCACACCTCCGGCACGCGATGAGATCGAACGGGCGCTCGCGGAATTCCGGGGAACGTTCATGCAGCGGCCGCCTGCGTATTCGGCAAAGAAGATCGACGGCGAGCGGAGCTACAGAACGGCCCGCGCCAACCGTCCTGCCGTTCCCGCGCCTCCCGCCCTTCCCGCCGTTGCCGTGACCGTCTATCGCCTGGAGCTCGTCGGCGCCGTCGGCGAAGAGGCGACGCTCGTCATCGAATGTTCCGCCGGGTTCTACGTCCGATCGCTCGCGCATGATCTGGGTGCACGTCTTGGCACCGGCGCGCACCTCTCGGCGCTCCGGCGCACGGTCAGCTCGGGCCTGACACTCGAGGATGCCATCCCGCTGGAGTTCGCCGAGCGGAGCCGGGACGACGCGATGGAGGCCATGCTGCCGATGGAGTCGATGCTCCCCCAGTTCGGCGAGGTCGTGCTGACCGACGAGGGCCTGCTCCGCGCGCTGCACGGCCGCAACATCGGCGCGGCGGAGGTCGCCTCAGGCTCTGTCGAGGCCAAAGCCCCGATCCGGCTGGTCGATCAGCTCGGTCAGCTGGTCGGCATCGGCGAGCCGACAGACGTTCCCGGTGTTTTGCATCCCTCAGTTGTCCTAAGGTAAAATATTGAGCTTGTTCGACTAAGAAATTCGCGACATACGGCGGCCTGGTGTCAGTGATGACGTCTGGGCCGTTCGTGGAGGATCCGCAGTTGGCACTCACTAAAGACCGCAAGACCGAACTGATCGGCACGTATAAGACCCACGAAGGCGATACCGGCTCACCCGAAGTGCAGGTGGCGATTCTCAGCGAACGCATCACCTACCTGACCGAACACTTCAAGTCGCATGCGAAGGATCATCATTCGCGCCGCGGCCTGCTGATGCTCGTCGGCCGCCGCCGCCGGCTGCTCGATTACCTGAAGACGAAGGACGCGCAGCGTTACTCCGATCTCATCAAGCGACTGAATATCCGTAAATAGTTCGAGAGGTTCGAACCTCTGGAACCTCTGGAACGATTGAATCATTTATGACAACTCGCGAAATCTCCATCAATGGCAAGCCGCTTCGTTTCGAAACCGGAAAGCTGGCGAAGCAGGCGGCCGGTTCCGTCGTCGTCCGCTACGGCGATTCCGTGGTGCTCGTCACCGCGAGCCGCGCGGGCAGCCCGCGCGAAGGCATCGATTTTCTGCCGCTCACAGTCGACTACCGCGAGTATGCATACGCGTCGGGACGCATTCCCGGCGGGTTCTTCAAGCGTGAAGGCAAGCCGGCCGAAAAGGAAGTGCTCACGAGCCGCGTGATCGACCGGCCGGTCCGGCCGCTCTTCCCCGCCGGCTGGCGCTACGAGACGCAGATCATCGCGCTGGTGCTGTCGGCCGACTCGGAGAACGACACCGACGTCCTCGCGCTCACGGGCGCGTCCGCCGCGCTCAGCCTCTCGGAAATTCCCTTCGAGAAGACGATTGCCGGCGTCCGCGTGGGCCTCGTCGACGGCCAGTACGTCATCAACCCGACGTTCGCGCAGCGCAAGGTCAGCAAGCTCGACCTCGTCGTCGCCGGCAGCAAGGACGGCCTGGTGATGGTCGAAGCGGGCGCGAAGGAAGTGACCGAGGCGCAGGTCGTCGAGGCGCTCAGTCAGGCGCATGCGGCGATCAAGCAGATCATCGCCGGCATCGACGACATGGCGAAAGAGGCCGGCAAGAAGAAGCTGGCCGTGCCGCGGAAGGAAGTCGCCGCCGACTTCTATCGCGAAATCGAAAGCAAGATCTTCGAGCCGCTCGCGAAGGCGATGCGGATCCGGGAGAAGCTGGAAAGCTACGAGACCGTCGAGACCACGCTGAAGGAGCTCGTCGCGGCGATTCCCGAAACGGACGCCGAGCGCCGCGCCGACGCGAAAGCGATCTTCAAGGAGCTCAAGGAAAAGGTCCTGCGCGAAGAAGTCCTGACGCGCGGCGTCCGCCTCGACGGCCGCAAGTTCGATGAGATCCGGCCGATCTGGATCGAAACCGGCGTCCTGCCCCGCACGCACGGCTCGGCTGTGTTCACGCGCGGCGAAACGCAGGCGCTCGTCACCTGCACGCTCGGCACGGCAGACGACGCGCAGAAAATCGAGACGTTCGAGGGCGAGACGTGGCGGAGCTTCATGCTCCACTACAACTTCCCGCCGTTCTCGGTCGGCGAAGTGGGCCGCATGACGGGCCCGGGCCGCCGCGAAGTGGGCCATGGCGCGCTGGCCGAGCGTTCGCTCGCCCAGATGCTCCCCACCGAAGAGCAGTTCCCCTACACCGTCCGCATCGTCTCCGACATCCTCGAGTCGAACGGCTCCTCGTCGATGGCGTCGGTGTGCGGCGGATCGCTGGCGATGATGGACGCGGGCATCCCGCTCAAGGCGGCGGTCGCCGGCGTGGCGATGGGCCTCGTGATGGACGAGAAGACGGGCAAATACGCCGTCCTCACCGACATCGCGGGCGCTGAAGATCACTACGGCGACATGGACTTCAAAGTCGCCGGCACGGCCGACGGCATCACCGCACTGCAGATGGACATCAAGGTGTCCGGCATCACGGCGGAGGTCATGACGCAGGCGCTCGACCAGGCGCGCCGCGGCCGCATGTACATCCTCGAGAAGATGAAGGACGCGCTGTCGGCGCCGCGCCAGAGCATGTCGATGTTCGCGCCGCGCATCGTCACGATCCGGATTCCGGTCGACAAGATCCGCGATGTCATCGGCCCCGGCGGCAAGATGATCCGGAGCATCATCGAACGGACGGGCGTGAAGATCGACGTCGAAGACGACGGCCGCGTGAACGTGGCGTCGGCGGACGGCGATTCGGCCGCCAGAGCGATCTCGATCATCCAGGAGCTGACGGCGACGCCGGAGCTCAACAAGACCTACGTCGGCAAGGTGCAGCGCATCACCGATTTCGGCGCGTTCGTCGAGATCATGCCGGGCACCGACGGCCTGCTCCACGTCTCGGAAATCGCGACCCATCGCGTGAAGGACGTGCGCGACGAGCTGAAGGAAGGCGAGCAGGTCGCCGTCAAGGTGATCAACATCGACCCGACGGGCAAGATCAGACTGAGCCGCAAGGCCCTGCTGCAGGAGCAGGCCGCGCCCGAGGCTCCCGCGACACCAACGAAGTCCTAGCTAGTACCCGGACAATCGCCGCTCAGGCTTTGAAGGCCTGAGCGGCAGCAATACGCTCTCGAACCGGCGGGTGGCTGTAAAACAGCCACTGCACGACCTTCGACGGGTGCTCCTCCGCCAGATTCTGTGCGGCGAGCCTCCGCATGGCCGAAATGAACGCGGCCGGATTGTGCGTGAGCGTCAACGCAAAACGATCCGCGCTGCGCTCGAAGGCCCGCGACATCGCGTGCGCGACGGGCAGCATCACGAACGACACTCCGCCGGCCACCAGCACGAGCAGCGGCAGCCCCGCGATGTCGCTCACGCCGCGGAGGCCGAACGTCGGCGCGAGGCTCGCGAGCGCGCGCGACGCCAGGTAGAACCCCGCCAGAATCAGCACGCTCTCGAAGATGATGCCCTTCCAGATGTCGCCGTGCACGTGATGCGCGAGCTCGTGCGCCAGCACGACTTCGATTTCCTCGTCGCTGTACTCCGCGAGCATCGTGTCCGAGACGAGGATGCGGCGCGTCGCGCCGATGCCCGCCAGCGCCGCGTTCGCTTTCCTGGTCTTCTCGCTGAGTCCCCACTCGTACGCACCCAGCACCCTGGCGCCCGCGCGATCGGCGAGGCTCAGCAGGCGCGCGCGCAGCGCTTCGCGGTCGAGGGGCTTGACGCGATAGAACAGCGGGAGGAGCAGCACCGGGGCGAGATTCGTGAGGCCGACAATCAGCGCCGCGAACACGGCGCCCGCCGGCAGCCACCAGCCGTCGGGCGAGAGACCGATCAGCGAATAGATGATTGCGGCGGCGATCGACGACAGCACCAGCCCGATGGCAAACGATTTGAGCTGATCGACGAGCCAGCGGCCGAGTGGCTCCTGCGACAACCCGTATCGCCGCTCGAGAAGGAACCCGCTGTAATAGGCCAGGGGGAGGCTGCCGAGCTCGTTGAGGACGAGCAGAAGACCGACGTAGAAGACGATCGCGAAGGCGCTTTCGCCGGCGAGATTGCGCAGCACGATGCTGGCGCCGGTCCAGAGCAGCCCGGCGAGCAGCATTAGCGACCACACCACCGACGCAATGCCGGCCTGCCGTTTCAGTCGGTGGTAGCGGCTCGATCGGTCCTCGTTCATGGGGTGACGTGATCTTTGATCTTTTCGATGGCTTTATCGATGTCCGCGTCAGTGTCCTTATCACGGCCTGTGCCGATGGTCACGCCGCCGTTGACGGTCGTCGCGGTGATCGACGTGCCTCCGCCGTTCAGCAGCCCCTCGAAGTGACGCTTGCCGCTGTCACGAATGTCGAACTTCAGCCCGTCGGAGTGGAATCCGCCGTTCACCCACGTCGCGTTGACCGTCGCCTTCGCCGTTTCCGGCAGGCTCACGCGAATGCCGCCGTTGACCACGCCGAGCGTGATGTCGCTCGAACCAAGCGCCGCGAACTGCGCACGAACGCCGCCGTTGACCGTGCGCGCGTCGAGGCTGCCGGTGAGATCCCGGGCCCGGACGCCGCCGTTGGTCGTCCGCGCCGTCGTGCGGCCCGCGAGTCCGGCGAGGTCGACGCCGCCGTTCACAGTGGTCGCGCGGACAGTCGCCGTCTTCGGCGCCTTCACGTGATAGCGCACCTCGTAGCTCGCGCCGATCAGGATGCCGTTGATGCGGCCGGTTTCCACGAACACCAGATCCGGCGTCGATCGATCGTTGATGGGGATTTTCGGGAGGAGTTCCTTCGCAAGCTGCTCGGTGCCGGCGCGTGCGATGCGTTCGGCCTGCACCTCGACAGTCGAGCCGTCGACGCCTTCCACGTCGACCTGCCCGTTGACGTTGGCGATGCTGACCTCGCCGGTCTTGCTCAGGGTATAGGAGCGGCTCCAGGTGTCCCTGGCCTCGGCGTTGAGCGGTCCGATGACGCAGCCTGGAAACGACGCCACCGACGCCGCCACGACCGCCGCCGCCAGCACAGGGAGTGAGCGTTGCATGACAGGCCTCCGGCGGTACATTACGCGCCCGGCGCCGCCTCAGTTCAACTGGACGGAGATGAGCTTCGACACGCCCGGCTCCTCCATGGTCACGCCGTACAGCCGGTCCGCGATTTCCATCGTCTTCCGGTTGTGGGTGATGAGGATGAACTGGGTGTGATGCAGCATCGCGCGCAGCATCTCGACGAACCGGCCGACGTTGGCGTCGTCGAGCGGCGCGTCGATTTCGTCGAGCAGGCAGAACGGGCTCGGCTTGTACTTGAAGAGCCCGAACATCAGCGCGATGGCCGTCAGCGCCTTTTCGCCGCCCGACAGCAGCTGGACGCTCTGCAGGCGCTTGCCCGGCGGCTGCGCCACGATCTCGATGCCGCTCTCGAGCGGATCGTTCTCGTCGAGCAGCGTCAGGCCGGCACGGCCGCCGCCGAACAACGTGTTGAAGATCTCCTGGAAGTTCCTGTTGATCGCGGCGAACGCTTCCGCGAAGCGCTCGCGCGTCGTCTCGTCGATACGCTTGATCGCCTCGCTCGTCTGCGCGATCGAATCGACGAGGTCCTTGCGCTGCGTCGTCAGGAACGTGTGGCGCGACTCGAGCTCGTCGTACTGCTCGATGGCGATCATGTTCACCGGCCCCAGCCGGTCGATCTTCCGGCGCAGCTCCGCGATGGCGTCTTCCGCACTGAGCGCGCGCTGGGTGGCCTCTTCGACGGCGCTCGGCGTGACTCCGTTCATCATCACCGCGCCGGCCGGCGCGGCGGCGGCATCGTCGTCTGACTCCGCGTCGTCGGCCTGCTCCGCGTAGATGACGCGCGCGTCCGGCGTCGCTTCGCCCTGGCGCTCGAGCTCCTCCACTTCGGCGACCACTTCGTCCAGTGTCGCCTGGACCGCCTCGATGCAGGACGCTGCGAGATGCGAGAGATCGGTTTCCGCCGTCGCGCGGGCGATGTCGAGCTCAGCCACGGTCGCGCGCACGTCTTCGAGCACGGCGCGGGCCTGCTTGATGATCGCTTCGTGCCCGTCGGCTTTCACGCGGAGGGCCGACGCCGCCTCGTCCGCCTGCTGCAGCTCGCGCCTGAAGCCGTCGAGCGCGAGCATGTCCTCGTCGAGCTTCCGCTTCCCGGACGCAATCGCCGCGTGAAGATCTTCAATGCGGCGGCCCGTGTTGTCGCGCTCGGCCGAAAGCGAGACGGCGCGCGCCTCGAGCTCGGCGCCGGCTTCTTCGAGCCGCTCGACTTCGCCCGCCAGCGCGGCGGCGCGCTCGACGAGCCCCGCATGCGAGGCGCGCGCTTCGGCCGCCTGCTGGCCCAGCGATTCAGCCGATTCCCGCGCCTCGAACAGACGGCGCTGCGCGGTCGCCAGACGCTCATCGGCCGTCTGCTGGTCGTTTTCGAGCCGCGAGATCGACACGCGCGCTTCGCCCTGCCGGCGGTCGATGGTCTCGCGCTCCTCTTCGGCCTGGCGGCGTTCGCGCGTCAGCTGCTCGAGCTTCTGCGCCAGCCGGGCGGCTTCATCGCCGGCCTGCTGCAGCCGCGCCTCGTGCGCGACGATGGCCTTTTCCTGCTTGTGATGTTCGGCCGTCAGCGCGTCGATCGCCGTCAGCGCCTGCGCAATCGTCGTCTCCAGGGCCGTCGTGTCGTCGGCCAGCCGGGCAAGCGCGTCACGCCCGCCGGCAATGCGGTCGCGCAGGTCTTTGATCTCGCGCCGCGTCTCGAGAATTCCGCGCGATTCCTGGCGAATGCCGCCCGTCACGAGATTCGGCCCGCGGAAGACGTCGCCGGCCGCCGTCACCACCGCGCAGGCCGCGATGCGGCTCGCGGCTTCGGCGCGCTCGTAGGAATCCGCAATCCACGCCTCGCCAATCGCGTGGCGAATGGCGCCGGCGTAATCGCCCGAGATGTGAATCACTGACGACAGCGAGACGACACCGTCAGGCGGCGCGCTGTCCATCAGGCTCGAGCCGAGCGACCTGTCCGCACCTTCGGCAATGAGGAAGCCGCAGCGACCGGCGTCCGCCTCGCGTACGACCCCGAACCCGGCGGTCGCATGCTCGGCGCGCTCGACCACGACGTGCTGAAGGAGATCGGAGAGGCAGGCATCGACGGCGCGCTCGTACCCGGTCTCCACTTCGATGTAGTCGGCGACGGCGCCTTTCTGGTTGACCTTCCCGTTGGCGTTGGCCAGAACGGCGCGGGCCGCATCGCCGAACCCCGCGCGGCTGGCATCGAGCTGCTCGAGCGACGCGAGGCGAGCCGACAGCCCGGCGAGCTCGTGCTCGCGTGCGCGGACCTGATTCGCGCGCCACTCGTGTTCGATCCGCGCGCTGGCCAGCTCCGATTCGCGCGCCGATCGCGCGATGCGCGTCGCCTCGAGGCCCTGCTGGACGCGCTTGAGGGCGTCGAGCGCAGCCGTCCGGTCCCCTTCGACGCGCTCCGACTCGATGCGCACGTCGGAGAATTCCACCTCGAGCTTCGACAGCGTCTCGCCCACGCGATCGCTGGCGACGCCGGCGTGCTCGAGCGCGTGCCGCAGCGCCGTCGCGGAGTTCAGCGCGGAGAACACCTCGCTGCGCGCCGCTTCGACGTCGGCCTCGAGTCCCTCGATGCTGCGGTGCGCGGCCTCGTACGCTTCGCCGCCGGCGGCCAGGGCCGCGGCAGCCCTGTCGCGCTCCTCGTTGGCCGCCTGCGCGGCTTCGCGCCTCGCGCGCAGAATCGCCTGCGCCGGCTCACGCCGGGCTTCGAGGGCTGAGAGCTCAGCGCTGAGGGCTGAGGTACGCGCCTCGAGGGTCACCACCTGCTCGCCGTCAAATGTGATCTGCTGCTGCTGCCGGTTGATCGCGAGCTCGCACGCGTGAGCCGCTTCACGAGCCGCGGTCGCCCGCGCTTCGGCCTCGGCCAGCTCGATGCGCATGCGGCTCAGGTCCGATTCGACTTCGGACAGGTGCGCGGCCGCCGCCGATTCGCGCTCGCGCGCCTCCGCCAGCCGTGCGCGCGCCGATTCAATGGTCTCCGCCAGCTGCCGGTACTTCCGCGCGAACAGGACCTGTTCCCAGCGCCGCAGCTCGTCGCGCAGCTTCTGATAGCGGCGCGCCTTGCCGGCCTGGCGTTTCAGGGTCCCGCGCTGCTTTTCCACTTCGAAGACGATGTCGTCGATGCGCGTGAGGTTCTGCTGCGCGGCGTCGAGCTTGAGTTCGGCGGCACGGCGGCGCGACTTGTACTTCGTCACGCCGGCGGCTTCCTCGATCAGCTGGCGGCGATCGGTCGGCCGCGTGCTGAGAATCATGCCGATCTTGCCCTGCTCGATGATGGCGTAGGCCTTGGCTCCGAGCCCCGTATCCATCAGCAATTCGTGCACATCGCGCAACCGGGAAATCTGGCCGTCGATGAGGTATTCGCTTTCGCCGGAGCGATACAGGCGCCGGGTCACTTCGACTTCACGCGCCACGGTCTGAATGAGTTCTTCCGCCGACATGGCGGGCGCGGCCTCACCGTCCACCTGATGCCCGTGTCCGTTGCCATTGCCGTTGTGGCCGTTGGCGCCGTGGTCCTCGAGGGCCGGCCCGGAGACGTTCTTCAGGACGCCGCTGAAGCGCAGCCTGACTTCGGCCGCGGCCGACGGCTTGCGCGCGTCGCTGCCGTTGCTGATGACGTCTTCCATCCGCTCGCCGCGCAGGCTCTTGGCGCTCTGCTCGCCCATCACCCACGTGATCGCGTCGGCCACGTTGCTCTTGCCGCAGCCGTTGGGCCCGACAATCGCCGTGACGCCCTTGTCGAAGGCAAGCTCCGACCGGTCGGAAAACGATTTGAATCCGTTGATCTCTAAACGTTCGAGGCGCATGGCGTACACCCGGGCATCGACACCGATGCCGCATGTCGTGAAATGTCTGGCTGGGAGACAGACTGTCGAACTGACCCGAATTCGACCAACCGGCGGTCAGTGTAACAAGGCCTACCTATTGGGGCAAGACCTATCTCTTGCCCCAATTCATTGTGGTTAGTTGACCGAATCGCTAGTGGGCGGCTTTGGAGGGCGACTTCGAAAGGTCGGACAGCCGCTGGGCCTCGCCGAACATCGTCAGCGCCACCCTGGCCTGGGGATCGGCCTCGATGAGATGCCGGCGCGCCTCGCCGACGCCGAAGAGGGCGCGATCGATCTCATAGCGAATCATCGCTCTGATGAACTCGATGTCCTTCTTGAACGACTCGTCGTTGATGCGGATGCGATCCGCCTTCATCAGCTCGCGGAAGTCCCCCACCATCGCGTCGTCGACGACGAAGTTCGGCTTGACGGTCTTGCGGCCGGTCGGCGTCTGCCTGATGCGCGAGTCGCCCTCGACGTCGAAGCGCGTCGCGAAGCTGCCGAACTCGCCGCCGTTGTTCGAATTCCAGAGCGTCCGGCCGAAACGCGTCGGGTTGAAGCCTTCGACGGGCCCGGCGACGCGTTTGTCGGGCTCGATGCCGCCGCCGCTGTAGACGGGGCGTCCCGCATCGGTGCGCTTCAGATCGCTCGCGCTGTGGGGCTTGTTCGCGTCCTGATCGCGCATCGTGTACGTCAGATACTCGTCAAACGCCGCGTCCCACGGGCGCTGAATGAGCCGGCCGCTCGGTGTGTAGTAGTGCGCGGTCGTCAGCGCCAGGCCTGCCCCGCCGCTGATGCGATACACCGACTGCACGAGCGCCTTGCCGAACGTCGTCTCGCCGACGACGTACGCGCGATCGTGGTCCTGAAGCGCGCCCGTCACGATCTCGGAGGCGCTCGCGCTGCTGCGGTTCGCCATCAGGACGATGGGGATGCTCGTGAACTCACCGTCGTCGGTCGCGCGGTAATCCTGATCGGAGTTCGCGATGCGTCCGCGCGTGTAGACGATCATCTTGCCGCGCGTCGTGAACTCGTTGACGACCTTGATGGCCTGATCGAGCGGACCTCCCGGGTTGTTGCGGATGTCGAGCAGCAGCTGGCGCATGCCCTTCGACGACAGCGACTCCAGCGCGCGCCGCAGGTCGCGATCCGTCGACTCGCCGAAGTCGCGAAGCTGCACGTAGCCCGTGGTCTGGTCGATCATGAACGCGGCGGGCACGGTCGGCATGACGATCTCGTCGCGCACGAGCTCGACGGGAATCAGCTCCTTGTAGCCGCGGCGGCGGAGCGAAATCTGGACGGGCGTGCCGCGCGAGCCGCGCAGCTTCTTCATCGCGCGCTCCGTGCAGTCGCCGGGGGCCGCGCAGTTCCAGCTCTTCGTGTCTTCGCCGGCGATCCGCGCGAGCACGTCGCCCTGGCGCATGCCCGCCTTCGCCGAGGGCGATCCTTCGAACACCTTCTGGGCGATGACGTCGTTGTCACTCGCCGTAATCTCGATCCCGATGCCGTAGTAGTGGCCTTCCTGCCGCTCGCGCATCCGCGCGTACTCACGCGGGTCGTAGAAGCTCGAATGCGGATCGAGCGTGGAGAGCATGCCGCGCACGGCGCCGTAGACCAGCCGGTCGGACTCAATCTTTTCGACGTAGTTCGTTTCGATCGCACTGAGCGCCGCGGTGAAGGCTTTGTAGTGGTCGGGGACCTTGTCATCGGCGGCGCCAAGCTGGCGGCCGAGGAGCCCGCCGACCAGGGCGAACACGGCAATCGCGGACACGACGGCGGAGACAGATCTGTAGCGTCGCATGCCTCGCATGCTAGCAGATAACTTCCTTACGGGCAAAGACTTCCGGGTACATGAGCTTCACAAAACCGTTCGGCGTTTGGGCGGCGTTTTCCATATAATGGCTTGAACAGGAGTACACCCATGTTTGGTTCGCTTGGTATGCCGGAGCTGATCGTCATTTTCGTGATCGCTCTGATTATTTTTGGCCCCCGAAAGCTCCCCGAATTGGGCAAGTCCCTGGGCAAGAGCATCGCGGAATTCAAGCGCGCGTCGAACGAGCTGAAGAGCACGCTCGAAGAGGAAATCCGCCTCGAAGAGCAGAAGACGAAGCAGGAAGAGGCCGCGAAAGCGGTGCACGCCTCGGCCGTCTCGGCGAACACCGCCGAGCCGCTCCTCGCTGACGATTCGGTCCACAAGGCCGACAAGACGGCCTAGTACTTCTGTCCGTGGCTCTCGTCCCCTTTCCGGGTCCACAGTCGGGAGCCTACCAGCCCGATCTCGAAGACGACGAAGACGGCGCAGCCGGCAAGATGTCGTTTCTGGAGCATCTCGATGAGCTCCGGAAACGCATCGTGCAGTCGTGCCTGGGCGTCGCCATCGGCATTCTCGTCAGCTTCACGTTCATCACGCACATCGTCAATTTCCTGCTGACGCCGACGTGGAAGGTGCTCCCGGCGGGCAGCAAGATGATCTACACGCAGCCGGGCGAAGCCTTCGGCCTCTACATCCAGATCTCGCTGATCATGGGCGTGGTCCTCTCCGCGCCGTGGATCATGTATCAGGTGTGGCTGTTCATCGCGCCGGGCCTGTACGCGAACGAGAAGAAGCTCGCGATTCCCTTCGTCACGATGTCGACGGCGGGCTTCATCGGCGGGACGATCTTCAATCACTACATCGTCTTTCCGTTCATGATGCGGTTCTTCGCCAGCTTCAACACGCCCGACCTCGTCTTCATGCCGCGGCTCGAGGATGTCTTCGACCTCTACACGAAGATGCTGCTCGGCATGGGCCTCGTCTTCCAGATGCCGACGATCATCTACTTCCTGGCGAAAATGCGGCTGGTGACGGCGCGCTTCCTCGTGCGCAACTTCAAGTACGCCGTGCTGATCATCTTCGTCATCGCCGCCGTCATCACGCCGACGGGCGACATGATCACGCAGACGATTTTCGCGGCGCCGATGCTCGGGCTGTACCTCCTGAGCATTCTGATCGCGTGGATCGTCCGTCCGCGGCAGGAACAGCGCTAGCCGCACACGGCCTCGACGCGTGGCCATCCGATCTTCTTCCGCCAAAGCGATAGACGCGCTCATCACGGACCTGTCGTCCGAACGCCCGGTCGTGCGCGAAACCGCGCTTGCCCGCCTGACGGTCATCGGGGCGCGTGCCGTCGTGCACCTCACTGCTCTGGCCACGGATGCCGATGCGCCGGTGGCGTCACGCGTCGCCGCGTTGCGCGCGCTCGAAGCCATCGGTGACGTCCGCGCGATCGACGCCGCCGCGCGCGCCATCAATGCGGGTGACAAGAGCATCGGCGTGGCCGCCGCGGGCATCCTTCAACGGTTCCTCACGGGAAAACGAGGTGCCGAGGTGACCGATGCGCTCACCGCAAAGGCGCTCGACGCCCGGGCGCCGGACGCCGTACGGCTTGCGGCGCTCGTGGCACTCGAGGACCTCGGCCCGTCAGCGCTCGAGCCGCTCTGGAACGCCCTGGCCCGTGACACGAGCACGAGCGTGCGCGCGCACGTGACTGACGCGAAACGCGGACAGCGGGCGGAAGTGACGAGCGAGGGGGCCGGGAGCCTGCTGGACGATCCGGAAAAGCTGCGGCGCGAACTGTCGCTCGATCGACGCTCCGCGTCCCTGCCTGAACTTCACGCCCTCATCGAGCGCATCCGGACGCGCGAGGCGTCGGAGTCAGGCGGCGGGCGCGACGCGTGGACGCGCGCCCGAGGCGCCGCTCACGTCGCGCTCGCGCGCCGCGGCAGCCGGCTGGGTGTGTACGATTTGCGGGAGACATTGGAAAAGTCCCAGGCGCCGCTGCCCGTCGAATTCATGGCGGCGCTGTCGCTCATCGGCGACGCGACGTGCCTGGAGTCCATCGCCGCGGCGTATGCCCACGCGCCCGGCGGAAACGACGAGTGGTGGCGCGACCACCTCGCCGACACCTTCCACGCCATCGTGAAGCGCGAAAAGCTGACGGGACGGCACGCCGTCATGAAGAAGATTCAGAAGCGCTGGCCGTCGATCCTCAGTACGACTTCGCGAACCTGACCTCGTACTGCGCCGGGTTGTCGCAGCGGACGCACGTGCCGCCTGGCGACGCCGCTCCCATCGGGATGTTCCTGATCGTCGCCTGCGTGTCGGCCTTGATTTGCGCTTCGCACTCGGCCGTGCCGCACCACGGGGCAATGACGAAGCCGGGGCGGCCTTCGAGAAACTGCTTGAACTCGTCGTAGCCCGTGGTGCGCTGCGTGTGCTCTTCCCTGAACGTCAGCGCCTTCTGCAGCATCGACTTCTGCACGTCGTCCAGCAGCTCACGGATGCGGCTGACGAGACTGTCCATCGGCACGCCGATCTTCTCGCGTGTGTCGCGCCGCGCGACGAGCACCTGTGACTTCTCGATGTCCCTGGGCCCGATTTCGAGCCGCAGCGGCACGCCACGAAGCTCCCACTCCGAGAACTTCCAGCCTGGACGCTCGTCGCGATCGTCGAGCGTCACGCGAATGCCTGCGTCGATCAGTTGCTGCTTGATCCCAAGCGCGGTCGGCAGGACCGTCTCACGCCAGTTGTCGCGGCCGATGGGCAGAATCACGACCTGGTACGGGGCGATCCTCGGCGGCAGCACGAGTCCGCTGTCGTCGCCGTGCACCATGATGACGCCGCCCACGAGCCTCGTGGTCACGCCCCAGGAGGTGCCCCACACGTACTGCACCGTCTTGTCGCGTCCCTGGAACTTGACGTCAAAGGCCTTCGCGAAATTCTGTCCGAGGTTGTGCGACGTTCCGGCCTGCAGTGCGCGCCCATCGCCCATCAACGCCTCGATCGAATACGTCCGGGCCGCGCCCGCGAATTTCTCACTCTGCGACTTCATCCCTTTCAGGACGGGCATGGCCAGAACCGATTCGCAGACATCCGCGTACAGGTCGAGAATCTTGAGCGTCTCTTCTTCGGCTTCCGCTTCGGTTTCGTGAGCCGTATGCCCTTCCTGCCAGAGAAACTCCGTGGTGCGCAGAAACGGGAACGTCTTCTTTTCCCATCGGACGACGTTCGCCCACTGGTTGATCAGCACCGGCAGGTCGCGCCACGACTGAATCCAGTCGGCGTACTTGGTGCCGATGATCGCCTCCGACGTGGGCCGCACGACGAGCTTCTCTTCGAGCTCCTCGCCGCCGGCGTGCGTCACGTACGCGACCTGCGGCGAGAAGCCTTCGACGTGCTCGGCCTCTTTCGTCAGCAGGCTGTTGGGAATGAACAGCGGGAAGTACGCGTTGACGTGGCCGGTCGCCTTGATGCGCCGATCGAGTTCCTGTTGAATCAGCTCCCAGATCGCGAAGCCGTACGGCCGGATCGCCATGCAGCCCTTGACCTGCGTGTAGTCGGCCAGCTCGGCGCGGCGCACGACATCCAGATACCACCGCGAAAAATCCTGCGAGCGCGGCGTGATTTCGGTCACGAACTTCTCAGTCTTGTCGTTTTTCGCCATAGCCGTCGCTGTCGTCCCTGTAGTCGATGACGTGGGCCTTCCAGTTTATATCGTCGCGCTCGGGGAAGTCGGACCGATAATGCGCGCCCCGGCTCTCATGCCGCCTGAGCGCCGCCCGCGCGATCAGCCGCGCCACCGTCACGAGATTGAACTGCTTCCACGCATCCGCATCGTCGGCGCGCGCGCTGTCGAGCGCGTGGCGGTGCGCCACATACGATGCTTCGAGCTTCGCGACCGCGTCTTCCATGCCTTCACGGGTCCGGAACAGCCCGACGGACTTCCACATCAGGTCGCGGACTTCGGTGGTCGTGAGCGGCGATTGGCGGTCGGTGGATGGGGTCCAGCGGTCGGCGGACGCCGGACGTCGATCTGCTCCGAGCGCCGCCGCGGCCGGCGGCTCCTGCATGGCGATGGCCGCGCGTGCGCCGAAGACCAGCCCTTCGAGCAGCGAGTTGCTCGCGAGGCGGTTCGCGCCGTGGACGCCCGTGCAGGCGACCTCGCCCGCCGCGAAGAGGCCGGGCATCGACGTGCGGCCCCACTGATCCGTGTCCACGCCGCCCATGACGTAGTGGGCCGCCGGACCCACCGGAATCGGATCGCGCGCGAGATCGAGTCGCAGTTGCCGGCACATGTCGGCGATCGTCGGAAAACGACGGATCACGTAGCCGGGATCGAGATGCGCCAGCGACAGGAAGACCGATCCGCCCGTCATGTCCATTTCGCGGACGATGCTGCGCGCAACGACATCGCGCGGAGCGAGATCGCCGTCCGGGTGATAGCGCGTCATGAACGGCTGGCCGCGTCCATTGATCAGACGTCCGCCGTCTCCGCGCAGCGCCTCGGAAATCAGGAACCGAGGCGCGCCCCCCACGTTCAGCGCGGTCGGGTGAAACTGGACGAACTCGAGGTCGGCGACACGCGCGCCGGCGTGGAACGCGAGCGCGACGCCGTCGCCGGTGGCCACCGGCGGGTTGGTTGTCTCTCGAAAGACGCGCCCCGCGCCGCCCGTGGCGAGCAGCGTCGCGCGGGCACGCGCGTCGCGTGGAAATCCGAGCTGATCGTAAAAGCGGACGCCGACCACGCGTCCCTCTTCGACGAGGAGCCCGGTGACGAGCGCGTGGTTCGCCGTCTCGACCGACTTCAGCGCGCTGACCCGGGCCCAGAGCACGCGCGCGATCTCGCGTCCGGTGGCGTCGCCCGCGTGCAGCACGCGGCGCACGCTGTGCGCGGCCTCGCGCCCGCGCGACAGCTGGCCGTCCGCCTCACGATCAAATCGGGTGCCCCAGTCAACGAGCTCCTGGACGTACGGCGGTCCATGTTCGACGAGAACGCGCACCGCCGCTTCGTCGCACAGGCCGTCGCCCGCCTTGATCGTGTCGGCCGCGTGCAGCGCGGGACTGTCGTCCTCGCCAAGCGCGACGGCGATACCGCCCTGGGCGTACCCGGTATTGCTTTCGGTCGGCTCGGCTTTGGTGAGAATCAGCACGCGGCCGACCGGCGCCAGGGCAATCGCCGCGCGCAAGCCGGCGATGCCGCTGCCGATGACCACGAAATCGGGCGACAGATGCACGGAGTGTTATCCTACCATTCGCTCTTGACGCATCTTCCATGCGTCACCTATGGCTGCTATCCGCATCGACGTCGCCACGCCTTCGCGCAGTTACGCGGTACACCTCGAGGACGGCATTCTCGATCGTGTCGGCGCGCTGCTCGACGAGCTGAAACTGCCGGCGCGCCGCTTCGTCGTGTCGAGCCCGCTCGTGTGGCGGCTGCACGGCACGCGCATCGCGCGCAGCGCGAAGAAGATCGAGCCGATCCTCGTCGCCGACGGCGAGCGCAACAAGCAGCTCGCGACCGTCTCGCGCATCTACGACGCGCTCGTGAAGGCGACGGCCGACCGGAGCTCGACGCTCGTCACGCTTGGCGGCGGCGTCATCGGCGACATGGCCGGCTTCGCCGCGTCGACGTACCTGCGCGGCATCCCGCTCGTCCACATTCCGACGACGCTGCTGGCGCAGGTGGACAGCTCGATTGGCGGCAAGGTCGGCGTGAACCATCCGCTCGGGAAGAACCTGATCGGATCGTTCTTCCAGCCGCATGCCGTGCTGATCGATCCATCGGTGCTCGGCACGCTGCCCCGCCGCGAATTCCGCGCGGGCCTCTACGAAGTGATCAAATACGGCATGACGTCGAGCGCATCGCTCTTCGATCGGGTCGGACGCGATCGAAAGGCGATCTTCGACCGCGAGCCGTCGGCGCTGACGCCGATCATCGCCGAGTCGTGCCAGATCAAGGCGTCCGTGGTCGCGCAGGACGAGAAGGAATCGGGAATCCGCCGGATTCTCAATTTCGGCCACACGGCCGGACACGCCATCGAAGCCGTGACGAAGTACAAGCGCTTCCGCCACGGCGAAGCGGTGGCCTACGGCATGCTCGTCGCGGCGCAGCTCAGCGTGTCTCGAGGCGCCCTGGCCGAAACCGCGCGCAAAGCGCTCGCCGATCTCATCGCCAGCCTCGGTCCTCTGCCTCCCATCAGCGATCTCTCGGCGGCGCAGATGCTGGACGCCATCCGGCACGACAAGAAGGTCGTCGCCGGAACCCTGCACTTCGTCCTGCCAACTGCAATCGGCGCGTGGGCGATTGTGGACGACGTGACCGAGAAAGAGATGAAGGCCGCGCTGCTGAAGCTGGGATTCCGCCGCTAGAAATTGAATTGAAGCAGGGCCGCGGGTCAGACGTCGAGGCCGTGCTCTCGCAGCTTCGCGGTGAACGCCTTGAATCCGAGCTGGAGGGAGTCGGCGGCCTTTGCGCGGTTGCCCCCCGCCTCGGACAGTGCCTGCGCAATCTTGCGCCGCTCCACTTCGGCGACGGCCCGGGCGGTGGCTTCGGCCATGGTGCCGGAGAGATCGATGCGATCCCATGGGCTGCCGTCCGCGGCCGCGGCGGGCGCCGCATCGCGGAACGACAGGCTGAGATGCCGCGCGTGGATCGCGTCGCCTTCCGTGAGGATGACGGCGCGCTCGATGCAGTTCTGCAGCTCGCGGACGTTGCCCGGCCATTGGTACGCCAGCATCTCGTCCACCGCCGACGGCGCCAGCGACAACGCCTTCTTGTTCAAATCGCGGCAGAAGCGGTCGATGAAGTACTTCGCCAGCATCGGGATGTCCGACTGCCGCTCGCGGAGCGGCGGAATCATGATCGGAAACACCGACAGCCGGAAGAACAGGTCTTCGCGGAACTGCCGCGCCGCCACCGCCGCGCGGAGGTTGCGGTTCGTGGCGGCAACGACGCGCACGTCCACCGCCAGCAGGCTCGTGCCGCCGACGCGCTCGAACTTCTTTTCTTCGAGCGCACGCAGAATCTTCGCCTGGAGCGCGAGCGGCAGCTCGCCGATCTCGTCGAGAAACAGCGTGCCGCGATGCGCGAGCTCGAACTTTCCCGGCTTGCGGGCGGCGGCGCCCGTGAACGCGCCTTTCTCGTGTCCGAACAACTCGGTTTCGAGCAGCGTTTCCGGAATCGCCGCGCAGTTGATCGCCACAAACGGGCCGTCGGCGCGCGAGCTGAGCACGTGGAGCGCCCGCGCGAACAATTCCTTGCCGGTGCCGCTCTCGCCTTCGAGCAGCACGGTGGTATCCGTGCCGGCGGCGCGCTGCAGCGCGACCGACACCTGCTTCAGCCGCGGATCCTCGCCGACGATCTGGGGCGCGCCGCGCCGCGCGGCGAGCTCGTCTTTCAGCAGGATGTTTTCGGTCGCGAGTCGCCGCTGCGCGAGCGCGCGCTCGACCATGAGCAGCAGGTGATCGGGATCGACGGGCTTGGCGAGAAAGTCGAGCGCCCCTTCTTTCATCGCCGCAACCGCGTCCTGAATGCTTCCGAACGCGGTCATGACGATGACGGGAAGCTCCGGGTCGAGTTCCTTGGCGGCGCGCAGGACGCCGAAACCGTCGCCGTTCGGCAGCCTGAGATCGGACAGCACGACGCCCGGACGCGCGGTCTGCAGCGCGGCGAGGGCTTCCGCCTGATCGCGCGCCTCAATGACGGTGTGATCCTGCGCTTCGAGGGCGTGGCGCAGCATCGTGCGCAGCGAGTCCTTGTCCTCCACCAGCAGGATGGGAGGATCTACCGTGCGCCGCGAGCGGCCACTCACCGGAGCCAGCCGGGCGGGACCGACGCCTTGCGCGCCTCTTCGTCGAAATCGGCCAGGGCCTTCTGGTCGTCCTTGATGGCTTTCTGCAGGCTGTCGAGCTCGGCGACGGCGCGCTGCCGATCGCGCTCGATGAGGGTGCGCTGCGCCGGATCGTCGCGCGCCGCGAAGTCAGCCACCAGGCCGTTAATGCGGCTCTGCATGGCGTCGGCGAGGACTTTGTCCCGCTCGAGCTTCGCGTCCAGCTCCTTCTTTCGCGCCGACCAGTACTTCTGATCCTTGGCCGGTCCGTCCTTGGCCGCGTCTTTGGCCTTGTCGTCGCCCCCTGCGGCCGCCGGGGCCGGTGCGGCAGGCGTGGCGGGCTTGGCTGAATCGGCAGGCTCGGCAAAAGACGGCGGCGGCGCCCCAAGATCCTTGTTGGTGTAGACCTTGGCGGGCGTCTTGACGTCTTTTCGTCGCTGTTCTTCCTGCCTGGAGACGTCGCCGAGGCTCTGTGCGCGCACAGGGCGCGCGACGCCCGCGAAAAACGCGACAACGACAACCGCAGGGAAAAGGGCTGTTACACGCATGGCGTCTCTTTCTATCGGCTCGAACCTGGACTTACGTGAGGCCTTGCAGATGAGCTCGTACCTGGTCGGCATCGATCGCGCTGGGCGCCATGTCCAGATACTGCTGGTATTCGCGTTTCGCGTCGCTGGCCCGTCCGGCCTTTTCGAGGCTGGCGGCGAGCGACAGATGGAACGTGGGCTCCGCCGGCGCGAGCGCAATGGCCTTTTCGAATTCGGGAATGGCCGCAACTTCGTCGCCCTTGCGGTGCAACGTCAGCGCGAGGTTGTATTGCGTCGCGTAGTCGGTCGGAAAGATGTCCCGGGCGGCCCGATATTCGGCAATCGCGCGTTCCCAATCCTGGCGTCCCGACGAGGCGTGGGCGAGATTGAAGTGATAGGCCCAGCTCTTGGGATCGAGCTTCACCGCCTGCTCGAACCGTTCGATGGCGGCGTCCACCTGCCCCAGCCGCTCGAGCGCCAACCCGAGATTGTTCACGATCTCCGGATCGTCGGGCTTGTTCTTGAGCGCCTGCTCGAACCTCGTCTTTGCCGCGTCGAAGTCGCTGTTGCTGAAGTCGGCCGTCCCGCGGCGGACCGTATCGAGAAATGAGACGGGATCGACGCGTGATGCCGGGACCACGGCCGGCGTGGCCGCTGTGTCTGCCGGAGCCGCAGGCCTCGCCGCGGCTGTGGCACGCATGGGCGCCGGACGCGCCCTCTCGTCGACCGGCGTGTTCGAATCGAGCAGCGTGATGACAACGACGACGACCGCGAGCAAAGCGACCGCGCCGAAAATCAGCGTGCCGCCGCCCAGCCTCTTGATGAGCGGCGGGAGCGGCAGCTCGGGCCGTTTGTACGCGACAAGCGGCTCGTGGCACCGCAGACACCATTCCCGGTCCGCCTTGATGCGCGCGCCGCACTTCGAGCAGAGAACGAATCCGATTTCCTCGAGTTCTTCCAGATCGGCCAGAGCTATCTCACCTCACGCCAGGACAGGATACGGACGCCGGCCTGCCCGATGCCGTTATTGTAGTCCGTGCTGTCGCCGAAGAGCTGGACTTTGCCGCCGGTCCCGAAGACGAGGTGCTGGTCCACGATAAACGGCGCGGTGCCGCGGGTGCCGGCAATGCTCTTCACGAGGGTCGAGTCCTGGTTGCTGAACTTGCCGTCGTTGTTCGTGTCGTAGGCCGGCCCGCCGATGAACGTGAGCGCGTAGAGGCTCGCGGTCGGTAGCGTGCACGGCGTCGCGGGATTGAAGGTCGTGGTCGTGAAGAACACGATGTCGCCCGCGACCGCCGGGAACGTCGTCACCTTCTCGTCACCGGCGGTGCCGTCGACCTTGACCAGGTCGACCTCGAAAGTCTTGGTTCCAGTCGCGCCGTTGTCGAGAATGCCGAGCAGGCGGTACTGCTGCGACACGCCGTTGGCGGGCAGCAGGTCGGCGCCTGTTCCCGTGAAGATGTACTGCTGCGTACCGCCGACGTTCACCGTCGCCATCGACGCGAAGATCGGCTGCTTCAGCGCGTCGTCGTACAGCTTGGTGGGATTGCTGCCTGCGGTGAACTTCGGAATGTTGCTCCCGTCGAGCTGGATGTCGAAGCGCCACAGCCGGCCGTCCAGATCGCCGATGTACGACTTGGTGATGAAGCGCGAGTCAGCGGGTCCCGTGGCAACCGGATCCGAATGCAGCGCGTTCTTGAACTTCGTGCAGTCCGACGAGGGCGTCGGGGCGATGTTGACGCCGGCGCAATTGTTCTGCGTCTCGTACTGGCCGTCGCTGCCCACATCCTTCGAATCGAGCAGCGCACCGGTTTCGGCGTTGAACATATAGAAGGTGGTGCCGGCAACCGTTCCACCGCGGTTCGCCTGCTGCTGGATGGAGTACCCGAGATAGCCGGACCCCGAAAGCATGACGTAGGGACTCGCCGGGCCCTGCACCTGGCCGATGGCCGGGTCGGACCACGTCTGGCCGACGGTCTTCTCGACGACACTGGCCGTCGCTTTCAGGTCGCCGTACGGCGACGTGTTGCAGACACTCGCGCCCAGATTCGCGCAGTTCGGCTCCCAGTCGGCGAGCGTCGGGAAGCTCCACTTCAGCGGCACGACAGTCGGCTGCGAGAAATAGCTCAGGACGTTGGCCACGTTGTTGTCCGTGGGCGTGACGTTGGTCGCCATGTTCGCCATCGTGACATCAAGCGTCTGATAGAACGTGCCGCCGGCGCCCTGGCTGAGGAACATGTAGGTATGCCACGTCCCATCGGCCTGCCGGATGTCGGAGATCTTCGGCGAGCCGTCCATCATGAAGTCCGTGGAGCCCACCGCTTGTCCGTCCCAGAGCGTTCGCAGCTTGGGAAGGAGATTCATCGGAATGTATCCCCACACCTCGACGCCGAGACGCGCATCGATCCCCTCGAAGATGCCACGGTTGGTGCCGACCCAGATAATGCTTCGCCGATCTTTGTTGGCCACGGCAAAGGCCGGATAGGTGTCGTCCGGCGGCGGATCGAGCGACGGCGGATTCATGATCGCCGGCGTCGAGTCGAGAATCGTCCCGAACGCCTGCGCGCGCATGACGTTGATGACGTTGGTCGCGTCGGCGACGGTCAGGTTCATCAGCGGCGCCAGCGCGGCCGCGTTCGCGACGGTGAACGCGATCATGGTCCCGTCCGCAGTCGTCGTGTAGAGGTTGCGCCGGCTTCCGTCGAGCGAGCCTGACGCGCAAGGGCCGGTCGTCGTCGTGTCGGGCGCGCATGCCTGCCAGAGCGGCGTCCCGTCGGACTGGAATTTCCAGCCGGAGGGCTGGGTGTTATCGGCTACGGGCTTATACACGCGATACGCGCGGACCTTGCCGTCGAAGCCGGGCAATCCGAACGCCGCCGTGAGCAGCATGTTCGATCGCTGCGGGATGACGTTCCCTGAGCGATCCTTCACGGTCAGCGGATCCGGCGTCAGCAGCGCGCCGTTGATGTCCGACGCGCCGACCATATTTACCGTGCCGATAATCGGCGTCGTCACCTGGAATTCGCTGGACGGGATGAGCGCGGGCGTGGCCGGCCGGAAGTCGCCTGCCACGGCAGGGACACCAGCACCCGCTGCCCAGGCGGTCGTGGCGGCGGTATTCAAGTCCGCGAAGTTTTCAAACGCCGCTTGAATCGCAATGTTCACGGCCCTCACGACTTCGGGGACGACAACCGTTCCCGCGGGCGCGCCGGTCGTGGCGGCCGACCACATGCTCGACGCGAGCGCCGCGTCGATCTGGGCTTTCGTCACCTCGAAATACTGGCCACCGCTCTTGGACGCGATGTTCTGGAGCTGCGTGCGGTCGGCCGCCGGCGGCGCAATCGCGATGACATAGATGGGCACGTGACGTCCGGCCCAGTTGGTCATAAACGCCGCAGCCGCGGTCGTCGGGTCCGGACTCCCCGCGGAGTTGCCTTCGCCACCGCCGACGATCATCACCACGACGGTGTTGCGGCACTGCTGTCCGCCATTGCCGTTGCTGTTATCCGCTGTTATCAGACTGTCCGCCGCCGATTTGGCGTCGTCGATCATGTACTTGACCGGCGCATCGACGGTGTTTGCATCATCGTTGCCTGCCGGCAGTAGAGCTCCGGAGCCGTCGGTCGGCGCCTTCGAGAGAATCGACAGGACGCTGGCGTTGGCGTTACTGTCAGCCGCGCCGACCAGCAGCGCTGTGTTGGAGCTGGCGGAGCCATTGTTTGTATTCGAGTCGACGGTCGGGCGCGTGATGTTCCAGCGGCCAATGATCGAACCCGAGTCGGTTGTCTGCTGCGTCGCATCCCCGACGCTCACCGGACCCGAGTTACCCGCTGACCCGGGCATGCTCGGGTTCTTCTGTCTCATTTTCAGCAAGCCAAACCGGGCGACATTCTGATTCTGCTTGACTGCCTGGTACAGCGCGGCTCGCGCGATGGCCAGCCGCGTCGGCGCCAGGAACGTGGCGTATGACGAGCTCTGATCGGTAACGGTTGCGACCGTGCCGGCGATGAACTTATCGCCGCTCCCGGCGTTGGCGTACGTGAAGCCGCACGGAGCGGTCGCGCCCGCAGGACATGTCCCGCCGGCTGCAAAGCCGTATCGTCGTCTGTACCCCGAGGTCGTGTTCAACGCCGTGACGCCAATCCCCGTCTCCCACGCAGCACCGGTCCTCGAATAGACCCACGGGTCGTAGTAATTGCTGGTCGCCTGACTGTTGGTCTGATCGGTGGGCGCGTCGCGCTCCATCCGGTTCGCCGTGTCCACGAGCAGCAGGACGTTGGGTGCCGACCGCTTGAGAAACAGCGTCGGATCGAGCTGCGCGTAGACCGGCGTCACCTGCCACAACAGGCCTGCCGCGATGAACACTGCCGACGCGGCGATCCGTGACTGACGCGATGAAGACAAAAGATACGCTGCCATGATTGCCTCTAGGAGATGCCGCCGCCCGCGAGCGTCAGCGACTGATTCGTGAGCGCTTTGCCGGGCGACTGCACGGCCGCCTTACGCGCGCGGCGATTCTGTTCGTCCTGACCGCGCTGACCGGTGTATCCGCGTTCGAGCTCGGTGGTGTCGGTACGGGCGATCGTCAGCTCGATGACCTTGTGGTTGCCGCGCGGGCCGAACGCTTCGGCGCGCATCGACAGCACGCCCGATCCGGGATTGCAGCCAACTATTTGTCCCGCTGGGCAGGGGGCCACGCCGTCGTGCAGCGGATCGCCGTCGTTCTCCGACGGGTCGTCACCGACCATCACGACGACGTAGTACGGCGAGTTGATGCCGCCCTGCGGCATGATGTCGTTGAGCTTTCCATACGCGAACAGCTGCCACTGCGGGTTGTTCAGGCCCCACGGCCGCTCGATCGTGACCGCCTGCAGATCGGCTCCCGAGCACGGCGTCACCTTCTGGCAGTTCGCCATGCTGAGGACCTCGTCGAGGTTGAGGACGGTGCCGTCGGCCAGCGTCCGCATGCCGGTGGGCGCTCCGTCCACGAGCGCCGATTTGCTGTTGCCGTTGAGCAGGTTGTTCCAGTCCGGAATCGTCAGCAGGTCGTCGAGCGCGCGTTCGAGCCCCGCGTCGGCGGCATACAGCGACTCGCTGTTGTTCCTGAAATTGGTCGTGATCTTCGTTTCCGTCACCGTCGTGAGGATCAGCGCGGTGCCCAGCGCGATCATCAGCGTCATCGCCATCAGCGCGATGATCAACGCGATGCCGCGCTCGCTTCTGGCGGCGTGATGCGACGGCCGGGAGTGTTCGTGTGTCGTCTTCACAGCGCTCACCTGCTCAGATTCATGTTTCGGGGTGTCACGTCGAATCGGATCTGCTGGTCGCCGACCAGGCGCGCGCCGGTGCCCGTGCCCGGCTGCGTGAACAGCGCATCCTGACCGCCCGTCAGCGAGCCGCGCAGCGCCGAGTTGCCGGTCTGCAGGCGAAGCGTGACGCGCACCTTCCGGATGCGGAACAGATCGGCATCGAACCGATTCGAGTTCGCGGCGTCAGGACACCAGGGCCCGTCCGTCAGTTGCGCCTGGGTCAGATTCACCAGGCCAGTGCCCGCGGCGCCAAGATTCGCGAGTCGCGGCTGCTGGATACCACCAACCATCTGAATCGTGCAGTTCTCGCCCTGGGGCCAGTTGCCTTTAGTGGCACCGAATGCCGGAGGCGTGGGACCGTACGTGACGGCCTGACTCGTGAGGCCGTTGCCGTCCCTCAGCGCCGGCGGCGCCGGCTCGCCGTAGTACTCGAAGTTGAGCCCGACGACTTCGTCGAGCACCGGCGTGACGGTGTGGTAGCCGTCGTAATGCATCAACTGCCGTTTGGCCGCATCGAGGAAATACACGTGGTCCTGATACTGGACAACCTTGGCGTTGGCGTCGTACGACTTGGAGAGATCGCCCTGCTGATTGTGCTGAAGGTGCGCGGCCTGATCCTGCACCTCGGTGATTGTCATCGTGTCGTAGGCGCCCGTGTCGTCGTAGATCAGGACGCTCATCCCTTCGGTGAACCCGCAGAGATTCGCGCCATTGGGACAGCCCGACTCCGGGTTCACTTTCAGCTCGGCCGACGCGTTCGGCATCCCCTGCGAAATACTCGTCTGCGATGAGGTGGATGGCACGTAGAAGATCGTGATCGCATCGCTCTTGAACGCGCCCGGGCCATCGTCGTACAACGGGTCGCTGCCCTGGCGCGAGGGCTGGATCGGCGCGAAGAATCCCGCCAGGCTGCCCGACTGCGATCCCGAATACGCGCCCGCGCCGGCCATGATGAGATCGCGCGTCAGCGTGTCGACGCCGATACGCAGCCGCTGCTGCATGTCGACGACTTCAGGCTGCGCCTGAAACATGCTCCCGGAGGGATTGAGGACCGTAAAGATGGCGCCGGTGACCGTCAGCATGATTGCCGTGGCAACCAGCACTTCGATGAGCGAGAAGCCGGCGTCCGAACGCGGTGTCTTCGTCATTGCGCTTTTCTCGTCTTGACGCTCATGATCCGGGCTTCATTCGCCAGGCGATCCGTGGAGCCCGTCTGATCGGCCAGCCCGCGGTTTCTCTCGCGAGTGACCATCACCTGAATCACGATCGTGTTGTTCGGATTGGTCGGCAGCGGCTCGATCGACCAGCGGCGGATGTACACCGTGCGCGGCAGAATGCCTTCGCCGCCGCCGAGGATGTTGCCGAACTGATCGATGTAGTCCACGTAGCCGTTCGTGTTGTGCACGAGCGTGCCCGCCGGTGACGGCGTGAGCCCCGTGCCGCCGTTCGGGGTCTCGATGGGCGCGGTGGTATCGGTGGTCGTGTCCGTGAGCGGCAGGCCGATGGTGTCGAACCCGTACGTCAGGCCGCGAAGCTGCTCCATCTTCTGCTCGGCCAGCGTCGTGGCGTAGCTGCCCGTCCGCGCGTTGTGATTGTTCTGCACGGAAATCGTGAACATCTGCGCGAGCGCGACGACAGCGGTCGCCATGATGCCGGTGGCGAAAATGGTCTCGATGATCGAGAACCCGCTTTCGGAGTTACTGAATCTGCATTTTGCCAAGGCTGTTCACCACAATTGATCGCGTTGTCGCGCCTTTAGTCATCACGAGATTCGCCGGCGTCGAGCCAATCTGCGGCCACGGCTGTCCGGCGACGGCGCCGGTGGCCACATGCACCGTGCCGTTCGGCCAGAACTCCAGCGTCTGCGTGCTTGTGAACGTGACTTTCGAGTTGAGCTGCATGAGCGGGCCGTCGTTGTTCGGCCGCGTCAGCGGATCCTTGTCGGCCGCCGGGTACGGGTAAAAGCTCGTGCTGCAACGATGCGCGCCCTGGTTGTCGGCATCGTCGCCCGTCTCCGGATTGTTGACCGAGCCGATCAGTTCCACCCGCCGGTAATGGCCGACGTCAGGGCAATTGAAGCGAACACGGATCGGACGATTCGTCGTGACCGCGTTCAGTCGCGCGAGTTGAAGCTCCCGCTCGACATTTCGCGCCTCGATTCCAAGACGCTGGTTTTCGACCGAATTCGAAAGCGCCGGGACGGCAATGCCGGCCACCGTCGCGATAATCGCCAGTGTGGCCAGCTGATCGATGAGCGAGTACCCATGCGTCGAATGCCAGAATCTGGCCGCAGTGCACTTGAGCATGCCGAGTATTTGAGCAAAGGGATTGCCAAGGCTCGGCTGTAAGCAGTTGCAGACTTTAAGCTATTGGCATGTAAGTCTTTAACAGACTATTTTTCATCCAGAATACGCGAGGAGTTTTCGTCGAATGTCCAAAAACGTTACGTTAAGTAACGGGCTCGATCGGCGTATAAAACGTCAACGACACGCGGCCGCCCGGTCCCGGCAAAGCGACGATGCGGCCGTTGTGCGTCACGACAATCTTCTGCACGAGCGCGAGGCCGAGGCCGGTGCCCTGTGGTTTGGTGGTGAAGAACGGATGAAAGACCCGCTCGCGGGCCTCTTCGGAAAAACCGGGGCCGTTGTCGCTCACCACGATCGTGCAGGCGGGCGGATCCTCGTCGACCTGCGCCGTGATCGCGACCGCTGGCGCGACTGACGCCGCCGAGCACGCCTCGATCGCATTTCTGAGCAGATTGCTCAGCGCCTGCCGCAGCAATACGTCGTCGCCTTCGATCGTCGCGAATGCTCCCGACACGACGATGTCGCCGCCAAGGGCGCGCGCATCGGCGCGGAGGTCGTCGGCGGCACGGTCCGCCACGACGCGCAGGTCCACAGGCGACACGGTGAGCTGCGTCGGACGCGCGAAGTTCAGGAAGTTCGTGACGACTTCGCGCATCGCTTCGGTCTCGGCGCGGATGCCTTCGACATACGGACGGAAGGCCGGCGGCAGCGCGGCGAGGTCGAGCAGCCGGCTATAGCCATGGATCGTCGCGAGGCCGTTCCGGAACTCGTGCGCGATGCCCGCCGTCAGCTCTCCGACGCGCGCAAGGCTGTCCTTCAACCTCACCTGTTCTTCGAGCGCCACGACCGACGACAAGTCCGTGAAGAGACAAATCACTCCGTGCGGCGCCGTGCCTTCGCCGCGCAGCGGCGACGCCGTCAGCCCGAGATGCGAGGCCAGCGCCTTGCCCGGGGGGATTTCAATCGCGCGGCGAATGATCGGACGGCCGGTGCGGAGACATTCGGCGATCAGCGCGGCGACCGGCGCTGCATGCGCCAGCACTTCGCGGTACGGCCTTCCCTCTTGAGAGCTGTCGTCGAGCCCCAGAAGCCTGCGGCCGACGGGATTGACGATCTGCACGCTGCCGGCGTCGTTGACCATGAGCAGGCCGGCGCTCAGATTCGCGATGATCTGTTCCGCGATCAGCTCGGACGTCTCCGCACGGAGCGTCATCGCGCGCTCCTGCGCTTTGAGCTTCGTCACGGCTTCCTGGAGCGCCGCGGACAGAAATGCCGTCTCCATGCCGCTCTCTCGTGAACGCCCTCGCGTCTGCCGCGAGGCAGCGACGAACTTGAGCACCGCGAACGTGAGCACGGCCACCAGTACGGTGACGATGGCGGTGAGCCCGAGAAACGCCTGTCCGGCAGGTGTCATCGCAATGTAGTGCGGGCCTTCAGGCCTGCCCCCTTCAATAGAGTCCCAGGTACCACGCCACGATCTGATTCCCGACGGCTCCGGCGGCGATGGCGCCAACCGCCAGGAACGTGCCGAACGGCAGCGCGTATTTGAGCGACTCTTTTTTCGCGATCAGCACGCCGATGCCGACAATCGTTCCCGAGAACGACGCGAGCACCAGCGTCAGCAGCATGAGCTTCCAGCCGAGAAACGCGCCGATCATCGCCAGCATCTTCACGTCGCCCATCCCGAGGCCTTCTTCCTTGCGCACGCGGTAGTAGATCTCGGCAATCGCCCACAACACCCCGCCGCCCGCTGCAATGCCGATGAGCGAAGCCTGCCAGCCCGGACCCGCGACTTCACTGAGCAGCAGGCCGACGACGATCCCGGGCAGCGTGATGACGTTCGGCAGTATTTTGTGCTGCAGATCGATGACGAACAGCACGATCATCGTGCAGCCGAACAGAAGGCGTGCAAGGAGCAGCGGGCTCGGTCCGAAGAGCACGTACGCGCCGAGAAACATCAGGCCGGTGATGCCCTCGACGATGGGATACATCGGCGAGATGGGCGCGCCACAGCCCCGGCAGCGGCCCTTGAGCACGAGATAGCTGGCGATCGGAATGTTCTCGTACCACGCCAGCATGTGGCCGCACGTCGTGCAGCTCGATCGCGGCCGGACCGGCGAGAGTTGCCGCGGCAGCCGGTAGATGCAGACGTTCATGAAGCTGCCGATCATCAGGCCCAGCAGTCCGACCAGGATCGCTTCAAGCACCGGATACGGCGCCGGCGTCATGCGCCGGGCCTCGTCTGAGGCTCGATCGGCAACGGAAAGAGCGTGGACGCAGACGAGATCTCGACGCGCCCCTCGGGTGTCAACCGATACGGCGTGCCGGATGGATCGTGCGGAATGCCGCGCAAGGCACTCGCGGCAAGCAGCTCGTTCCAGCCCGTGACCGCGGCGCCCCGCCGCGCGGCAAAGCCATCGATCGCCTTCTGCAACTGCTCGATGTCCTCGATCGCTTTCAGCTGCATCAGCTTGATGCGCGCGGCGTTGCGCGCGTAGTCGTTGTTCGCCGTCTCGTACAGCTGCTGCCACAGCATGCGCGACGTATTGCGATCGCCGCCTTTGGCCAGCATCGTCGCGGCCATCGACCGCAGCCACCAGGGCGCGCCGGGAAGAGCCGCGCCGCGCCGGAACGCCTCGCTCGCTTTCAGGTAGTCGTGGACGTTCCAGTAATACACGAACCCGATGTCGTGCCAGTACCGCCAGTTTTCAGGGGAGACCTTAAGCCCCTTCTCCAGCAGCGCGATCGCCAGATCCGGCCGGCCGGGCCCGTGCGGGTATTCCTCCGACAGGAAGATGGCCCCGAATCGATACGCGATGTTGAAGCGCGGGTCGAGCGTCGTCGTGATGTCGAGCAATGGATAGAGCAGGTCGAACGACACCGGCGGCTCGGCGGCGAGCAGCGGCGGAGGCGCAAACGGGTCCGCCTGCCTCGCCTGTGCAATGCGCGTATGGCCGCCGAAGTACTGCACGGCGCGAATCCAGTACAGATCGGAGGCCAGGGCGCGATGCGTGAACACGAGCCGCCCGGTCGCGCGCTGCGACAGATACATCGCGTCCTCGCCGCTGGCCGGAAGGGGCAGGCGATCGCGTTCGGCCTGAAGCCAGACCGACAACGCGCCCAGAACAAGGACCGCCGCCACCGCCGCGCCGAGCTGTCCGCGCGTATTCGCCGTCACTTGAAATCACGCCGGGAAAAAATCGTGGCGCTGATGACGAGGATGATGGCGATGTAGGTGACGCCGTACGCGCTCGTGACCGCCACGTAGCGCCAGCCGACGGGCAGGCCGTGGACGACCTGCGCGGTCACGTCGAACGGCGACAGATTCGGCAGCACGTAGTACAGGCCACGGGCCAGCGCCACGACAACGGGAGACGTGACCACCTTATCGAAGTTCTTCAGGTCGGTGCTGAAGTAGCCCGCGACGTACACGCCGAGCGTGAGCGCCGCCGACAGGATCGGCGTCGAGAACGTGGAAAAGAACAGCGCCGTCGCGGTCACGATCATCAATTGCACGAGCGTCAGCATCACGGCCTTGAGCATCGCCGGATCGAGCCCCGGCGCTTCGCGCGCCTGTCTGGCGAACTCGTTCTCGCCCCAGCCGACGTACGCGAGCACGGCGTACAAGGCCACCGTCATCACCGTGACGTTCACGACAAGCGTCAGCACGAGCCCCAGGTACTTGCCGACGACCAGATCGGCGCGGCGAATCGGCTTCGCGAGCAAGGCGTACACGCTTCGGCGCTCGACCTCCTTCGACACCAGGCCGATGCCGATGAAGACGGACATGAAGAGGCCGAAGATCCCGATCGACGAGAGCCCGAGATCCTTCATGATCTTCAGGTCCTGGCCGGCGGTGAGCTGTCCGAGGATGTACGAGGTGCCGATGAGGAGAATCGCGAACGCGACGAGGCTGTACATCACCTTGTCGCGGACCGACTCGCGGAACCCGTTGATCGCGATCCAGGCGAGCGTCCTCATCGCCTTTGCCCGGCCTTCCGCTCGACTTTCTCGACGAAATAGTCCTCGAGCGTCTCTCGAAGCGGATTGAGTGAGACGAGCTTGCCGCCTTCGGCCACGAGATCGGCGAGGAGCTGTTCGGGCGGCGTGTCGAGCGGAAGTTCGAGGGCGAACCGCCCTCCTCCAATCGGCAGCGCCCGCGTCATGCGTCCCTGATGCTTCGCAATCACCTCATCCCGGACGTCCGCGACCACCAGTTCCCACCCGTGGACACCAAACGCGAGAATTTCGCTCAGGCGTCCGCTCGCGACGAGACGGCCTTTCGCAAGAATCGCCACGCGGCTGCAGAGCGCTTCGGCGTCGCTCAGGACGTGCGAGCTGAAGAAGACGGTGCACCCGCGGTCGCGGAGACGGAGGATCAGGCTTCGCACGTCACGCCGGCCCAGCGGGTCGAGTCCGGACATCGGCTCGTCGAAAATCACCAGCTCGGGCTCGTTGAGCAGCGCCTGCGCGATCCCCACGCGCTGCAGCAGGCCCTTCGAGAGCTTCCGCAGATGGAGGCGGCGTTCGGCGCCGACGCTGACCTCGTCGAGGAGCGACGACACGCGCCTGGCGCGTTCGGGACCGCTCAGCCCGAGCAGGCCGCCGAAATACGTCAGCAGCTCTTCGGCGGTGAGGTAGTCGTAGAAGTACGGGTTTTCCGGAAGGTAGCCGAGGCGTCGTTTCACGCCGAGATCGCCGGGAGGCCTTCCAAGAATCCTCGCCTCACCGGATGTCGGAAACACGAGCTGCAGCAGCAGCTTCAGCGTCGTCGTCTTACCGGCGCCGTTCGGCCCGAGGAAGCCGAACACCTCGCCGGCTTCCACCTGCAGAGACAGGTGATCGAGCACGCGGCGGGGCCGCTTCCGCCAGAATCCGACGGCGTAGTCTTTCGTGAGCTCGATCGTTTCGATCGCGAGCGCCACGACAGGTTACTTTTGTGCCGTCGCGCGCCGCAGTTCGATCGCAATCGCCTGGTCGTAGTACTCCGACCGCAGCACGCCGGGAATCTTCACGCCGTTGATGAACATCGTCGGCGTGGCGTTGACCTGCAGCGTATGGCCGAAGGCGATGTCACTTTTCACCCCTTCAATCGTCGCGGCGTACTTCGCCTCGTAGTCGGCGACCTGTCCGACCTCGCGCGCGGCCTTGCGGACCGTTTCCGATGTCATGGCCGGCTGGTTACTGAACAGCCACTCCTCCAGCGCTTCTTTCTTCGCCGGCGACGCCAGGCGCACCGCGACGGCCGCTTCGCACGCCGACGGGTGCGGCCCGCCATTCTGCACGTTGACGTTGCACTTGGAGTCGAGAGGGAAATCTTTCAGCACCAGGCGCACGGTGTTCGGCTGCTGCGCGTTGTACTTGTCGACGATCGGCTTGAGCGCGATCCATGCCTGACGGCAGTACGGGCACTGGAAATCGCTGAAGTCGACAATCAGCACCCTGGCGCCGTCGTTCGGCACAATCAGCGGCACGCGCGGCTGCGCGTTGTACCAGCGCTCGAATTCAGACCGCTGGTTGTCGGAGGCGGCTTGCGCCACGGCCGCCAGCGTCGCGCCTTCGCCCGCCGCGCTGTCGCGCGCGGACAGCACCACGGCCGCGCCGGACCCGGCGATAAAGAGCACCATCACGGCGATCGCCAGGGGACTGACGATCGAAGCTTTGACATCGTGCAGAAGGCGTCGGGGTAAGGTCGTCATAGGAAATGTCGTGGCAGCACCGGACACGATGAACAACCCGATGACCGCCGCGTCGGCGGTCAGGCACAAAGGACAGTACACCTTCAGAACCGCGAACGAGATATACACGAGATACAGCACGACCGCGAGTCCCGCCGTGGACAACGCGAACAGATAGCCGGGGACGTTTTCCCGCAGGGATTCACGTCCGAAGACGCCGGCGCCGATGAGCACCAGCGCTCCGGCGAACCAGATGGCGCCCAGGGTCGGGACGGGAACGCCGTACGCGCTGCTGTACCGGCTGAGCAGCAC
>Ga0153915_10000225_pt1 | contig 51154 bp, 42 predicted proteins | sample Opewatmetagenome_2_FD_107003 | JGI IMG/M metagenome (GOLD analysis project Ga0153915, IMG submission 107003) | Freshwater wetland microbial communities from Ohio, USA - Open water 3 Core 3 Depth 3 metaG | ecosystem: Environmental > Aquatic > Freshwater > Wetlands | place: USA: Ohio, Lake Erie...
GAATCGCGATACAGCCTAGCACTCAAACCATGAAAATGTTGCATAAGCTAACTGCTGCCGTGCTGGCGCTCGCGGCTTCCGCGCTGCTGCCGGCAAAGGAAGAACTGAACCTGTTCGGCTGGTCGGAGTATTTTCCGCAGGCCGTCCTCGACGGCTTCAAGAAGGAGACCGGCATCCAGGTGAACTACGAGACCTACGCCTCGAACGAGGAGCTTCTCTCGAAGCTGCTCGCCGGCGGCGCCGCCTACGACCTGGTGCAGCCCTCCGACTACGCGGCCGAGGTGATGATCAAGCAGAAGCTGCTCGCGCCGCTCGATCCCGCGCTGCTGCCCAACCTAAAGAACCTCGGCGCGGCCTTCCGGCACCTGCCCCACGATCCGAATGACTCCTACACGGTGCCCTACATGACCGGCACGGTGGCGATCGTGGTGAACACCGCGGCGGTGAAGGATCCGATCCGCGGCTTCAAGGACGTGTTCCAGCCGAAGTACAAGGACCGGATCGTCGTGCTGAACGACAACCGCGAGATCGTCACCTGGGCGCTCTACACGCTCGGCATCCCGGCCAACAAGATCTCCCCGGAGAACATCCGGAAGGCGCGGCCGATCGTCGCCGAGTGGATCAAGCTGATCAAGGTCTTCGACTCCGACAGCCCCAAGACGGCCCTGCTCAACGGCGACGTCGACATCGGCGTGGTATGGAGCGGCGAGGCGGCCATCCTCTGGAAGGAGGACAAGAAGTTCCAGTTCGTGCTGGCCGAGGAGGGAGCGCATCAGTTCATCGACGTGCTCGCGATCCCGGTCGCGGCGAAGCACAAGGCCGCCGCGCATCAGTTCATCAACTACATCCTCCGTCCCGAGGTCTCGAAGCTCATCTCCGACGAGTTCCCGTACACGAATCCGAACGTCGAGGCGCGCAAGCTCCTTTCGCCCGAGCAGCTCGCGAATCCGGCCAGCTACCCGCCGGCGGGCAAGCTGGAGACCTTCCACGACATCGGCCGGCTCGCGGCCGACATCGACCGGATGATGACCGACCTCAAGAGCGGCCGCTGAGGCGCGCGCGCGATCCCGTGTCACCGACCTCCCTCAAGACCCGGCGCAACGAGCCGCCGGCGGCGATTCCCGACGACAACACCCGGCGCAGGCCGCGGCTGCTGGCGTGGGTGCTGCTGGCGCCGATGCTGCTGTGGCTGGCGGCCTTCGTGGTGGTGCCGACCGGGATCCTCCTCGTCTACAGCTTCTGCGAGCGCGACGAGATCGGGCGGGTGGTCTTCAACTTCACCCTGGACAACTACCGCCGGGTGTTCGATCCGGTCTACCTGCACATCTTCGGGCGCTCGATCGGCTACGCGGCGATGACGACGGTGATCTGCGTCGTGATCGGCTATCCGGTGGCCTACTTCATCGCCCGGGCGCGCGACGAGTGGCGCCACAAGCTGCTCCTGCTCGTCATGATCCCGTTCTGGACGAGCTTCCTGATCCGCACCTATGCGTGGATCACGATCCTGAAGAAGGAGGGGCTGCTCAACGGATTCCTCTCCGCGTTGCACATCGGGATCCCGGCGCTCGACCTGCTCTACACGCCGACGGCGGTCGTGATCGGCCTGGTGTATGCCTACCTCCCCTTCATGATCCTGCCGATCTACGGGAGCGCGGAGAAGCTGGAGAATGCCGTCATCGAGGCCGCCTACGACCTCGGCGCCGGGCCCGTGCGCGCGTTCTCCTCGGTGATCGTGCCGCTGACGATGCCGGGCATCGCGGCGGGCACGCTGCTGGTGTTCGTCCCGTCGATCGGCATGTTCGCAATCACTGACTTGATGGGCGGCGCGAAGGTTCCCATGATCGGAAACGTGATCCAGAATCAATTCCTGCAGGCGCGCGACTGGCCGTTCGGTGCGGCCCTCGGCGTCGTGTTCATGGCGATGTTCGCGATCACCTATTGGATTGTCCAGCGGCGCGGGGCGTCGATGGCCTGATTGATGAACGAAACCGACGGCACGATGATCGAACTCCGGGGCGTGACCAAGCGCTTCGGATCCTGCACGGCGGTCGACGAGGTCACCCTCTCCATCCGCCGCGGTGAATTCATCACACTGCTGGGCCCCTCGGGGTGCGGCAAGACGACGCTCCTGCGGGTGATGGCGGGCTTCGAGACGCCGGACGGCGGCGTGGTGATCCTCGACGGCGACGACGTCACCCACGTGCCGCCGTACCGCCGCAACGTGAACCAGGTCTTCCAGAGCTACGCGCTCTTCCCTCACCTGAACGTGCGCGACAACATCGGCTTCGGCCTGCGCATGCAGCGGGTGGACGGCGACGAGGCCGCGCGGCGGGTGGCCGAGATCATCGGCATGGTCTCGCTCGAGGGGCTGGAGGACCGCCTGCCGCACCAGCTCTCCGGCGGCCAGCGCCAGCGCGTGGCGCTCGCCCGCGCGATCGTCTGCCGGCCCAAAGTGCTGCTGCTCGATGAGCCGCTGTCGGCGCTCGACGCGAAATTGCGCCATTCGATGCAGCTCGAGCTCAAGCGGCTCCAGCGTCTCCTCGGGCTGACGTTCGTGTTCGTCACCCACGACCAGGAGGAGGCGCTGACGATGTCGGACCGCATCGCGCTGATGAACCGCGGCCGGATCGAGCAGCTCGGCGACACCTTCGACATCTACCACAAGCCGCGCACCGCGTTTGCCGCCGACTTCCTCGGCCAGGCCAACCTCCTGACGCTCGAGATCACGGGGCGCAACGGCACGACGGCGCACGGCCGGCTGCCCGACGGCTTCGAGCTGACGATCAACTCGGCGGAGCTGCCGGACGGGGCGCGCTCGGTGCTGGTGTCGATCCGGCCGGAGAAGGTTTTCATCTCGAAGCGAAAGCTCAACGCGGCGAACGTCTTTGTCGCGAGGATCGAGGAGGAGATCTTCCAGGGCGCGATGGACCAGCTGCTGCTCGTGACGGAGAACGGCACGCGCCTGAACGCGCTGGCGGCGAACGAGAGCGCGATGCAGAAGGCGTTCCACGAGGGCGAGCGCGTCTATTGCGGCTTGCACGTCGACGACATCGTCGTCGTGCAGGCGGAGTAGGGGCCCCGGCATTTGGGCTTTAAGGATCCGGCCTTTTCGCCCAGGATCGGGGGGTGATCGCCTCGGTGCAGTTCAAGCATTTCAAGGCGCTGCGCGCCACCAGCGTCCGCATGGAGCCGTTCAACCTGGTGATCGGCCCCAACGGAAGCGGGAAAACCAGCCTGATCCAGGCCTGTCTGCGGATGCGGGCGCTGCTGCGGCAGCCCCTGCCGGCGGCGGGCGAGCCGCCAGGGGCGAGGCGCCCCGACAAGGGCCCGGAGATCGTGATCCGCTTCGCGCCTCCGTACGCCGACATCACGGTGCATCTCGGCGGGCGCACGGAGCACAGCCTCGATTTCATCGAGGTGCGGCATCCCCGCACCGACGAGGGCCGGGCGCGCTGGGAGCAGCTGAGGGACTGGCTCGGCGGCATCCGTGCCTATCTCTTCGACCATTATGCGATGGCCGAGCCCGTGGCGCTGGCTGAGGGAGGGGAGCTCGCCTCCAACGGCCGCAATATCGCGGCGGTGCTCGCCGGCATGCGGGACCACCTCCCCGACACCTTCCGGCGCTTCGAGGCCGAGTTCTGCAGGGCCCTTCCCGACTTCACGGCGGTCGACGCGCGCTGGGCGGGCGAGGGCAGGGTGGAGCTGGCGCTCCGCCTGCGCGAGGACGGCGAGTGGGTGACCGCCGAGAACATCTCGCAGGGAGGGCTGTACGCGCTCGCCGTGCTGACGCTCTCGTTCGCGCCCCAGCCGCCGACGGTGCTCTGCCTCGAGGAGGCCGACCGGGGCGTGCATCCGCGTCTCCTGCGGGAGGTGCGCGACGCGCTGTACCGGCTGAGCTACCCGGAGTCGTTCGGCGAGAGGCGCGAGGCGGTGCAGATCGTGGCGACGACGCATTCCCCGTATCTGCTCGACCTTTTCCGCGACCACCCTGAGGAGATCGTCATCGCAAACAAGAGCGGGCGCAGCGCCACCTTCGAGCGGCTCGGGGACCGGCCGGAGCTCAAGGCGGTGCTCGGCGACAGCTCTCTCGGCGACCTCTGGTTCAGCGGCATCCTCGGCGGGGTGCCCGAGGATGAATAGCCGGATGCCGTCGATGCCCCCGGAAACACCAGCTGCGGCCACCGCGCGGCCGCGATGCGCCGCCGCCCGATGAAAGTCGCCCTTCTGAGCGAATCGATGGCCGACGAGACGGCGCTGCGGGTTCTCGTCGAAGCGGTGCTCGGGGAGCCGATCGAGCTCGTGCAGCCGAGCCTGCGGGCGCGCGGCTGGCCCAACGTGGCGCAGGTGCTGCCGTCCATTCTCAGGCATCTCTATTTCAACACCGCGACGGACGCCCTGGCCGTGGTGGTCGACGCCGATGATTCGCCGGTGCACACCGAGGTCCACGAGGCCCCGGGCTATTTCCACCCCCAGTGCCGCCTGTGCCAGCTCCGGTCGGTCTTCAGAAAGACGCAGCGCAACTTCGCGCCGCGCGCCGGCCGGGAGCGCGTTCTGAGGGGAGTGGGGATCGCGGTGCCGGCGATCGAGGCCTGGTACCTTTGCGGAACCGATCCGGCGGTGACGGAGGAAGCCTGGCTCAAGGGGCAGGCGGCGGGCGTCGCTCCGTATACCCGGCGCGACCTGAAGATGCGGGTCTACGGCACCGACCGCCCGAGTCTCGGCTTCGAGATCCAGAAGGCCATGGAATGCGTGCGGCGTTACCAGGTCGACACCCGGCGGCTGGAGGCCGATTTTCCCGATGGTTTCGGGCGCCTCGCCCGGGACCTGCGGACCTGGCGGCGACCGGCGAATCCGGAGGAAGGCGGGCCGGCCGGCGGATAACCGGCGGCAGCGGACGCGGCAGAAAACGCGGACGCTGGCAATGCGAAACGCCCGGGGAGATGGACGTTCTCTGCGCTTGAAAGTCCCCCGGGGTCTCCGCCATAAATCTCCCTTCGGCTTTCTTCATGCCCAATCCTCAAAGCACCGCGCGTTCGCTGGCCAGCTTGCTGGTGGCGCAGGCCCTGATCACCTTCAACGCCAGTGCTGCCAACTGGGTGCTCCTTGCGCTCGTGCAGTTTCCCGGGGTGGCCGTCGCCACCGATACGGATCTTCTCAAGGGGCTGCTTTCGGCGGGGCTCGTCGTCCCCCTGGTGGCGCTCGCCCCGCTGGCGGGCTGGGCGACCGACCGGTTCTCGAAAAGCGCCGTGCTGCGCTACTCGGCGGCGGCGCAATTGCTGATCCTCTCCCTTCTGGTGCTGGTTTTCTGGAGCCGGCAGCTGTGGCTGGCGGTTGTCTGCGTGTTTCTGCTGGCCGTGCAGATGACCGTGTTCGCGCCCGCCAAGCGCGCGATCCTGATCGAGATCGTCCCCGAGGGGAAGCTGTCCCGGGCTGTCGGCCTGATGGAGATGCTCTCCGTGACGGCGATCCTCCTTGGCGCAGCGGCGAGCGGGCGGTTGTTTGACCACTGGGCGGCGGTGGCGGGCAACCCCTGGATGGGCGCGCTGTGGACGGTCGCGGTCCTGGCGGCCTGCTCCGGTTTTGGCTGGCTTGCCTTCCGGTTTCTCGGGAGCACCGAAGCCAAGACTCAGGAGCGCTTCACGCCGGGGATTCTGATCCGGCATGGATCCCAGCTGCTCGAGCTGTGGCAGGCGCGGCCGATCATGCAGGCGACGATCGGCGTCATGTTCTTCTATGGCATGGGCGTCTACTGCGGGCTTCTGTTCATGCAGATCGGCGCCGACGCGCACAGCGGAGGCGTGGGTTCGGCGACGGCGGGCGCCGTGATGCTGCTCGCGCTGGGCGCGGGAACGATGACCGGCAACCTGGCCGGCGGCCTTTTCTCGCGCCGGGGCGTCGAACTCGGCCTGATCCCCCTGGGAGGCGCGATCCTGCTGGCCTCGCTGGTCTCCCTGGGCTTCGCAGTCTCCCGCACCGGAGTTCTCTACCACAGCCTGCTCGGGATCGCGGGCTTCGCATCGGGGCTTTTCCTCGTCCCGCTCTACGCGTTCATCCAGCGCGAGGCGGGCGATCACCGGCGCGGGCGCATCCTGGCCGCGGTGGGACTGCTGGACAGTGCGGCGACGTTCGTGGCGGGCAATTGCTTCATCGTCCTCGCGTCGAACCACGCCCTCGACCTCAGTCCGGCGGTGCAGTTCTGGGTGCTCGGCGGCCTGACGCTGGCGGCGCTCGTCTACGCGCTTCGCTTCGTGTCGCACCACGTGGTGAACTTCATGCTCCGCATGATCAGCGCCGCGTTCTACCGGGTGAGGGTAGACGGCCTCGAGAACCTTCCCTCGACGGGAGGGGCGCTGGTCATCTGCAACCACGTCTCCTACATCGATGCGCTGATCCTGAACGTGGCCTGCCCGCGCAGCCTCCTTTTCATGGTGTTCACCGGCTCGAACCAGTCCTGGTGGCTGCGCCTCGCCTGGCGGGCCACGGGCGTGAGGGCGGTGGGGCCGCGGCGCGCGCGCCGCGGGGTCAAACAGGCGGTCGAGCACCTGAGCTCCGGCCACCTGGTCTGCATCTTTCCGGAGATCGGGATCAGCAAATCCGGCGTGGTGCTGGAGCTGCGCAAGGATTTTGAGGCGGTCGCGCGCGCGGCCGGCGTCTCGGTCATCCCGGTTTACGTCGACCGCCAGTGGAGCACGATGTTCGCCTTTTCCGGCCAGAAGTATTTCTGGAAGCAGCACCACCACCGGCTGCCCTGTCCGGTGTCGGTGCACGTCGGCAGGCCGCTGCCGGCGGCGACGGTCGATGCGATCGGCGTGCGCAAGGCGCTCTTCGACCTCGGCGAGCAGGCATTCAGCGCGCGGCCTGAGCTGATGGGCAATCTCGCCCGCGAGTGCGTGCGCTCTCTCGCGAGGAGGCCTTGGGAGGTGCAGGTCATCGACCGCACCGGCGATCACTCCGAAATCAAGGCCGGCATGCTGCTGGCGGTCGCGGCGGCGCTGTCCAGGCGGATCGCGGCGACGGTGCCCGAATTCCGTATCGGCATCGTGCTGCCGCCCAGCGCCGGATGCTGCATCGCGAACCTTGCCGTGATCCTGGCCGGCAAGGTGCCGGTGAACATGAACTTCACCGCGGGCCGGGCGGCGATCGAGGCGAGCATGCGCCTGGGCGAGGTCACGACGGTGCTGACCGCCGAGGCGGTCCAGAAGAAGGTGGCGAATTTCCCGTGGCCGGAGAGGACGATCGACATCAAGCAGGAGATCCTCGCCTGCGGGAAGCCCGCCATCATGAAGTGGCTGGCGCTGATCTGGCTGCTTCCCGGCAAGCTCATCTCGAGGCTCCTGGGCATCCCGCCGGATGGCGGCGCGCGCGAGGTCGGCCTCCTGTTCACGAGCGGCACCGCGGGCGAACCCAAGGGAGTGCCCCTCACTCACCGCAACATCCTCGGCAATTGCGCCCAGATTTCCGCGACCGGCATCCTGCCGAAGGAGGAGACGATGCTCGCGTGCCTGCCGGTCTTCCACAGCTTCGGCTTCACGGCGACCCTGTGGTACCCGATCCTCCGCGGCTGCATGATCGTCACCATCCCGAGCCCCCTCGACACGCGCAAGATGGCCGAGGTGATCGCCGCCGAGAAGGTGACGGTGGTCGTCGTGGCGCCGACGTTCCTGCGCCCGCTCCTGAAGAAAGCGACGAGGGAGGAGATGCGCTCCATCCGCTTCGCGGTCTCGGGCGCGGAGAAAATGCCCATCGACCTGCACATCGCTTTCCGCGACCAGCTGGGCGTCGAGCTGATCCAGGGCTACGGACTGACCGAAACGACGCCGGTGACCAATTTCAACATGCCCGTGACGCCTCGCGGGATTCGGCCCGGCGCCGTTGGCGGCGGACACCGCCTCGGATCGGTCGGCCGGATGCTGCCCGGGATGACGGCCAAGATCGTCGACGCCGACACCGGGCGCGAGCTCCCGCTCACCTCCACCGGGGTCGTCTGGTTCCGCGGCCCGAACATCTTCTCCGGATACCTCAAGGACGAGCAGAAGACCCGCGCGGCGCTGCGCGACGGGTGGTTCGTCACCGGCGACCTCGGGCGTTTCGACGAGGACGGGTTCCTCTACATCGAGGGGCGCCTCTCGCGGTTCTCGAAGATCGGCGGCGAGATGGTGCCGCACGGCACGGTCGAGCAGAGGATCATCGAGGTCTACGAACTCGATCAGAGCCAGGGGCCGGTGATCGCCGTGGTTGGGGTGCCCGACTCCTCGAAGGGCGAGGCGCTGGTGCTGCTCACCGCGGTGCCGCTGAACGGGGATGAGCTCCGGGAGCGCCTCTTCCGGGCCGGCCTGCCCAACCTCTGGATCCCGAAGATCATTCGCAGGGTTGACCAGATCCCGCTGCTCGGGTCGGGAAAGACGGACATCAAGGGTTGCCTGAAGCTCGCGGCCGAGGCGGCGAAATGATCTTCCGGACGCGGAGAGATCCGCGGGAAAGGGCGTCCTCAAGAATGGGCATCGACAGGCTGGAGATCCCGCCTTCATTGCGCACCACTGCAACGGAGGGGCGGTTCCAGCCGGAAGAGCCATCCTTGAGGACAAAGCGTGGGGAGATTCCGTTCACGGAGCCCCTCCGTTCGGCGGCACCGCCGGAGCCTCCGCTTCGGCAACCAGGGCCAGCTCGTCGCGCAGCGCGTCCTTGAGCTCGCTGAGGTTCACTGGTTTCGAGAGGTAACCGTCCATGCCCGCGTTGAGGCAGGCTTCGCGGTCGCCATGCATCGCATTGGCGGTCATCGCGATGATGCGCACCGGCGCGTGCCAGGTCGCGCTGCCATCCTTTTCCGCGGCTCGAATGAGGCGGGTGGCCTCCAGCCCGGCGATGCCCTGCATCTGGCAATCCATGATGATGGTCCTGAAATCCCCCCCCTTGAGGGCGTCGATGACTGCGCGGCCTTCGGATACGGCCTTGGCATTGAGTCCGAGGCGGCGCAGCTGGAGCAGGGCGACCTTCTGATTCACCGGATTGTCCTCGGCGAGGAGGATCGTCGGGAAACGGCCCTCGACGGGCTGCGGGCGTCGCGGCTGGATTGCGGGCACCGGAGCCGTCGAAGGCGTGCTTCCGGGCTGGCCGCGGCGCATGCGCACGGCCTTCTTCAGGGAGCTGATGAGTTGGATCGGACGGGTCGGCTTGATCAGCGACGCGTTGAAATCCCTGGATGAGCGTTCGTCCGAGGAGAGTTTGTCGCCGAGCGAAACGAGTCGGACGATGTAGGGGAGCGAGGAGGGTGAGACGGCCTGGATGGCTTCCCTCAGCGCGATGCCGCCAGGGCCGCGGATTCCGGAGTCGGCGAAGATGGCATCGAATGGGCGTCTGGAGTCGGCGGCCTGCCTGAACACCCGCAGGGCGCTCTGTACGTCCGGCGTGCAGGTATTCTCAACGCTCCAGCGCGACAGTTGCGCGGACAGCCCCTGGCGGATGGCGGGGTTCTCGTCGATGACAAGGGCGCGAAGCCCGTGGATGAGCGCGAAGAAGTCAGAGTCTTCTTCGCTGGCGGGAACGGGTCGCTGGAACGGCACCGAGAACATGAACACCGATCCCCCTCCCTGGCGGCTGCGCACGGAGAGATTGCCGCCCATCGCATCGACGATCCGGCGCGAGATGGCCAGACCCAGTCCCGTGCCGCCATAGCGCCGGGTGGTGGAGTCGTCGGCCTGGTTGAATGGCTTGAAAAGGTTTGGGAGGGCCTTGTCGCTGATTCCGATGCCGGTATCGCGCACCTCGAAGTGCAGCCAGGTGTGCTGGGCGTCCTCGCTCGCAAGGGCGACGTCGATGGAGACGCTGCCCTGCTGGGTGAACTTGATGGCGTTGCCTGTGAGATTGAGGAGGATCTGGCGAAGGCGGAAGGGATCGCCGAGGAGGAGGCGCGGCACCTTGTCGCCGACCGAGCAGGAGAGGGCGAGTTTCTTTTGCTCGGCGTGGGGCGCATTGAGCTCGATGACGCTCTCGACGGTCTCCCAGACGTCGAAGTCGGTCGCCTCGAGGGTCAGGTGGCCGGCCTCGATCTTCGAGATGTCGAGGATGTCGTTGAGAATGCCGAGGAGAGTCTCGCTGCTGTGCTTGAGGATTTCCACGAAGTCGCGCTGCTCGGGCGACAGGTTCGTATCGAGGAGAAGATTGGCCATCCCGAGGATCCCGTTCATGGGAGTGCGGATCTCGTGGCTCATGTTCGCCAGGAATGCGCTCTTGGCCCGGTTCGCCTGCTCGGCGGCCATGCGGGCGTGCTGCGCCTCGGCCTCCGCCCGCTGCTGGTCGGCAACCTGGGCGCGAAGCATGGCAGTCTGCTCGTCGACGGTCCGGTGAAGGCTCTCGGCGTGCATCTCCGACTCCTCCAGGAGCCGCCATTTCTCGGCGAGGGCGAGGCTGAGTTGGAAAAGGTCGATCCGTTCGACCGGGCTTTCGATGATGATCAGTCGGTCGGGGCGGTTGATGCCTCGCAGGGAATCGTGCCAGGGAAAACCGGCGGACGCGCCGTAGATGACGATCTGAAGGTTTTCCTCGATATCCCAGAGTTTTTGGGCGATGGCGAGGCCGTCGGCCCCCGGTGCTCCGTTCAGGCCGACAAAGGCGAGGGCGAACGGGTTTTCCATCTGAAGGGCGGACTGAGCCCGGTCGACCGCTTCCCGCCAATTGTACGTCAGGTCGAGGGAAAAGTGCTGTCCCTCTCGCTCGCCCTCCGGAGGAGTCGACTCCGGGCCATGGAGCCGGTTTGCATCAGTACGGAAATTGCCGCCGAAGATCGATTCAAAGCGAAGGCGCATCACCTGATCGCATTCCACGACCAAGATGCGGCGGTTCCTTTTTGGAAACCGTTCGGTCATGCGCGGGCTCCTGCTTGCGCTTGGCGTGAGCAGATCATCTTTGTTGCAGTGGTACTGCCCGAATATCGGCAAGTTCCGGCAGGACTATAGTCCCATCCGCAACACACAGAGCGGGGATAATCCCCTAGAATGACTGATCAGGCCGCTAATCCGTCCGGATCTCGGGCGGAACTACTTGCAGCGGGTCGAAAGGAAACGGGTCAATTCGACCAGGAATGAAGTGTCGCCCGGCAGCGACGCAAAGAGCTCAATGGCTGCATCGGAATGCCCTCGGGCAAATTTCCAGGCTCCCTCCATGCCATAGAGGGTGACGAAGGTGGCTTTTCCGGCCTTTGCGTCCTTGCCGGGGGTCTTCCCGAGGGTCGCGGCATCGCTGGTGACGTCGAGGATATCGTCGAGGGTTTGAAAGGCCATTCCGAGGTGGGTGCCGGCGCGGCCGAGGGTCTCGATCGCCCCCTGGGGCGCGCCGCCGATCATGGCCCCCATCGTCAGGCATACGCGGATCATCGCAGCCGTCTTCCGGGCATGGATCTCGCCCAGGATCGCTGCGTCGACCGCGGAGGATCTTTCGTTGAGAAGATCGAGCATCTGTCCGCCGATCAACTGTTTGGATCCAGCGGCTTCGGCGAGATCGCGGGCCAGTGCGAGGCCGAGTCCCCCCTTTGAGGCATAATTTTGGGAAAGCAGGACGAAGGCATGGGTCAGGAGCGCATCGCCCGCGAGAAGGGCGGTCGCCTCGTCGAACGCCCGATGACAGGTGGGCCGGCCGCGCCGGAGGTCGTCGTTGTCCATGCACGGCAGGTCGTCATGAATCAGGGAGTAGGTATGGATGCATTCTGCGGCGACTGCGGCCGGCAGGGGATCGCCGGCGGCGCCGTGAGGATCGAAAAGCTCGGCGGAGCTCAGAACGAGGGCCGGGCGAAGGCGCTTCCCGCCGGACTGGATGGAATAGCGCATCGCCTCGTGAAGGCGGCTTGGCAGGGTGTCGGCTGGGGGGAGCAGGGAGTCGATGCCGCGTTCCGCGCGGGCAGCGTAGCTGGTCAGTCTGGTGCTGAGGTCCATGGGCGGGGGAGGCGCTGGCGGGAATCCAAACTGCGGACGGGGGTTCTGGCAAGCCGCGGGGAATCGGCCCCACGGAGGGGGCGGCCAGAAGATTCTCGCAATGCTGGGGGGGCTTCGCCATAAGGATAGCGACTTATTTTCATGCCGACCTACGAGTATCTGTGTCTCAAATGCGACAAGAAATTTGAGGTGTTCCAATCGATGAAGGATTCCCCCCTCAAGACCTGCACCTGCGGTAAGAATGGCAAGGTGAAGCGCTTGCTGGGCACCGGCGCCGGAATCATCTTCAAGGGCAGCGGCTTCTATGAGACCGACTACAAGCGGTCGCCCGCAAGCAGCAATTCTCCCAAGCCCAAGCCGACTCCCGCGACCCCTGTGCCAAAGCCGTCCACCCCTTCCTGAAGCTCCCCAAGGTCATCACCGAGCAGTGATCTAGCGCCAGAAGCGAAACCAAAGTCCCCCTATGACTTCGCGCAAGATTGAGAAGGCCCGCTACGGGCCTGGAATGATTGAGATCGTCCTTGGCGCCGTCCTCAGCCTGTGTCTCGGCATCGTGCTGGCGCTCGCCATCTTGGTGCTGCGACCGGTGAAGGTGGTGCGCGAGGTGCCCAAGGATCTTGCCCCGGGCGCCGTCTGTTACCTCAAGGGGGGGAAGGAGCCCGAGAAGAGCAAGCAGTGGCTCCGCAAGCGCCGGCTTTTCGTCGAGGGGAGCTCGATCGTTCTCAACGAGGATGAGCTGAATGCGTGGATCACGGCGGGAACCTCCTCGGAACCTGAAGCGCCCAAGAAACCCGGTCAGTCACCGGCTGCGGCGCCCGCCAAGGCCGCGCCGGTCGCGGCCTCTTCGGTCATTCTCCAGCCCGGATTCACCAATTTCCGGGTGCGCGACGGGGTTTTCCAGCTGGGAAACGAGGCGGTCCTCAACCTCGATATTTTGGGCTACAAACAACCCTTGGTCATCCAGGTGGCAGGGCATTTCGAAAAGCGCGGCGAGTCCTTCGTGCTGGTCCCGGACCGCTTCTATGTCGGTTCCTGTCCGCTGCACCGGATCCCCGGCGCGACTGGTCTGCTGCTCGACAAGCTCCTTGCGAACGAGAAGGTCCCGGAGGACATCGACGCCGCCTGGAAGAAGCTCGCCTCGGTCTCGATCGATGGCAACCTCCTGAAGCTCAGCATGCCATAGGCAGCAGGCGGATCCGGCGTGCGAAAACAGGATTGATTCGGGCGCGAACGCCCTCCACCTTGACCGCTCCTCAGGGAATGGGGACGCTTAGCTCAGTTGGTTAGAGCATTAGTATCACACACTAGGGGTCACAGGTTCGAGTCCTGTAGCGTCCACCATCCCCTCCGTTGCGAAGGTTGCGAGCGATCGCCCCGAGGACTTCGGCGGACGGAATGGAATCCAGGGAAGCGCCCCGGCTGATAATCTCGACGCCAGGCCCCGGCGGCCCCCACATCGACGGGTCGGTCGGCCCGAACAGGAGGATGCAGGGCGCGCCGAGCGCCGCGGCCAGGTGGCTCACCCCGCTGTCGTGCCCGAGGAAGAGCCTGCAGCGCGCCAGAGCGCCCGCGAGTTCGGGCAGCGGGGTGGACACGGCAGCGCGAAGTGGAAATCCGGCGACTTGAATTTCGCCGATTCCAGGCTTGAGAGGCTCCCCGGCGATCTCGGACCACGTTGCCATCTCCGCTTCGCCAAGCACGAGAAGCAGGGGCTGTTCCGGGGCGAGGCGGCGGATGATCGCGAGCCAGTTTGACAGGGGCCAGTTCTTGCGGGCCGAGCCGCTTCCCGGGTGGAGGGCAACGCATCCCGGAGGAAGCAGCGAGATGGGGAACGAGCCGGCGGGCAGACGGGACTGGAAATCCCCGGTCCCGATGGCGAGAGAGCTCAGGATTTCGCAGAAATGCCGGGCTGCGGGCGCGACGACCGGACGCGCGGAGCCGGCAAGATACTGTTGACCCTCGCGGAGGGGGAAGTGCCGTGCGATCGCATCGTCCGGATCGGGCCAGCAGCTCACCACCAGGTCGAATTCCGCAAGCCATGACGCAAGCGCCTCCGGCAGCGGCGGCGGATTCAGGAGCGCGGTCCATCGCGCCTCATCCTGCGAATGCACGGAATCGAGAAAACCGCCGATGCGGCCCAGTACGGCCGCACGGGCGTTGCCCGCGAGCGCAATATGCGCATCCGGCCACCGCCGGCGCAGCAGGCCCAGGGCCGGCAGGGTGACGAGAAAGTCACCAAGGGCTCCACCGCGCAGGATCAGGATGCGGCGCATGCGGGGATTGTGGGCGGGGATCCCATCAGAATATCCGTGCCGGTGCGGCAGCCCCTCAAGAGCTCCTCAGCGAGCCGATGCCTGAGGCATCGATCCCGCCGCGGCAGCAGGAACCGCAGCAGGCCCCGGCTGGTAACTGGAGAGCGAGAGCGTCGCGAGCACCACCCCGAGCTTGACCTGCATCTTCACCGGCAGCTTGTGGCTGTTCTGGGATATCCAGACCCTGATCTGGCCGCCGCGCTTGAAGATGCCCCTGGGATCCTGATCCATCCGGGGAACGAGCAGGAGGGCCTCGAACTCACCAAGGGGAGTGCGCACGGTCTCGTACCGTTCCGCATGGATCGAGATGGGGAGAAATTCATCGCTGAAATTCACCAGGACGTCGCGTTTCTCGCCCGGCTTGATGTCCCAGTTCCGGGTTGCCACCAGCGCGCTCATCAGGTCGACGGGATCCCCTGCAGGGATCGAAACCTTCTTTGAACGGTCCGGCCGGTGATGGTCGGTGAAATCGGCGATGGAGTTCGCGTAATCGAACACAGTCTCCGTGTCGGTCGAATGGCGTCCGTCGGTGCCCTTTTCGCGCATCAGGATGAGACGCCCCGTCTGCCGGTCGATGAGCCCCTCGGCCCGGTTGTTGTAGGAGTAAAATCCCCTGACGATCCCGCGGGTCGAGGTGTCGGTGGTGATCCGGACCACATCAATGCCGGCCGGAGTTTTCTCGGCATGGGCTGCAATGACGATGTCGCCGGCATGGACGAGCAGTCCCCAGGAGGCGCGGTAGGTGAAGGTCTCGCCATCGGCGAACGCATCAAACGCTGCCCCGCGCGCCGCGCCGACGAGGAGCGCGGCAATCAGGGAAATCGCGAGACGGGCTGACATGGTTCTCTGGAGGTGGAGCATTGCCGGGGAGTGGACCCTGACAGACAGGGAGGACCGGGCGAAGTGCGCCGCAAAAGGTGTTTTAAGGCCTCATGAAGGCAAGCAACTTCGCCGCTAATGGCGGGGCGGCCTGCGGCGCGTAATCAAGTCAGGCCGAGGTCGAGCTGATTGTCCGTTCCGAGAGCCCATGCCTCATATCCCCGGGAGCGCAGCGCGGACGCAAATTCCCGGGCGAAACCGTGGACAGTGTACACCAGCTTGGGGCGCACCCGATCGACGAACTTGAGCAGGTCGGGGAATCCCGCATGGTCGGAGAGGGGAAATGCGGCATCGGCGCCCGTGCGGTAGATCGCGCTGCGGTCGAGAGCCCATCCGCTGACGAACGCGGTCCGGCGCCGGGGCAGCGCGTTGAGCAGTGCGGCGCTTCCCGGCGGCGGCGGACAGATCAGGACGCGGCCCGCGGCTTCCATGGGCGTGAACGGAAGGTAGCAGGGAAACCGGACTCCCAGGCTTTCGTACGCCTGCGTGATCCGGAGCGTCGCAGGCGCGAGCACGAATTCGAAGCCTGCGGGCCCGAGCCCGAGCATGAGTTCCTGGCTTTTGCCGAGGCTGTAGGCGTAGAGCACCGGAACGCAGCCCTCGGCGATCGCCGACCGGCAGAAGGCCTTCAAGTCCTCCATCACCTTCGCCGTGGGCGGGAACACATACCGTGGCATCCCGAAGGTGGTCTCCATGATCAGCACGTCGGCCGCGGGGCAGGCGCAAGCCTCGGCAGCGGAGCCCGCCTCGAGACGGAAGTCCCCGGTGTAGAGGAGCGAGCCGAGGCGCCGGTGCTCGATGAGGCACTGGGCCGACCCCAGGACGTGGCTGGCCGGGTGCAGGGTGATGGAGGCTTCGTCGGTGAGCTGCTCGGCGTGTCCGAAGGGCAGGATGTGCTCGATGCGCGCTCCCGGGATCCTTGCCTGGAGCAGCCTGGCGGTCGCTGCGGTGCAAATGACCTCGCGGTGCGCCGCGGCGTGGTCGGAGTGCGCATGCGAGACGAACGAACGGGCGGAGGGACGCCATGCGTCGAGCCTCCAGCCGATCTGCGGCAGCCAGAAGCCGTTGCCCGGTTCGATTTCCCAGCTCATCATCCCCATCGTGGGAGACGGACCCGGGCGGGGCAACGGGAAGTTGGCGCGCCTCTCACTGCTCGTCGTCGTTGTCTCCAAGGCCGAGCCGGAGCCGGATGTCGGGCCGCTCCGCAAGCTCGTCGAGCAGTTCGTTGACGTCGAAATCGGACACCACGAAATCGCCGCAGACGAAGGTGGGAACTTCCTCCTGGTCAGTCGCGTCAATCAAGCGGCGGAGATCGGCGCGGTTGGCGATGTCGCGGATCTCGACCCGGACGCCATGAGTGGAGAAGTAAGCAGCCGCCGCACGGCACGCGGGGCTGCCACGCCTGATGAATAACGTGGGACCTGCGTTCATGGGACGCAGTTTAGCAGCGGCCGCCCCGCAGGCAAGGCCAGAGGTGACGCAACGGCGCGCAAGAGAGGCGGGAGAACCCCGCCGGCCGCCGTATCGGCTCAGTCCCCGGTGCCGGCCGGGAATGGCGGCGTGGTCGGAACGCGGCTGCGATGATGCCGGTAGAGCCAGCGGGCCATCGCCGGCAGCAGGAGCAAAGCGCCGAGCATGTTCACGAGGAACATGAACGTAAGCAGAATGCCCATGTCGGCCTGGAATTTGAGGTCCGAGAAGACCCACATGCTGACTCCGATGGCGAGCGTGAGGCCGGTGAAGAGGATCGAGCTCCCGGTCTCCTTGAACGCGGTGAACATCGCGTCCTCGAAATAGGCGCCGTCCTTGAGCGCGCGCTGGAGGCGCGCGAAGAGGTAGATGCCGTAATCGACGCCGATGCCCACGCCCAAGGCGACGACCGGCAGCGTCGACGTCTTCAGGCCGATCTTCAGGTAGACCATCAGCGCATAGCCGAGGTAGCTGACGATCGCCAGGGGGAGGACGATGCAGAGCGTCGCGCGGAGCGAGCGGAACGTGAGCCAGCACAGGACGATGACCGCACCGAACACCCAGACGACGATCGGGAACTGCGCGGCCTGGACGACTTCGTTCGTGGCGGCCATGACCCCGGCGGTGCCGCTGGCGAGGACGAACCGGGCCTTGGGCGAGGGGTGGGCGGCGCCGAAAGCCTCCGCGGCCGTGGTCACCCGGCGCAGGGTTTCGGCCTTGTGGTCCGTCAGGAAGATCATGACCGGCATGACGCTACCGTCGGCGTTCAGCAGGCCGGTAGCAGTGTCGATCGGGGTGATCGCCTGCGCGAGCGCCTGGCGGTTCCGGGGGAGGATGCGCCATTTCAACGAGCCCTCGTTCCAGCCGGCATTGACGATCTTGGCGACCGAGGAGAGGGAGAGCACCGACTGGACGCCCGGCACAGCGCGCATGTGCATTTCAAACTGATCCATCATCGCGACGACGTCATGGTCGACGCAGCCGTTGGGCCCGGCCTCGACAAGCACCGAGATGATGTCGACGCCGATGCTGAACTTCGTGGTGATTACCCGCGTGTCCTGGTTATAGCGGGAATCCTGCCGGAGCTCCGGCACGCCGGCGAAGAGGTCGCCGATCTTGATCTGCTCCGACTTGTGCCAGCCCCAGGCGCCGAGCGCGAACGAGATGGCGATGACGATCAGCGAGGGCATCGGCCGCATCTCGGAGGCGATGCGGCCCCAGATGTTGTCGGTGCCCGCCCTGCGGTGGGCCACCCACTCGCCGTAGGCGGGCGGGAGCCGGAGCGACGAGAGGATGATCGGAAGCAGGAAGAGGTTGGTGAGGATGATCACGCCCACGCCGAGGCTGGCGGCGATGGCGAGCTCGCGGATGGACTGGATCTTGATCTCGAGGATCGTGAGAAAGCCCACGGTGTCGGCGATCAGCGCGACGCCCCCGGGGATCAGCAGCTGGCTGAAGGCGCTCTTCGCGGCATCCAGGCTGTTGTCGCAGCCGCTGAAGACCGCCGAGCGGAACGCGCGCATCATCTGCACGCCGTGGCTGACTCCGATTGCGAAGACGAGGAAGGGGACGAGCAGGGACAGGGGATCGACGCCGTAGCCGATCGCGGTGAGCAGACCGAGCTGCCAGACGACCGCGATCAGGGAACAGAGGATAGGCGCGCCGGCGAGCTTCCAGCGGCCGGCGTAGTACCACACCAGCCCGGTGGTGACGAGGATCGAGATCCCGAAGAGCGTGAGCACGCCGCGGGCGCCGTCGCCGACCGCGCCCATGACCTTGGCGAATCCGATGATGTGCACCGTGATGGCGCCGCGGCTGCCGGTCTCCACGCGGTGGCGGATCGCCTCGAGCGCCTTGGACACCTGCAGGTAATCGAGCTTCCTGCCGGTGGCCGGGTCGATCTCGAGGAGCTGGGCGCTCACGATAGCGCCCGTGAAATCATTCGCGACCAGCTGGCCGATCTTGCCCGATTTGATGACGTTCTGGCGCACGCGGGCGAGGCCTTCCGGCGTGGGCTGAAAGTCCGCCGGGATCACGTTGCCGCCCGAGAAGCCGTCCTCAACCACCTCGGTGTAGCGGACATTGGGCGTGAAGAGCGACTGCACCTGCCCGCGGTCGACGCCCGGCAGGAAGAAGACTTCGTCGGTGGTCTCCTTGAGGTGCCTGAAGAATTCGGGTGTGAAGATGTCGCCTTCGCGCACCATCAGGGCGATCACGACCCTGTTCGCCCCGCCGAATTCGCTCTGATACTTCGTGAACGTCTTGATGTACCGATGCTCGAGAGGAAGCCCCTTGTTGAAGCTGGCATCGACACGCAGGTGCGCCGCAAACCAGAGCATCACCGCGGTGACCGCGCCGAAACAGACCACCAGCAGGAGCCGGTGGCCGAAGACCCACGCGGTGAAACGCTCGATCGTGTTTTTCATCTCAAGGAGCCGGCAAATGGGAGACGCCTTCCTCGCCGAAGGCCAGCAGGCGCCCATCGGGCTCCTCGACCAGTTCGGCAACGCTTGTCGTCAGTCCTGGATTCCAGGCGGTGAACGTCCGGCCGCCATCGCGGCTCACGAGAAAGCACCGCGCTTGGCCGGCGGCGACGATGACCCCGCTGCGCAGGCGGACCGCGGTGGCGAGGAGGACGCGCTGCTCGGTGGGCACTTGCTCCCAAGTGGCCCCGTCGTCCTCCGAACGGTAGATGCTGCCGCGCAGGCCGTGGGCCAGGAGGGTCGCCGGGCCGAGGGGAAGAATCCCATAGAACGAGCCTTCGTACGAGGTGGGAATCTTCACCCAGGTCGCGCCGCGATCGGCGGACTTGAGGAGGGTGCCGTGCTCGCCGGCGAGGTAGAGGGTCCCGGTCGGACCGACGCTGATCCGGTTGAGAAAGTAGTCGTCGTCGATCACGCGGCGCTCGGTCCAGGTGCGGCCGCCGTCGGTGGTCGCCATGAATTGCCCGTAGGCGCCGGCGATGAAGCCGTTCTGCGCATCCAGGAAAGAGACGTCGAGGAACGAGACCGAGAGGTCGGTCCCCTTGTACTGCCTGGTCCAGGTGCGGCCGCCGTCCTCGGTGTGGAGGATCGTCGCGTCGTGTCCCACCGCCCAGCCGAGCTTGTCGCCGACGAAGCAGACGCCCGTGAGGACGGCGGTCGCCGGTGCCTTTCCGAGCTCCCACGTGGCGCCGCCGTCCGCCGAGCGCAGGATGTGACCGTTCGTTCCGACCGCGACGATGGCGGGCCCCGCCACCTGGGCGTCCAGGAGCAGGGTGCGCGCAGCGAGTGCCGTGATGGCGTCAGCCGCGCGGCCGGCCGCGATCGGGATCAGGCCGATGGCGAGCCAGGCAGCCAAGCGGCAGCCGAGGCCGCTGAGCATTGAGGAAGTTCGAGGATTCGCGCCCCCTGGAGACGCACGGCGGACGGGAGGTCGTGTCATGAGCCTGCGATTGGAAAAATGAGACGGCGCTGCCCGGCATGGGCGTGCGCCGTCTTCAATGTCAGCGGACACCTTCGCGGCGAAGGTTGTCCGGATTGTTGTAGTCGCTGATTGTGCGCTTGATCGTGAAATCGTAGCTGGGGCCTTCGTTGGTGAGTCCGAAGGCGAGATACCGGCCGGCGAGCAGGTCGGTGTGCACCTCCAGGGTGCTCCAGAAGGTCGGGACCTCGTAGTAGTTGATGCAGTGGGCCTCGGACACGCGCCAGAGCTGCCCGCGGGAGTCGTAATTGTCGACCGCGACGGCCTGCCAGGAATCCTCGTCGAGGTAGAAAGTGCGCCGGGGATAAATGTGGCTTGTTCCGGGCTTGAGCTTGGCATCGACCACCCAGACGCGGTGAAGTTCGTAACGGGTCAGGTCCTGGTTGATGTGAAGGGGCTTCAGAATGTCGGCGTATTTTACCTTGTCGGAATGGAGCTTGTAGGAGTTGTACGGGATGATCATCTCGCGCTTGCCGACCAGTTCCCAAGTGTAGCGGTCGAGGGCGCCGTTGTACATGTCGAGCTGATCGCTGGTGCGCATGCTGTCGGAGGCGGTTCCCGGGTTGTCGTAGGCGACGTTGGGGGCGCGGCGCACGCGATGCTGGCCGGGATTGTAGACCCATGCATTCCGGGGCTCTTTCACCTGATCGATCGTCTCGCGCACCAGGAGGATCGAGCCGGCGAGGCGGGGCGGTCCTTTGACCTCCTGCTTGAAGTAAAAGACGGTATTGCCGAGCTTTTCGGGGGTCATGCCGGGGAGGAAGTAGTTGAACAGGTACTCCTCATCGAAATCCACGAGCGTGTAGTTGCCGCTTCGGGTGGGCGCCGCCTGGGAGACATGCCGCGAAGCGATGACCCCGCGGAAACGCAGCAGGTGGTTCCACATCGCTTCGAGCCCGTTCTGCGGGATCGGGAAGGGGATGCCCCCGATCGCGCCGTCGACGACCGCGCCCTCGTGCCCGAGCACCGCCTTGGTGGCGTTGGCTTTCGTGGCATCGTAGATCACCTGCGGGGTGGCGGCGCTGCGGTGGGTGGGATAGACCGGGATCTTGTAGTCGGCGTAGGTCTTCAGGAGGGCAATCTCACCCGCCGTGAGCTTGTCCTTGTACCGATCCGCGTTCGCCGGAGTGATGACGTAGAGAATCTGATCCGATGCATAGGGGTCGGGATGGTGGGTTCCGGGGACATAGCCGGCGGGAGCCTGCGCAATACCGCCCGTCCACTCGGGGATGGTGCCGGCGGCATTGCCGGCGCGCTCGGCGCCGAGTGGCGTGAGATCCTTGCCTAGGCGGTCAGCCTGGTCAGGGCTGACTGACGCGAACAGAGAAGTGGCGGCCGCGAGAGCCGTCGCGATTGCGAATTGCTGCAGGCGCATGGGAAGTAGGTGGTTATCTTGATTGGATTTCGCTCGATGTAAACGCTGCGCGCTAGAACGAATATTTCAGGGTGGCCGAGACGTAGTCGCGATCGCCGAGCAGGTTATAGGCGCCAGCCCCGAAGTAATCCACATAACGCAGCTCCAGCGCCCAGCGATTCTGATAGGTGAAGTCCGCGCCGAAGGTGAGCGTCTTGCGGCCGTCGATGAAGTTGCCGATCGGCAGCGGGGTATTGCCCTTCACGTCGTGGGCGAATGCCAGCGTGGGGGCCACGTTGATGCCCGCAAACACGTTGTTGTACTCGAGCTTCCCCATGAACTGGTAGCCCCAGGAGGTGCGATCCGCAAATGCGCTCGCCGGGGTGGCCGGGAGCGTGCTCCCGGTGTTCACCATCTCGGACGTGGAGCCGGCGGTGTAGGTGCCCGACCCGTCAAAGCGGAGCACGTCCTTGGATGGCAGGTTTGGAACCTGCGTAATGCCGATCTCGCCGACGAGCGTAAACTGGCTGGCGCCGAGCATCGGTCCGAAAACCTTCGTCGCGGTCGCCTGGGCCTGCCAGACGTCGTAGCGGCGGTATCCGGAGACCTCGCGCCCATACTGGCCGTAGTAGTTTCCAATCTGGTTGTTGGCTCCGTAAGTCGAGCTCAGCGCCGAGAGCGTGGCATAGAGGAGCTCGACGTCGTCGATCTGCAACGGGACATCGCGCTTGTACGAGATCTCGCCCTGGAGGGCGATGCCGGTGTTGCCGAGGTCGGTGTTGAAGCTGACGCCCATCATGCTGATGTCCTTGGGATACTCGACGAAATACCGACCCGTGGCCGCCGCGGTCAGAAGCGCGACCTTTTGCGCCCCCGCGATCAGGGCCTGCTGAGTCGCCGTCAGCGAGGACGGCGAAGTGGCGTAAACGGTCAGGAGCTGGGTGGCGATGGTGGACGCCGTTGTCGAAGTCGCCGCTCCGTTCTGGATCAAGAGGCTGGCCAGTGAGCCGGCGAGGTACGTCTGCACCGTGGTCGTCGGCGTGGTGGCGCTCAGCACCGGAAGCCGGCTGCCGTAGCGCAGGAAGTAGAAGCCGAAGTCGGTGTGATTGAGATTGGTGGCCAGATAGTGCGCAGCCACACCCCATTGCCCGTAGTTCGGAGACTCGCGATCCTTGCCGCGCGGAATCGCCCCGAGGGACTGGTTGTCGGCGAGAGATCCGAAGCCGAGCATGACCTTCGTGGCGCCGCGGCTGGCGACATCGGTGGTGCTGAAGAGGGTGCCGGCGGGGTCGACCTCGGTACGGCGGAACTCAAGCAGAGCGACTGCCTCAACCGAGAACTTGTCGGTCACCGCCAGCGAGCCGTCCACGGCGTACACCGGGAGCAGGGCTTCACGAAGTTCGGCGCCGGGGGCGCGGAGCCGGGCGACATCGACCGGATTGATCACGTTGATCCCGTTCGGGATGAAGGTGCTCTCTCCCCAGCTGATGACCTGCCTGCCGGCACGGATCGTCAGCGGCAGGGTGCCGAGATCGAACTTTCCGGCGACGTAATTGTCGAGGACCTCCCCGGTGTTGCCGACCCGGTCCTTTGCCAGATCGCCGAGGGGAAGGTGCGGCCGGATGGTGTCCTGGACCTTCGGGTCATAGAGGTAGTACCCGCGCACAAACGCCTTCCAGTTCCTCCACTTGAGCTCGAGATCGCTGGTGGCCTTGAGGAGCGTCGATGCGATGCCGCGACCGAAGTTCAGGTCGCCGTCGTCGCAGTTCACGGAGTACGCAGTCCCCGCGACACCGTTGAAGGTGTTCGTCGTTCCGTAATAGATCGGATTGGGATTCTCGAGGCGCGACAGAACGCCGATCGAAATGGTCGTGTCGAAGTTGCCGGATACCTGCCCCGCGGAGAAAGGAACCCCGGACACCGGAAGGGTGCCGAAGGTCAGGGCGAGAGCCGATGCAACTAGAACATACCCACCAATTCGATGAGCGGAACCGGATTCACTATTAGTTAGTTTCATAGGGTTCTTCATTGGGCAACGAAAACCTCCGCTATGGAGGCAAGGGTTCCAGGGGCAGATTTATACCACGGGCACGAATGAAACGGCGCCATCAAGTGGGCTTTCAAGGCGACGGCAAGGCTTAAAACAGGCAGTCCTGCAAGCAGTAGCAGATGTTGTTTCTGCGGCTTTTCACCCCGGAGTCTGCCGGATGCCTGAAAGGACGGCTTAATCTCAGGATTATTCCCGCTTTGACGTCGGCATCCATTTCATGAGGAGATGAGGCATGGACGCTGCGTCGCACATCCACATCAAGGGTGCCCGCGAACATAATTTGAAGGACTTGGAGGTGCGCCTGCCGCGGGGCAAGCTGGTCGTTGTCACCGGCCCGAGCGGCTCGGGGAAGTCCTCCCTGGTTTTCGATACTCTCTACGCCGAGGGTTATCGCAAATATATGGAGAGTCTGTCGACCGAGGCCCGGCAGATGCTCGCCCAGCTTAAGCAGCCGGAGGTGGATTTTATCCATGGCCTTTCCCCGGTCCTGGCCATCGAACAGCGCACCGGAGGCGGGTCGCCCCGGACCACGGTGGCGACAGTCACGGAGATAGCGGACTACGCGCGTCTGTTGTGGGCCTTGTGCGGCGAGCAGTTTTGCCCCAAGGACGGGGGCAGGATCGAGCCCCATACTCTGGATGACTGCATCGCCCGCCTGTTCCGCGATGCTCCCGCGCAGAGGCTGATCCTGCTGGCTCCCTGGATGAAGGCGAAGCCGGCGGTGCTCCGCGATGAGTTTACCAGCCTGCGCCAGCGGGGTTTCCAGCGAGTCCGGGTAGATGGGGAGATCAAGTCCCTCGACGATCCGGCGCTCGTGCCGTCGGGCGCGCGCGAACATCAGGTCGACCTCGTGATCGACAGGCTGGTGCTTGCCCCCGAGCAGCGAAGCCGGCTCGCCGATTCGCTGGAGCTGGCCTTCAAGGAGGGCGCCGACCGGGCGGTCGCGCTGATCCAGGATGCGGCGGGAGGGCCTGCGCGCGCGATCGTCCTCAGCCAGAGCCTGAGCTGCGCGACCTGCGGCGAGGTGTACGACAAGCTCACCCCGCGTCATTTTTCCTTCAACCACAAGGAGGGAGCCTGCCCGGCCTGCGGCGGTCTCGGGCGGCAGATGACCTTCAGCCCCGATCTGGTCGTCCCCGATCGCGCGAAGCCGGTTCGCGAGGGCGCGATCAAGCCCTGGCGCATCGGAGGGAAAAACTTGATCATCCGGAATAACGCCATCCTCCGGCAGCTCGCCGAGCAGCTGCCGTTCGATCCCGAGGCTCCGTGGAATGATCTTCCGGAGGGCGTGCGCTCGATCCTCCTCAATGGAGCGGGGGAGCGCGTCTTCAGTTTCCGGCTGCGCCGGATGAAGCATCCGAAACTGATGCCGTTCCCCGGGGTTCTGGCGATGCTGGATCAGAGCTGGAGGGAGACGCGAAGCGAGGGATTCCGGGCGCGCCTCACCGCGTTCCAGATCAGCGGCGACTGTCCGGTTTGCCGGGGAACCCGGCTGAATCCGCGCGCGGCGGCGGTGCGGATCTCCGATCCTGCCGGCCATGGCGCGAGCATTGCCGAATTCTGTGCCATGGACGTGGCGTCGGCGTACGCCTGGATCCGCAGGTTGCAGCCCGGCTTGACGGGCAAGGCCGCGGTGCGCGAGGTGATCGACGGGATCGAGCATCGGCTGCGCTTCCTGGAGGAGACCGGCCTGGGATACCTCACGCTCGAACGGGAGTATTCGACGCTGAGCGGCGGCGAGGCCCAGCGCGTGCGCCTGGCCACCCAGCTCGGCATGGGGCTGATCGGGGTGATCTACGTGCTGGACGAGCCGAGCATCGGGCTGCACCCGCATGACAACCGAAAGCTGATCGCCACGCTGCGCGAGCTCCGCGACCGCGGCAACACGGTGGTCGTCGTCGAGCACGACGAGGAGACCATGCGCGCGGCCGACGAGCTTCTCGAGCTCGGTCCCGGAGCCGGCACTGAGGGCGGCTCGCTTCTTTTCCAGGGATCGGCTCAGGATTGCGCGCGGCGGCCCGCTTCGGCCTCCTGCACCGGGCCGTACCTCGCCCGCAAGCTCGAGGTGCTGCGGGAGGCCAAGCCGCTGCCGGCGTCCGAGCGGTGGCTGACGGTGAGGGGCGCCGCAGAGCACAACCTGAAGAATATCGACGTCTCCTTCCCGGTCGGGCTGCTCACCTGCGTCACCGGCGTCTCGGGCTCGGGCAAGAGCACCCTCGTCAACGACGTCCTGGCGACGGCGGCCGCGCGGAAACTCAACGGCGCGAAGGAGCTTCCCGGGCGGCACCGGGGAGTCGATGGCCTCGATCACTTTGAGAAGACCGTGCGCGTCGACCAGGAGCCGATCGGGCGAAGCCCGCGCTCGAATCCCGCGACCTATACCAAGCTGCTCGACCTCCTGCGCGACCTGTTCGCGAAATGCCCGCTGGCGCGCGTTCGCGGCTACCGCCCGAGCCGGTTCAGCTTCAACATGCGCGGCGGGCGCTGCGAGCGGTGCCAGGGCGACGGCCAGATCCGCCTCGACATGCAATTCCTCGCCGACGCCTACGCGGAATGTCCCGGTTGCGGCGGGCGCCGGTTCAACCGCGAGACGCTCGAGGTGCGCTTCCATGGCAGGAACATCGCCGACGTGCTCGACCTGACCGTGCGCGAGGCGATGGCGCTGTTCCGGAATTTCCCGCGGATCATGGAGAAGCTGGGGACGCTCGACGCCGTCGGGCTCGGCTATCTCCAACTCGGGCAGTCGGCCGTCACGCTTTCAGGCGGCGAGGCGCAGCGGCTCAAGCTCTCGCTCGAGCTGAGCCGCCGCCAGCAGGGGAGGACGCTCTACGTGCTGGACGAGCCGACCACCGGACTGCACTGGGTCGACATTCAGCGCTTGGTCGACCTGCTCTTCCAACTCCGCGACGCGGGAAACACGATTGTCGTCATCGAACACAACCTCGACGTGGTCTCGCTCGCCGACTGGATCATCGACCTCGGCCCGGGCGGGGGCGGCGAGGGCGGCGGTCTGGTCTACGCCGGCCCGCGCGATGGGATCGAGGCCGAGGCGGGGTCGCTCACCGGGCAGGCGCTCGCCGCGTGGCGGCGCAGGCCGGCCCTCGGATGAGGGCGGGTGCGCTCAACGGCGATCCAACCGCTCGAGCTGCCGGAGCCCCAGAGCGACGATCGCCGCCCAGGCGAGGACCTTGAACTCGCCCCGGTCGAGGGCGTCGCAGAGCTCCTGCTTCGTGAGGAAAAGCAGCTCCTGCTGCTCGAGATCGTCGGCATGGCGCTCGCATTTCGGCGCGGCGCCCAGCGCGAGGAAAAGATTGGCCCGGCCGGCGCCTCGGTTCGCATCGACCACGCTGGAGCCCAGCGGATGCCACTCGGGGGCTTCATATCCCGTCTCTTCGAGCAGCTCCCGCTTGGCGGCGGCGAGCGGATCCTCGCCGGGCTCGATGAAGCCGCCCACAGGCGCAAGGGAGATCCCCTCGACCGCGTACTTGCGTTGCCGGAAGCAGAGGAATCGGCCGTCGGGCGTCCGGGCGAGGATGTTCGCGTAATCGGGCGTGATGATCCACGGCCAGTCGTCGATGCGGCGGCCGTCGGGAAGCTCGATCTGGTGGATCTCGACCTCCAGAAACCGGTTGGGCTTGCTGAGCAGGCGCCGGGCGAGGGTTTTCCAGGGCTTCATCGGATTCAGACGAGTCCCCTGCCGAAGCGCTCGCCGACCTGGCGGTGGAGCTCCTTGATGGATTCGGCGGCGTCCTTGCGGCAGACCAGCGTCGCATCGGGAGTGTGGATGACGATCAGGTCGTCACATCCGATCGTGGCGATGAGATGCCCGGGATCGCTCGAGGCGGCGAGCACTCCGCGGGAATCGAGAAACAGCGCCCGGCCTCCGCCCTGCGCGTTGCCCATGCCGTCCCGCGGACAGGTCTCGGCAAAGCTCGGCCAGGAGCCGATGTCGAGCCAGCGCAGGGGCATCGGCACCGCGGCGACTTGTCGCTGCGGATCCCGCGAGGCGGGCTCCATGACGGCGAAATCGACGCTGATCTTCTTCAGCGACGGGAAGGTCTCCGCCAGGGTCGACTCGCGCGCGGGGCCGTCCCAGGCCGCGGCGATCCGCGAGAGACCCTCAAAAACCGCAGGTTCGTAGCTCCGGATGCAGTCGAGGAGGGTGGAGGCGCGCCAGACGAACATTCCGCTGTTCCAGAGGTAGCGCGAGGGCCCGGCTTCGACGTAGGCGCGCGCGGTGGCGGCGTCGGGCTTCTCCTTGAACCGCTCGACGCGCCGGGAGGCGCCCTCGATCGGCTTGCCGAGTTCCAGGTAACCATAGCCCGTGGCGGGCCCCGTTGGCGTGATGCCGAAGGTGACGAGTGTCCGGTGGTCGGTTTCCGCGAGCCGGAATCCCTCGTCCACGATGCGCCGGAAATCCTCGACGGGCTCGATCAGGTGGTCGGCCGTGAACACAGCGATGACGGCATCGGGATCCCTTCTCCCGATGATGGCGGCGCCGAAGCCGACGGCATTGAGCGTGTCGCGGCCGATCGGCTCGCCGAGGAACTGCTCTGAGGAAAATTGCGGGAGCGCAGCCGCGATCGCCGCCGCGTGGGAGCGGCCGGCGCAGACGTAGCGCTGCCCGGCGGGCACGAGGCCCTCCAGCCGCTCATAGGCCAGCTGTAGGAGGCTGCGGCCTCCGATGAAGGGGATCAGCTGCTTGGGGAGTGCGGACCGGCTCATCGGCCAGAGGCGTGTGCCGGAGCCGCCCGCGATGATCAGGGCATGGCGCATGACTTGGACTAGAACCCGCGCAGGTCGGTGCTGGACCGACGGGGCAGGCCCTCCTTGGGGGTGCGTTTGAGGACGGCGTAGCGGAGTCCGTGCTTCAGGCAGAACTCGCGCTTCTCGGGTTTGTCGCCGTCCTCATTCACCGCGTAGATGTCGGGACGGATCTGCGCGATCTCGGGTTCGGCGTCCATCCAGCCCCAGCCGCTCGAGATCAGGGCCTGGTGGACGAAGCGGATGGAGCCCGCGACATAGCGGCGCTCGAGCGCAGGGAAGAGGGGATGTCCCTCGCCCTTGAGGTGCGTCACGTTCGCGTCGTTGCCGACGACGACGTAGAGCTCGCCCAGGGCCGACACCTCCTCGAAAAACCGGACGTGGCCGGAATGAAAATAGTCGTAGCAGCCCGTGACGACGACCTTGGGGCGGCCCGACGAAGGCCCGGGGGCCTGCATGGGGAAGCCTTCGAGGTCGGCCGGCCGGATCGCCTGGAGCCGGATTCCCCGCAGTGCGCAGAAGGCCCGCTTGGCGGCGTTGCACTCGGCCTCGGGGACCGCCCAGACATCGGGCGCTCCCCCGGGAAGATCGGGAAGGGAATCGGGACTCACCACCGGCCCCGAGAGGCGAAGGGACGTGACCGGCCGCAGCGCGCCCACGACATATTCCCGCTCGGACTCCGGGAACGCCGGCGGCCGGCCGAGGAGGGCGCGGACGGCGGCGTCGGACCAGAGCAGCACCTCGAGCGTCCCGTGGAGGGCCGCTTCGCCGAGGAACCTGAACTCGGCCGAGCCGAGGCGCTCGAACGCGGAGGAGACGATGACGCGGGTCATGGAGAGGGGAGGGCGACGCGCACCTTCACCTGGAGAGAGCCGGGGACGGGCTCCGTGGAGACGACCGTGAGGTAGCCGCCACCGCAACCTGAATACATGGCTCCCGGATAGCGCGACTGGTAATGGCGGAGCAGAGTCACGAGATCGATCGTGATCGCAGGATGACGGACCGTCTGGGGCAGGAGCGCCTCCCAGCAGTCCATCGTGGCATTGAGCGAGGCGCCGAGCGCCGCAGCGTCCCGCGCGACGATGGCGCGGAAGCAGTCCCCGCCCGACCGGCCGAGGTCGCGGATCCGCGCCGGATCGAGGCGTTTGACGCCGAGGGGATTGTATCCGGGCGGTCGCGGCGCGATCGGCAGGAGATGGATCACGCGCTCGAGCCAGCGGGCGGTCGCGGCGTCGTTGTTCGACTCGATGCGAACGGGGAACACGCCGCCGCGGAAACCGGCGTCGTAGTCGAGCCGGCTGACTCCCGGGTAGATGAGGCCTATCATGTCCTGCGTGCCGGAGGGCTCGGCCTTGCCCCGGTTCTCCGTCGCATAAAGGTCCTCGACCAGGCGCGCGGGATCGGAATCGGCCAGCCCTTGGGGCCAGAGCTCCATCGCGATCTTCCTGGACCCCGTCGCCATCCCGGCCCGCTCCATCATTGGGAACGCGGGCTCGAGGCTCACGACGACCATCGAGCCCGGGGGCTCCGGGTTCAGCGCGGAGACGAAGGGCTGGTCGATCCAGCCGCCGGCGAGTTGCAGGCGGTAGGGGAAGCTGCCGATCGCATCGGACAGCTTCGGAGGGGGATGGACGCCCGTGGTCATGGCTCGCGGCGCCGCAGCGCGCGAGCCGGAAGCCTGCCCTTGAGCGGGGCGGGACGGCCGGAGCGCTGCGCGGATCCGGTCAGGCGACGTCCTTGACCGTGCGCTTGCCGGCGAGGCGGGCCCGGTACTGCTTCTCGATCCACCGGTAGGTGGGCTCCAGACCGTCGCGGATCCTGATGCTTGGCTGCCAGCCGAGGATCTTCTGGATCATCGTGTTGTCGCTGTTGCGGCCCGCGACGCCCTTGGGTGCGTCGAGGACGTACTCGCGCTTCAGCTTCACGCCGCCGATCGCCTCGACGATGCTGACGAGTTCGTTTACCGAGATCATTTCGCTGCTGCCGAGGTTGATGGGGGTGGCGATGAGCTGGTCGCAGTGCATGATCTTGTCGATGCCCTGCACGCAGTCGTCGATATACATGTAGCTGCGGTTCTGCGAGCCGTCGCCCCAGATATCGATGGTCTTCAGGCCCTTGTCCTTCGCGGTGATGACCTTCCGGCAGATGGCGGCGGGCGCCTTCTCGCGGCCGCCGTCCCAGGTACCCCATGGCCCATAGACGTTGTGGAAGCGCGCGATGGCGGTGCGCATGCCGCGCTCGGCCGTGTATTCCTGGCAGAACATCTCTGACATCAGCTTCTCCCATCCGTAGCCGCGCTCGGCGAATGCCGGATACGCATCGCTCTCCTTGAGAGCCCTGCAGTTGGGATCAGCCTGGAGCTTGGTGTTGTAAGCGCAGGCCGAGGACGAGTAGAAGTAGCGCTGGGCGCCGGCCCGGTAGGCGGCCTCGATCAGGTGCGTGTTGATGAGGATGCTCCGCAGGCACATGATGCGGAACCTCTCGATGAAGCCCATGCCTCCCATGTCGGCGGCGAGATTGTAGACCTCGACCGCGCCCGCGGCGGCGCGCACGCAATTTTCCTCCTTGCTCAGGTCGAGGGTGAGGCTCTCGACGCCTTTGGTGATCTGGTACCACTCGGGGAGCGGCTTGCGATCGACCGCGCGGATCTGCGTGAACCCTTTCTTCTTGAAGTAGCTCACCAGGGAACCCCCGATGAAGCCGCCGGCGCCGGCAACAAGGATCAAGTCGTTCTTTCCGCAGGCAGTGGATGTAGGCTTCTTCATAATGTGGTTTTTTCTTCCCGTTTCGCGCGCCTTGGCGGATTTCCGGAAGGATGGCCCCGGGGAAGACCCCGGGCCGCACGGAGAAGGGACGGGAACTCTAGGTGGCTGAGTGGCAGGATTTCAACGACGAATCGCCGCTGGGCCGCGCTGTCGAGAAATGGCTCGTCCCCCGCCGCGGGCCCGCCCATGCTCCCCACAAAACCGGATTACATCCGGCGAAGTCCTCCCGGGGGCGCTGCCCGGCGGGCTTTCAATTGCCCGCAATTCCTTCCGCCATGCCATCGAAGACTGCGAAAACCGGAACCCACAAGCCTGCGGCTGGATCCCCAAGGATTCCGCCGCCTCTCCTGCCTCTCGAGATCCCGGAAGGCCGCATCGAAACGTTGCGCCGGCAGATCCTCCGGCACCTCAGATCCACCCTGGCTCGCGACCCGCGTACCGCGACCACCCGCGACTGGTGGATCTCCACGGCGATGGCGCTTCGGGACCACGTCCTCGAGAAGTTCATCCCCACGATGGCCCGGCACAACAACAAGAACGTGAGGCGCCTCTATTACCTCTCGCTCGAGTACCTCATGGGGCGGCTCATCGAAAGCAACCTCCACAACATGGGGATGTATGCCGACATGGTGGCCGCCGTGAACTCGCTCGGCCTGGACTTCGAGGTGTTGCGCGACGCCGAGGAGGACATGGGACTCGGCAACGGCGGCCTCGGACGGCTCGCGGCCTGCTTCCTGGACTCGCTCGCCACCCACGATTACCCAGCCATCGGCTACGGCATCCATTACGAATTCGGACTCTTCAAACAGGAGTTCGTCAACGGCCACCAGATGGAGCATCCGGACAACTGGATCATTTTCGGCGATCCATGGGAAGTCGTGCGTCCCGAGTACACGGTTCGCGTGCAGCTCTACGGTGAAATCGTGCACGAGTTCGACGACCGCGGATTTTCGCGCCCGCGCTGGGTCAACACCCGCACGATCCTCGGCGTGCCCTACGACATCCCCATCGTCGGCTATGGCAACAAAACGGTGAATTTCCTCCGGCTTTGGGCCTCGAAGGCCACCGAGGAGTTCGACTTGGCGACCTTCAACCGCGGCGGCTACGTGCAGGCCGTCGAGGAGAAGGTCGTCGGCGAGACGGTCTCAAAAGTTCTTTACCCGAACGACAAGACCGACAGCGGCAAGGAGCTGCGCCTGGTGCAGCAGTATTTCTTCGTGGCGTGCTCGCTGCGCGACATCATCCGACGCCACCGCAAGGCGCCGGGCAACGCCTGGGACAATTTTGCCGACAAGGTCGCCATCCACCTGAACGACACCCATCCGGCGGTCGCGATCGCCGAGCTGATGCGCATCCTGGTCGATGAGGAGGAGCTGTCCTGGGACAAAGCCTGGTCGATCGTCACCCGCACCTTCGCCTACACGAACCACACGCTGATGCCGGAGGCCCTTGAGAAATGGGGCGTCGGCCTGTTCCAGCGCGTGCTCCCGCGGCACCTCCAGATCATTTACGAGATCAACGTGCACCTGATGGAGGAGTGCGAAAAACGCTGGCCCGGCGACGGCGTCAAGAAGCGTGTGTGCTCGCTCATCGAGGAGGACGGCGGGCGCCGGGTGAGGATGGCCAATCTCGCCGTGGTCGGTTCGCACGCGGTCAACGGAGTCGCTGCCCTCCACAGCGACCTGCTCCGAAAGACGCTCTTCCCCGAGTTTGACGATCTCTACCCGGGCAAGTTCACCAACGTCACCAACGGGATCACGCCGCGGCGGTGGCTGCTCCAGGCCAACCCACGGCTGGCGGCGCTCATCACGCGCACCCTCGGGAGCGACCGCTGGGTGCGCGACCTCGATCTGCTCCGCGGGCTCGAGGCGTTCGCCGACAATCCTGAGTTCCAGAAGGAATTCATGGCGGTGAAGAGGGCCAACAAGGCCGACCTCGCCGGGATCATCCAGAGGGAGTGCGGCACCGAAGTCTCGCCCGATGCCATCTTCGACGTGCAGGTAAAGCGGCTGCACGAATACAAGCGGCAGCACCTGAACCTGCTCAATATCCTCGCGCTGTACCGGACGCTTCTCCAGAACCCGTCGCTCGACGTGCATCCACGGGTGTTCATCTTCGCCGCCAAGGCGGCTCCGGGCTACGACGTCGCCAAGAACATCATCCGCGCGATCAATGTCATCGGCGGCCATATCAACCGCGACGCGCGGATCGGCGGCCGCATCAAGGTCGCCTTCCTTCCCAACTATCGCGTCTCGCTCGCCGAGCGGATCATCCCGGCCGCCGACATCTCGGAACAGATCTCCACTGCCGGGAAGGAGGCCTCGGGCACCGGCAACATGAAGCTCGCGCTCAACGGCGCGCTCACCGTCGGCACCCTCGACGGGGCGAACATCGAGATCCGCGAGGAGGTCGGACCCGACAACATCTTCATCTTCGGAATGACCGTCGAGGAGGTGCAGGCGCTGTGGGCGCGGGGATACCATCCGGGTGAGATCTGGCGCAATGACGAGGTGGTGCGCGGAGCCCTCGACTGGCTGGGTTCCAGCTTCTTCACCCCCGACGAGGGCGCGGCGTTCGCCGCGGTCCATCACACCCTTGTTCAGGGAGGCGATCCGTTCATGGTCCTGGCCGACTTCCGCTCCTACTGCGAGTGCCAGGCGAAGGTGGACGCCGCCTACCGCAAGCCCGGGGTCTGGGCGCGCATGGCCATCCTCAACACCGCGCGCATGGGCAAATTCTCCAGCGACCGGACGATTCGCGAATACGCGGCCAAGATCTGGAAGCTTCCCGCGGTGCCGGTCGTATGACCGGCAAGCGGCGGGGCAGGCTCGTCCGCCCCGCCGCGGAGGATCGGGCTAGGCCTTCCGGGATTTCTCCCGGATGCCTTTGATGGCGTCGGGGCCGAGCCCCAGCCATTTCAGGAAGGCCTCGTGGGCCTCGGGATGCCGCGCCTCGAAGAGCGCGTGCAGCTTCTGTTTCTGGGCGTCGGTGATTCCGGCGCCGTCGAGGATGGCGACGAACTGGTCCTTGGTGATCTCGTTCATGAGGGTTGCCTTGTTGGTTTCGGCCGCCCCGTTCTGGGGCGGCTCGATTCGCGAACCCTACAGCGTGAAGCGGTAGACACCTCCAGGGAAATCTTCAGGATTTTTCTGGGGCTTCCTTCGCGTCCCTCAGAACCTCCACCAGGTGCCCGAGGTTCCTGATCGGGATTTCATTCACGGTCTTGACGACCGCAGGGATGCTTGGCCTGCCATAGCCCTTGACCAGCTTGTCCGTTCCGCTGAACGCCAGGCCGGCCATCTTGTCGGCCACTAGGGCGGGCCCGCCGCCGTTGCCGGGGTTGGTCGCCGCATCGATCTGCACGCGCAGCCCGCTCGTATAATAGCTGTAGAGGGCGAATTCGATCCGCGATACGATGCCCTTGGTGATCGACAGGTTCGATCCCCCCGTCGGGAAGCCGTAGACGAGCACGGAGTCCTTTACGGCGGGGAGCGCGGCGGCCCGCGGGAGCGGCGGATGCGTGTCGAAGAACGTCTCGTCGTCGAGCTTCAGCACCGCGAGGCCGACTTCGACCAGGGACGGCCGAGATCGGGACCGCGTATCGCGGAGAAGACGTTTACCACCGAGTCCTCGATTTTCGGAACATGGGGCTCGGGCGCCGTCGCCGCGGCCGGAATCGGGGCGGGCGAGCGGGAGTTGCCGGCTTGTCCTGGGCGGCGAGAGGGGAGGCGGCGAGGCAATAAAGGACGGCGGCGCCCATCCCGCCTTGGAGACGGAGTGCGGTGCAATTCAGGGGAGGAAGGGAGAAAGCTGGAACGTCCCAGTTTTGCCGCGGACCGGGACCAGGGCAACAAAAGGTTGTTCGCCGTGCCGCGTTGGATGAGAAGGGAGCACGGCAGATCCCGATCCCGTGTCCTCCCCGGTTCCCACCATCGCGCACCTCGACGCCGACGCGTTCTTCGTCTCGGTGGAGCAGTCGCTCGACCCGTCGCTGCGCGGGAAGAAGGTCGCGGTCGGCGGCGAGCGGCGGGGAATCATCTCCTCCGCGAGCTACGAGGCGCGCGCCTGCGGCGTCTACACGCCCATGCCCACGGTGACGGCGCGGCGGGTGTGCCCCGACCTGATCGTGCTCAGCCACACGGCAGGCCGCTACGGCGAGTTCTCGCGGAGACTGTTCGACCTCTGCGAGGGTCTGACTCCGCTCGTCGAGAGGCGCTCGATCGATGAGGGGTTCATGGATCTCGGCCCCTGCGGGTTCCGAACACAAGCCGCTGTCGAGGCAGCGGTCCGCGGGCTGCAGGAGCGCATCTGGCAAAAACTCGGGATCACCGTCTCCTTCGGAATCGCCGCCAATAAGCTCGTCGCGGGGATCGCGAGCAAGCTGCGCAAGCCGCGGGGCTTCGTCGTCGTCGAGCCGGGCGCCGAGGCCGCATTCCTTGCGCCGCTCGAGATCGGGCGCCTCCCCGGGATAGGCGTGAAGACAGAGGCGGCGCTCAAGGCCGCGGGAATCGCCAAGGTCTGCGACCTGCTTGCGCGAAGCGAGGACGAGCTTCATGCGCTGTTCGGCGACGGCTGGCGTGAGATTGCGGCCCATGCCCGGGGCATCGACGATTCGCCGGTCGCAACGGACGACGAGGACGCGAAGTCGTACTCGCAACAGGAGACTTTCCCCGCCGACATCGGCGATTCGGCAGAGATCGAGCGGATCGTGAAGCGCATGATCGACGAGCTGCTGCCGAAGATCCGCGCCGACGGCAAACGGGTGCGCACCCTCACGGTCAAGGTGCGCTATCCCGGCATGGAGAATGAGACCGCGGGCCTGAGCCTGGAATCGGCGACCGATCTCGAGGCCCCGTTCTACCCGCTGGTCGGGCCGCTGCTCCGCAAGGCCTGGACCCGGCAGCGGCCGCTGAGGCTGGTGAGCGTGCGCTTCTCCGGAGTCGAGGGCGGCCCCCCCCAGTTGGAACTGTTCGGCGAGGCCGACGAGAAGCGGCGGCGCCTTGCCGGAGTCCTCGACAAGCTCAACCGGAGCCGGCCGGAGGCGGTCGTGCAACGGGGCCACCAGCTTCCTGCGTCGGAGCCACGGCAACAACCGGACTGAAATCGCCGCCGGTGGCATCTCGCGACTTGCGGAAACCCAAGCGCCGGCTACATAGCCCGTCCATGCCGATCTACGAGTTCTATTGCCCGGACAATAACAAGATCTACTCGTTCTACGCGAAAACCCTCGCGCAGGGGCAGACGATTCCCCGCTGCCCGGAGAATCCGGCGTTCCGGATGAGGAAGATCGTTTCGGCGTTCGCCGTGACAGGAAAGACACGGAAGTCGTCCGGCGCCGAGGCGGGCGAGCCTGATGCCGGAGGCGCGATGCCGGGGGGCGCGCCGGAGAACCCGGCGGAGGACGCCCGCATGGAGGCGGCGATGTCGGCGATGGAGGGCGAATTCGCCAACGTCGATGAGAATGATCCCAGGGCGATGGGGCGGATGATGCGCAGGATGTCGGAGCTCACCGGTGAGCGGCTCGACGGCGAGATGGAGGAGGTCGTCCGCAAGCTCGAGGAGGGAGCCGATCCGGACCAGCTCGAGGCGCAGATGGGGGATGCCTTTGGGGAAGGCGAGGGGGGCGGCGACCCGGACGGTCCCCACGGGATGGGAGGAGGGGAGCCCAAGGCTCCGGTCGATCCGAAGGAGCCGCGTCACCGCTTCCGCGCCCGCCTCGGCCCGCCGATCCGGGATCCGAAGTTGTACGACTACGATTGAGTTGCGCGCCGGCCGAAACTCCCGGCTTGGTTCCCGGTCCGGTTCGTATTCTCTAGTGTGCCGATGAACCAAGCATTGACAAGGCGCGTGAGGGCGGCGCAAAGAGCCGTGGGATCCCAGATCCCGAGGCTGCATCGGAGTTTTGGGCGCGTGGCGAGTTCCTGGAAGGCCGACGGAACGCGGGTCACGAAGGCTGACTTGGCGATCTCAAAGGCGATTCTCGGGCGCCTCGCAAAGGAGTTCCCGGAGGACCAGCATTTCAGCGAGGAGCTGGTCGACGCCGGGGTGCCGGTCCCGGCGACCGCCCGCTTTTGCTGGGTGCTGGATCCGATCGACGGCACCAACAACTACGCCGCGGGGATTCCGTTCTGCGCGATCTCCCTCGCGCTCCTGGAGCGCGGCCGGCCGGTGTATGGAGTCGTCTACGACATGGCCCGCCGGGTGCTCCTCCACGGAGGCCCGACCGCTGGCGCCTGGCAGGGAAGACGGCGCGTGCGTGTGCGCCCCGAAGCCCCTCACAAGGACAGCCTGATCGCCCTGCACAGCCCCTACGCCGGAGAGCTCGTGCCTGAGGCGGCGGCGGTTCTCGGGCATTTCAAGATCCGCGGGCTCGGGAGCAGCACCCTTCATCTGGCGTACGTCGGGTGCGGCCTGATCGACGGGGTGGTGGACCACAATGTCCGCGTCTGGGACATTGCCGCAGCCCATGCCATCGCGGCAGGCGGCGGCGCCGAGATCCACTACCTCAGGAACAATCCCTTCCCCCTGACCCGCTTCGCGACGGTCCTGCCGCGCATCCATTACGTCGCCGGCAACACCCGGATCTGCGCCCGGCTGATGAGTTTGATCAAGGCCGCCAAACGGGAGGACCGGACTTCCCCCGGTTCTGGGGAAATCACCGGCCCTGCGCTTCCGCACAAGGCCACACGTGCGCGCACTAGATCTGGTACGGCTTCAGCGGCGTCGGATCGGTGATCTTTGTCTGAGGCAGTTTTTCTGACAGGGTCTGCACCATCCAGGCCCGCGCCGGCGGATCGCCGTGGACGACCACCACCGCGCGCGGCTTGCACTGCACCGCGAAGTCGACGAGCTCGTCGCGGTCGGCATGGCCGCTGAGCTCGAACTTCTCGACGCGCGCCTTGAGCTTCGTCTTCACGTTGATCTTGTCGAAAAGGAACGGGTCGCCGCTGCGCGCGGCGAGCAGCTTGCCTCCCGGGGTGTCCTCGTCGCAGAATCCGACGAACCCGAGGGTGTTGCGCGCCTGCCCGGCCAGCGCGGCCGCGATGAAGTACGACGGCGTGCGCTCTACGACCATCCCGCTGCTCAGCACGTAGAGCGCGCCCGGGTCCGGCAGGATGCCGGGATCGAGCTTCCGGGGCAGCGACTTCACCTTGAGATCCTTCAAAATCTGACGGGGGAAGTTTGTCTGCCTGGTCTTGCGCGTGATGTCGTCGAAATAGTCGCACAGGTCGACGCCCAGGCCCGAGGCATAGATGGGGCAGTCGACGAGCTTGCCGAACTTCCGCGCGTCGTCGAGCACCGCGAGAATCTCCTGCATGCGCCCCAGGGCGAACGCAGGGATGAGCATCGCGCCGCCGCGCTGGATCGTCTCGTTGGCGACGGCGATCAGCCGGTTGATCTCCTGCGGCCGCTCCTTGCCGACGGGGCGCACGGTGTCGCCGCGCGTGCTCTCGGTGACGAGGGTGTCGAAGCGGTCGACGGGGAACTTCGCGGCGGGGCAGACGCGCTGCGGCGCAAAGAGCACGTCGCCCGTGAAGAAGAGCTTCCGGTGCCGGTGGCGGATCTCCACGCCCGCCGCCCCCGCGACGTGTCCCGCCTGGTGGAAGATGATCTCGATCTCGTCGCGCAGGCCGCGGAACTTCTTCGCGTGGCCGTAGGGCAGCGGGGTGAAGCGCCCCTTGCAACGGTCGATCTCGTCATGGGTGAACAGCGGGTAGTCGGGGATGTTCTCCTCGGCGCGCTGGCGCTCCATGACTCCGGCCGAATTGTGGAGCATGCGCTCGATGAGCATGTGGCTCGGCTGCGTCATGAGCACCGGCACGTGCGGCTGCTCGCGGAGCAGCAGGGGCAGGCTGCCGATGTGGTCCAGATGGCAGTGGGTGATGATCACCAGGTCGAGGGTCACCCCGCGAAGCGGCGAGAAATCAGGTGCGGCGATGCGGCCCACCTTCTTGGGATGCAGCCCGCAATCGATGACGATCTTGAGCTCCCCGAGTTGCAAATAGAGCGAATTGGCGCCGATGCCGCCGTCGCGGTTGAGGTCGATCAACTTCATGAAAGATTCCAGCTAGATGGGACGATTGAACTTTGGCAATGCGGCAGCATTGCCGCGCCGCAGATAAATGACGGCCGTGAGAGGCGCGCGCGCCGGTTTCAGGATTCGGGGATCGTCAGGTCGAACGGCGCGAGCGGAACGTGGATGCGCCTGCCAAACTCGTCGACGCCGTGGAACGTGCCGGTCGCCCGGGCATTGCAGCCGGTGACATGGTAGCTGTTGTATGAGAAATGCTCCCCGGGGGCCAGGCGCGGTGTTTCGCCGACAATCCGGTCGCCCTCGAGCACAAAGCGGGTGCCGTCGGCATGCTCGAGCACCCATTTTCGTCCCAGCAGCGTGATGGTTCGGTCTGATGTATTCCTGATCGTCACAAAATAGACGAAGGCATGAGGTTTTCCTTCGGGCAGGCAGAGGCCGCCATGGTGGTAGACCAGGCGGTCGAGATGGGCTGTGAGCCCGGGAACTTCTGAGGAAGCGCCCGACATGGCTGGATAGATCCTTCTTGGGAGCGGTCCGGCGGCCGGAGGAGGCCGACGATGTCAACAATCGCCACTTTGCGAGCCTTTTCAAGTGCGGGCCTTTCAGCTTGCGGACCGCGTGAAGCGCCCGCGAAGATCGCGAACATGGAAAAGCTGGCCCTCCTCTCGGTGAGCGACAAAAGCGGGCTCGTCGAATTTGCGACAGCCCTGGTGAAACGGTTCGGCTACCGGATCCTTTCGACCGGCGGCACGGCCCGGATGCTGGCCGAGAAAGGCCTGCCGGTGACCGAGGTCAGCCGGCACACCGGCTTCCCTGAGATCATGGAGGGCCGCGTCAAGACACTGCATCCAAAGATCCACGGCGGCCTCCTCTGCCGGCGCGACAAGCCCGAGCACCTGCACGAGGCGGAGGTCAACGGGATCGCCCTCATCGACCTTGTCGTCGTCAACCTCTATCCGTTCGAAGCCACCGTCGCCAAACCCGGGGTCTCCCGCGAGGAGGCGATCGAGAACATCGACATCGGAGGCCCGTCGATGCTGCGCAGCGCCGCGAAGAACCACGAGAGCGTCACCGTGGTCTGCGATCCGGCCGACTACTCCGGGGTGATCGCCGCCATGGAAGCGCCCGACCCCGCGGTGCTCGCCTCCCTCCGGCGCAAGCTCGCCCTCAAGGTCTTCCAGCGCACGTCCTGCTACGACGCCGCGATCTCCCGCTACCTCGCCGCGGCCGAGGGCGCACCCGATCTCTCGGCGATCGCCGGGTTCCCGGATGAGCTCATCCTCCGCCACAAGAAGGCGTCCAGCCTTCGCTATGGCGAGAATCCCCACCAGAAGGCCGCCCTCTACGGCACCTTCTTCGAGCATTTTGATCAGCTCCAGGGCAAGGAGCTGAGCTATAACAATATTCTCGATATCAGCTCGGCCGCGCACCTGATCGGCGAGTTCGAGAAGCCCACGGTCGCGATCCTCAAGCACACCAATCCCTGCGGGGCCGCGAGCGCCGACGGCCTGCTCGAGGCCTGGAATCTGGCTTTTGCGACCGACCGCCAGGCTCCGTTCGGCGGGATCATCGTGGTGAACCGCACGCTCGAGCGCGATCTCGCCCAGGCGATCGCCGAGATCTTCACCGAGGTCATCATCGCCCCGCGATTCAGCGCCGAGGCCCTCGCGGTCTTCGCCAAGAAGAAGAACCTGCGCATCATGGTCGCCAAGGCCCCGCTCGGCGCCGACTCGCTGCGCGAAGTGCGCTCGGTCGTCGGCGGCGTCCTCGCCCAGGATCGCGACGCCACGCTCGGCGATGTGTCGTCGTTCAAGGTCGTCACCAAGCGCGCGCCGACGCCGGAGGAGTGGGCGGGCATGCTTTTTGGCTGGAAGGTCTGCAAGCACGTCAAGTCGAATGCCATCGTCTACGTGCGCGGCGAGGCGACACTCGGCATCGGCGCCGGCCAGATGGCCCGCGTCGACAGCTCGCGCATCGCCGTGTGGAAGGCGGGCGAGGCGAAGCTCGACCTCAAGGGCTCCGTTGTCGTCTCCGAGGCCCTGTTCCCGTTCGCCGACGGACTCATCGCCGCCGCCGATGCGGGCTCGACCGCCGCGATCCAGCCCGGCGGCTCGGTGCGCGACGCCGAGGTGATCAAGGCCGCCGACGAGCGCGGGATGGCGATGGTCTTCACCGGCATCCGCCATTTCCGGCACTGAGCCCTCCGCTCCCCACGCGAGTGCCCATGGGGCTCGCGGACGAGAGGGCGGGGCGCCGTGTTGCCGCGCCCGCGAACGCTGGAGCCGCGACGCCCCGTCGCGGATGAGAATAGGTGCGCCGCAGGCGACCGCAGCCGGAAGGGCCGGATCTTCAGTGAAAACAAAAAGACCCCGAGGCGACTCGGGGCCTTTGAAATTCAGGAGTGACCTGCGATCACTTCTTGAGGATCACGAAGTCGACGCGGCGATCCTTGGACATCTGGTCCTCGGAACCCTTCTCGATGGCGCCGAGCGACCCCTGGGAGAGGATCTGCAGCTTGTCGGCCGCAACGCCGAGGCTCTGGAGAAATTTCTTCACCTCCTGCGCGCGGCGGTCGCCGAGGCCGAGGTTGTATTCCGCCGTGCCGCGCCAGTCGCAGTGGCCTTCGAGCATCAGGCGGTACTGGGGCGTCTTCGCCAGGTAATCGGCGGCATCCTGACACTTCTTGCGCTCGCTCTGCTTGATGGCCGAACGGTCAAAGTCGAAGTAAACCGCCTGGAGAAGACCGCGGATCGTGTCGGCGGTCTCGATGACGCCGTCGGTGCGCGGAGTGAGGCCGGCAGCCGACTGGCCGACCGTGGGCACCTGGTCCGGCATGATCGCGGCGGTGCCGATCGGAGTGGTATCCGTAGGCGCGGGACGCGGTTTCTTATGGCACCCGGTGATAACCACCGCGGCGCAAACGAGAGCGACACACAGTTTCCGTGAGATGAAGTTCATCGAAGGCGCGAGACAAGAGTGAAGGGGACTTATCGTGGATAGCTGAATTCGGCGCAAGGATTTTATCAAGGACCAGCTGCGGGGCAGGGTGGGCCTCACCTGCGCAAGTGCATGCCTGCCAGACGACTCACAAGCCGCGTTTCTGCTCGATCAGGCCGATCTCAAGGGCGTAGCGGGTGAGGCTCGCGACGTCGTGGAGATTGAGTTTGCGCATCAGATTCGTGCGGTGGTTGTCCACCGTCTTGACGCTGATGCCGAGCTTCACGGCGATCTCCTTCGTGCTGTAGCTTTCGGCGACAAGCTGGAGGACCTCGCGCTCGCGGTCGGTGAGAAAGTCGGAGCTGGTGCTCGCGCTGGGGTTGGCAACCACATTGCGGAGCAGGGCGGCGACGGCAGGGCCGAAATAGGTGCCGCCGTTGGCGACGGTCTCGAGGCCCTTCTTGAACTCGAACAGGCCGGCGGTCTTCTCGACGAACCCGTGGGCGCCCGCCTCGAGCATCTCGCGGACGAGGACGGGATTCTCGTGCCCCGAGAAGACGAGCACGCGGACGTTGGTGAGCACCTTGTTCAGGCGCCTCAGAAGGTCGACGCCGTTGAGCCCCGGCAGCTTGGCATCGAGGACGATGACGTCCGGCTTCACCTCCATGCAAAGCTGGTAGGCGCTCTGGCCGTCACCGCTTTCGCCGACCAGCTTGAAGGAAGCGTCGGTGCGGAGGATCTCCGCGAGCATTTCGCGGATCGCCGTCTGGTCTTCGATGATAACAAGCCGTTTCATAATGTGGCGGAATGTCCGATCAGATGAGGGAACTTGCCATTTCCTTATCGGGACGATCCCCCAATTCTGGAGGACCGTTCGAAAGCATGTCATACTTCGCCGCCTCTTTACAAGTGAAGCTTTTAGGGAAATCCCGCCGGATTGCCGCGGGCGGGCTGGGGTGGCCTGCGCTATGGCTGGCTTTTGTTGTCCTGGCGACCGGATGCGCCTCGGGGACCGCGGATCAGGCGCCCGTGCCCCGTCCGCAGGTGCCGACGCCGTCGGCGGACGTCAATGTGAACACGGCTTGGCGCGACGCGAAGCTCGTGGCCGCCAGAGAACCCGGGCGCCAGCCGGCGATGGGCGCGGGAGCGTCGATGCAGCCGGTCTACGGAAGCACCACCATGCTCGTCATCAATCCGATCGCCTACGACCAGCTCAGGGCGGGGATGAGCGTGGCCTATCTGAACCGGCGCGGCGTGCGCGTTGTCCACCAATTGGTCGAAAAGGCCGACGACGGCTGGACCGTGATGGGCCTCAACAACGAGCAGGAGGACGAGGAGCGCGTCACGCGCCAGAACCTGATCGGGGCGATCTATGCGTCGTTCAACTACGATGCCGACGAACCGCCGTCCAAAACGGGCTCAACCCCGGCAAGGCAGTCGTCGGGGTCGCCAAGCAGGTAAATTGGTGGGTCGACAGGGATTCGAACCCTGAACCAACGACTTAAAAGGACGCTGCTCTACCATTGAGCTATCGACCCAAACCAATAAGCCATAACATTTTGAAAATTCGGATCGAAATCGTCACACTCCCTGTTTCTCCACGCATGGAAAATGAGCGCCATTCGCTCTGTTTCCAAAGTGAAAACAGTTGTGTGGCAGACGACCCGCGTTCCGAATCTTCTGAGGCATGGCCGGAGCGGTCGGTATTACGCCCGGGTTCAGATCTCCGGCAAGCGTAAATTGGCAAACGAGCTGACGGCGCAAATCAACCCCGCCTGCCTCCGGCGATGACATCCTTGAGGGAGACAGGAGCGGGGGGCGGGGGGGGGCGGAATGCTGGCGGCGGCTACCTTGCGATCAAGGGCCGGATTGCCTGCATCGCGGGTGTGTCAAGAGACCTTGACTTCGACCTGTTGCGGTTTGGCTCTCTCATCCTTGACCAAGTGCACGGTGAGTATGCCGTCTTTGAATTCGGCGCTGACCTTCCCCGGGTTGGCATCGGTCGGAAGTGAGAAGCTGCGGCTAAAGCTGCCGTAGGCGCGTTCGACGCGGTGATACCGTCTGCCTTGTTGCTCCTTCTCGAACCGGCGTTCTCCCGTGAGGGTCAGCGTGCCTTCCTCGGCAGTGACTTTCACGTCCTCTCGCCGTACATCGGGCAACTCCGCCTGGATCCGGTATTCCCTGCTGTCTTCGCTGATATCCACCAGGGGGGCCCATTCGGCGACCGCGATAGGTTCTTCCTGACCTTCGGGCCACTGGGTTGGGGGCCGGCTGAACAGGGCGTTCAAACTATGCTGCAAGGCTTCGAATTGCTTTCTTTGGTTCCAACGGGCTAGCGCATTCATGATCCATTCCTTGATGGCGGGAGGGATTTCGGGCCGCTGCCGCCTGCCCGCCAACGGTTCGGGCGGCGACGGTCATGTTCAAGTTCGGTCGGGCCGCCCCGACCGCCGCTGGCGGGACGACGGCGCTTCCTGGGCCTCCGCCAGCCATTGACGGGTTTTCGCGACGATCTGCCGGTCTGTCATCTTGTCTGCGATCTCGAAATTGAAAGCCCGGAGATCGGACTTGTTGAGGGCCAAGCGTCGCCGCAACTCTCCCTTGGCTTCGCCGGGACCGAAGGCAAGGATCGATGGCGCATTGCGGATGTGCGCGATCACCTCGTCGTAGTAGAGGTTTAGCAGGCCAGTGTGACGTCGCTCACGGCTGTCGTCCGCCGGTACCAGTTGAGGCTCGAAGCGGCTCGTTGAGCGCAGCCCCTCGGCCCGGCCGGGTTGTTTGTCGATGTGGGAGAGAATCGATGTGGTGGTCGAGGTGGTGGCCGTGATCGACACAATCACGGCCTTCCGGCGATCGATCCACAATCCGACACCGATTCTTCGGGCGCTCCCGGGATGCGGTTCCGTACGGGAGTGCAGCATCCGCTGCTCTTCCTGCCGGATCGATGCAGGCCCGAGTCCATGGAATCTGCTCACATCGGCACCGGTGGCTCGGTGCGCCAGTTGGCCTGCGGCTTTCATCATGGGGTGAATCGGTTCGCTGAGGACAGGGTGACTTTCCTTCATCGGGTCGGAGGATAGCCGATTTTCGGAGAAATCCGTATGGGGCATAACCCGACCCTGAATCTCGCGAAGGTCGCTTGCTCCCGACGCGTCGGCGAGCAACCCGAGGTATTCAAACCGGCAGAGGTCGCTTCCCCGGATCGACCTTCCTGCCCCGGGTCGAGGAGCGTCGGCATCACTCCCCCAGTGCTTCGCAGCATTTGCGGAAATGAAAGCCGTAAATCGACAGCGTGACTGCCATGGGGACAAGCGTCGGCCTGCGAAAACCCGTCCACACCAGCAAGCCCCAGAAATGGAAACGTTCGCGGCCGATGATGCCAAGGCGGATGCTCGCACGGACGAAGGCCCCAAAATTCCGCAGCGTCAAGGCACCTGAAATCGACGCGGGCCGGTATTCGCGCAGGAATGTGCGGATCCGCCGGTAGTATGGCCCGGGTGCGTAGAGATAGTCCATCAGCCGGCGGTAGCCATCGCCCAGGGCCTCGCGATTCATGCGCGGGACGAAGTTGGTCGTGCCATCTACGTTGTCTCCCGTGGTCTCGCCGAGAAGGCGGCCTTGCTGACTCAGTCGCTCATGCAACTTGGTGCCGGGCACCGCCTGCAACAACCCGACCATCGCGGTGACGATCCCGCTGCTCTGGATGAAGCTGATCTGGCGCTGGAAGATCGTTGGCGAGTCGTTGTCGAAGCCGACAATGAAACCGCCCTGCACCTGCAGCCCTGCGCGCTGGATGCGCTTCACGTCGGCAAGGAGGTCGCGACCCCGGTTCTGGCGCTTGTTGCATTCGGTCAGGCTCTGCTCCTCCGGCGTCTCGATGCCGACGAAGACCTGGTCGAACGCCGCCTCGACCATCTGCCGCATGAGATTCTCGTCGTCGGCGAGGTTGATAGAGGCCTCGGTGTAGAAGGTGACGCCGCGTCGCCCCTTTCGCCAGCGGGTCAGCGCCGGGAGTAGCTCCTCGCGAAGCGAGCGTTTGTTGCCGATGAGGTTGTCGTCGACGAAGAACACCGCGCCGCGCCAGCCATGCCGCCAAAGCCCCTCCAATTCGGCGATGACCTGGGCGGCGGTCTTCACGCGCGGCCGGTGGCCGAACATCACTGTGACGCTGCAGAAGTCGCAGTCAAAAGGGCAGCCCCGGGAATATTGCACGCTCATCGAGGCATAGTGCCGCAGATCCGCCAGCTCCCACAACGGCGCCGGGGTGACGCGCAGATCGGAAAGGGTTGCCGAGGTGTAGACGCGGCGCGCGCTGCCGCGGGCAAAGTCGTGCAGAAATTCGGGCAGCGTGGCCTCGGCCTCATTCAGGACGAGATGGTCGACGTCCGGGTACTGCTCATGCTCGACGGTGAACAACGGTCCGCCCGCCACAATCGTCTTGCCGGCGGCGCGGCAGCGCGCGATGAGTTCCCGCGCAGAATCCCGCTGCGCGATCATGGCACTGATCAATACGAGGTCCGCCCATGCGAGATCCTTCTCCCGCAGCGGTCGCACGTTGACATCAACCAGACGCTTCTCCCATTCCGGCGGCAACATCGCTGCAACCGTCAGCAGGCCCAGCGGCGGCAACGACGCCCGCTTCCTGATGAACCTTAGCGCGTGCTTGAAACTCCAGAACGTGTCCGGGAACTCCGGGTATAGCAGCAGGGCTTTCATCGCGTCCTTTCCCGTGGCGCCCGGCCTGGCGGCGCCGTGTTGGGGGCTGGCGTGCCGTTCAAAACGATGGGGGGGCGAAGCTGGTTGAACACCAGCTGGTGGTCTGCAAGCACAATGGCCGAAGCCGCCATCCGGGGGGACAAAAGCTCCCGGACCCGGGCCAGCAGCACGGCAAACGAAAAGGGCTTTTCGATCACCGCCCCCGGCCAGAGGAGCGATCGCAGATCCGGTTCGCTCGAAGGGACGAATCCTGAGATCATGATCGCCGGCAGGAAGGGCAATCCGGCGCGCAGCCGCCGCAGGAGTTCCAAGCCAGTGAGTCCTGGCATCTCCTGGTCGGTGATCAGCAGATCGAAGCGCTCGGTGCAGAGCGCCGTCCAGCCGGCTTCACCATCGGGCGCGCACGCGACACGGTAGCCGGTGCGGCCGAGCAGCAAGGCGACGGTTTTGCGTACCACGAGATCGTCGTCAACCACGAGGAGGCGGGGGGCCGACTCCGCCGCGGGAATGGGCGAGCGATCGGCAGTCCGTGGCAGCCGGGCCGACGCCTGCTCAAACGATGGCTCCGCTGGCAGTTGGTGCTTTGCTTCTGGCCGGATCGCTGGTCCGCAGTCGCCGTCTCGTCCAGATGGCACCCACGGGCTGGGGGCGGAGAGCCCCAAGTCCTCATGAAGCTCTGCGCGTTGGGTGTTAGCCAGACGGGTGGGAGGGTGATGGGAAACCAGCACGAGAGGAAAGATTGGCCGATTTTACAGGCAGAGACGCCAGGATCGGCGGTCCCAGCCAAGGGCGATCATGCCTCACATGCCCCGGGGTGTGGTATGGGGTCTTCACCCACCCCACGCTTCCGCAAGGCAGCGGGTAGGTCATCACCCCATCAACATTCGCTCGTCAGCGGCGGCATTTGTCGTTAGTTGTTCATACACGGCAGCACCGAACCACCTCGGCAGAATAGGGAAAAGTCGCGGTTCGGGCGCTGGACGCCGCTATGACAAGAAATTCCACGCTCCTGTTTTCGAAACGGTACCACGCTGCGCTGCGCCGCCATTTGAACGGGCGGTTGCGAGGGCGGCTGCCGCCGCGTTCGGCAGGTTCGCTCGGGCAGGCGGCCGTATCGTCGGGCCTGGACACGCTGGACCTGGCCCGTGTGCACAACCGGGCCTTGGCCGCATTGGAGGCGGCGCGGCCAATCGCCAATGGCCGGAACAATGATGGCACGCTCACGCAGGCTGCACAATTCTTTCTCGGGGTGCTGGCGCCGATCGAGCGGTTGCATCAGACCGCCCAGAAGGCTGCCAGCCACGCGCAGAGGCTCGATGGCGTGCTGCGCGAGCGCACCACCGCCTTGGCGGGCACCCGACGGCGGATGCGGCGGGAAATCGCAAAGCGAAAAACTTGTGAGCGGTTGCTGGTCCGCAAGGCTCGGCACTATCGAACGCTCCTCGCCCAATCGCGCCGCCTGGCGCGCCAGATCCTGTCGGCTCAGGAGGAGGAGCGGAAAGAAATCAGTCGCGAGCTACATGACGAGGTCGCCCAGATCCTGGCCGGCATCAACGTCCAGCTGGCGGCACTGAAGGAAGCCGCGGCGATCAACGGCCGGAGCCTGCGGCGGAGAATCGCCCAGACCCAACGCCTGGTCGAACAGTCGGTCGAGATCGTGCACCGCTACGCGCGCGAACTCCGCCCAGCCTTGCTCGACGACCTCGGGTTGATTCCGGCGCTGCGCTCCTATATCAGGAACCTGCCCGGTCGCGGGAGGCTGCGCATTCGCTTCGTGGCCTTTCCCGGAGTGGAGGCGCTGAACAATGCCCGGCGGACGGTGCTTTACCGCGTTGCTCAGGAAGCGCTCACGAACGTCGCCCGCCATGCGCACGCGCGGCGCGCCACGATATTCATCCAGCAGATCCCTGGCGCGGTGCAGCTCGAGGTCCATGACGACGGGAGATCCTTTCCGGTGGATCGCCTGCTCGCCTCCAGCACGAACAAGCGTCTCGGTCTTATCGGCATGCGGGAGCGGGTGGAAATGGTGGGGGGAAATTTCGCAATCGAATCGGCGCCGGGCATGGGCACCACGGTGCGCGCCGAGGTTCCATGCCGCGGCGACCATTCCGGATCAGCCTCATGAAGCGAATCACCGTTCTGCTGGCCGAAGATCATTCCATTGTCCGCGAAGGGCTGCGGTCGCTGCTGGAGTTGGGGGGAGACCTGGAGGTGGTCGGTGAGGCGGCGACCGGCCGCCAGGCCGTGGATCTGGCCCGGAAACTTCGTCCGGCTGTGGTGGTGATGGACATCGCGATGCCCGTGCTCAATGGCTTCGAGGCGACGCGGCAGATCCTGCACGCGGCGCCTGAGACCAGGGTGCTGGTGCTCTCCGCGCACAGCGACGACGAATATGTGGCGCACATGGCCGCGTTCGGCGCAGCCGGCTATGTGGTGAAACAGAATTCCGGGCAGGTGCTGGTCCATGCGGTCAAGGAGGTAGCCAACGGACGTCAGTATTTCAGCTCCTCCATTGCCCGACGCCTGCAGGAACTGGAGCGAAAAGCGGGGGGGGGCGATGCCGTCGGCGCAAAGTTCCGACGGCTGTTGACCGTGCGCGAAGCGGAGGTGCTTCAGTTGGTGGCCGAAGGGGCGGCGAACAAACAGGTCGCCGCCGAACTCAGTATCAGCATCAAGACCGTCGAGAAGCACCGGCAGCAGTTGATGGATAAACTCGATATCCACGACACCGCCGGCCTTACCCGCTATGCGATTGCTGCGGGCGTCATCGAAAGCAGCGTCCAGACGACGGTCGGCTGGGTGCGCCCGCCTCCCTGATGAAAGGACTCTGTGGTGCCCCTTCCGAATGTCATGAACACCGATCCCCCCGCCGCTGGGCAAATCGTCCGGTAGGCGCGGAGATCAAGGCTCAATCGTCCACAAAACAGAAACCCAACCATGCAAAAGACCAAGAAATCTGTCGCCAAACGCTTCAAGCTGACCGCAACGGGCAAGCTTCTGCGGCGCACACCGGGATTTCGCCATCTACTGGCGGCGAAGAGCACAAAAGCCAAACGGCGGGCTCGTCACGACAAACCGGTATCCCCCGGCCACGCCGCCGCGCTGAAACGATGCCTGCCGTTCGGAATATGAGGTGGATCCGGTGGATCGATCTGCGCAGACCGGGGAACCGGGGCATGCTTCCGGGCTGCGGCCACACACTTACGGGATGATAAACAGGATCCTTGTCATGATCATGGCGGGCGGTGCGGGGGAAAGACTGCAACCCCTGACGCGGGAACGGTCCAAAGGAGCCGTCCCCTTTGGCGGGAAGTTCCGCCTCGTGGACCTGACCCTGAGCAACTGCATCAACTCGGGTCTGCGGCACATCTATGTCCTTACGCAATACCTCTCCGAATCTTTGAACCGCCATATTCAGGAGGGCTGGGCGATTTCCAGCGCCGGGTTGGGCGACTATATTTACTGCATCCCGGCCCAGCAGAAGCTGGGGACAAGCTGGTACCTCGGCACAGCAGACGCTGTCAGGCAAAACCTGGATCTGATCAATCGGGAGCATGTCGACCATGTTCTCGTCCTGTCCAGCGATCACATCTACAAAATGAACTACCGGCAGATGGTGGAAGTCCACGTCCGTACGCAGGCCGGACTCACGATCTCCGCTGTCAGGGTGAAGAAGGAACAGGCCGCCAGAAGGCTGGGCGTGCTGGAAACTGCCCGGGACCATCGACTGACCGGTTTTGCGGAGAAGGCAGCACAGCCGAAGGCAATCGCCCGTGACAGCGACTGGGTGCAGGCTTCGATGGGCGTCTACCTCTTCAAGGTGGACGTGCTGCTGCAGGTTTTGCAGATCGGCGGACACGACTTCGGCAAGGACATCGTTCCCGCGATGATGGGCCGAGGTGATGACATCTTCGTCTATGACTACGAGAAGGAAAACCGGATCGAGGACTTTGAGACCATTGTAAAGAATGGTGTTCGAGAAAGCCGCCTGGTCGAAAGAACCTCGGATTCCATGTACTGGAAGGATGTCGGCAGCCTTGATGCCTATTTCGATGCCAACATGGCGCTGGTGGAGGTGGATCCTCCCTTCAGCCTCTACGGCGGGCGGTGGCCCGTGCGGACCTTTCAGCGGCCCATGCCGCCAAGCAAGTGTATCCTGGGGGGAAGGATTTCGGATTCCATCGTCTGTGATGGTTGCCTGGTCAGCGGAGGTGCCGTGTGCGGCTCGATCCTCTCCCCGGGTGTGATTGTGGAGCGGGACGCCCTGGTCGAGCAGTCAGTCATCTTCGACGATGTGATCATCGAACCGGGAGCCCGATTGCGCCGGGCGATCGTTGACAAGCGAACCGTAATTCGGGCGGGTGTCTCGGTCGGCCACAACCCGCAAGAAGACAAGAAACGGGGGTTCATGATATCGGATAACGGCATCGTGATTGTCCCCAAGGGCATGGATGTCAGGTGAACTGAGCGGCCCTGTTTCATGAAC
>Ga0153915_10000226_pt1 | contig 51108 bp, 38 predicted proteins | sample Opewatmetagenome_2_FD_107003 | JGI IMG/M metagenome (GOLD analysis project Ga0153915, IMG submission 107003) | Freshwater wetland microbial communities from Ohio, USA - Open water 3 Core 3 Depth 3 metaG | ecosystem: Environmental > Aquatic > Freshwater > Wetlands | place: USA: Ohio, Lake Erie...
AAGGGCTACAAGGTCCGGGAGATCCAGGGGGAGGAGGAGACGATTTTCGGGGCCGTGGGGATCGTGGACCTCGACGTGCGCGAGGTGGAAGTCCTTCCGGGCGTCGCCCGCGTCATCCCGATCGCCAAGCCCTATAAGCTGGCCTCCCGGGAGATGCACAGGGAAGATACAGTCATCCCCGTGGGCCCCGTGCGCATCGGCGGCCTGCGCATCGTCGTCATGGCGGGTCCCTGCGCCGTGGAGTCCCGGGAGCAGATCCTGGAGGCCGCGCACCTGGTGCGCGAGAGCGGCGCCGTCATCCTGCGCGCCGGCGCCTTCAAGCCCCGCACCTCGCCGTACGCCTTCCAGGGCCTCGGGGAGGAGGGCCTGGCCCTCCTCAAGGAGGCGGGGGAGGCCGTCGGGATGCCCGTGGTCTCCGAGATCGTCACGCCGGAACACGCGCCCATGATGCGGGAGTACGTCGACATCCTTCAGGTCGGCGCGCGCAACATGCAGAACTTCGAGCTGCTCAAGCGGGTGGGCGGCCTGGGGAAGCCCGTGCTCCTCAAGCGCGGCTTCGCGGCCACCATCCAGGACCTGCTCATGTCGGCCGAGTACGTGCTGGCCCACGGATGCGACCACGTGATCCTCTGCGAGCGGGGCATCCGTACGTTCGAGACCTACACGCGCAACACCCTGGACCTCTCCGCCATCCCGGTGGTGAAGAAGCTGAGCCACCTGCCCATCGTCGTGGATCCCAGCCACGGCACGGGCCTCCGCGGCAAGGTGGCCCCCATGGCCCTGGCCGCCGTGGCCGCGGGAGCCGACGGCCTGGAGGTGGAGGTCCATCCGGATCCCGACAAAGCGATGTCCGATGGGCCGCAGTCGCTGTACCCGGATCAGTTCGAGAAGCTCATGCGGGACATCGAGGCCCTGGCTCCCGTGCTGGGCAAGGAGGTGGCCCGCCTGCCCGCCGACCGGACGGGGAAGCCCTCTTCCGTCGTGGAACTGCGGGAACGTCCCGCCTCCGCCGCTTCCGGGGTTTCCGTGGCATTCCAGGGGGAACGGGGAGCCTTCAGCGAGCAGGCGGCCAGACGGTTCTTCGCGGAGGACGCCCGGCCGGAGCCCTTCCCCGAGTTCCGGGACGTCTTCGAGGCGGTGCTCCGCGGCGGGGCCGCCTTCGGCATCGTGCCCGTGGAGAACTCCCTCACCGGATCCATCCACCAGAACTACGACCTGATCCTCCAGTACCCGGACCTGCGCATCGTGGGGGAGCAGAAGATCCGCATCGTGCACAACCTGATCGGCATCCGGGAGACCCCTCTGGAGGCCGTGCGGCGCGTCTACTCGCATCCGCAGGGACTGGCGCAATGCACCCGCTTCCTGGAAGCGCATCCGGGCTGGGAGCGGGTCACCTGGTCCGACACGGCGGCCGCGGTGCACCACGTGGCAGAGCTGGGACTTGCCGAGAACGCGGCCATCGCCAGCGAGGAGGCGGCCCGCGTCTATGGCCTGGCCGTCCTCAAGGCGGGCATTGAGACGGACGTCCAGAACTACACGCGCTTCGTGGTGATCGCCCGTGACGCCTCCGGCGCATGCGAAGGCGGCGCCTCCGGCATGGCCGCCGTCCTGATGGCGGATGCGAAAGCCCGGGGTCCGGCGCGCGTGCAGCTCAAGGCCTCCTTCTGCTTCGCCGTGGCCGACAAGCCGGGTTCCCTGTTCAGCGGGCTTTCCGCCCTGTCCCGCTGCGGCGTGAACATGAAGAAGCTGGAATCGCGGCCGATCGCGGGGAAACCGTGGCAGTACATGTTCTACGTGGACGTGGACGTCCCGGAGGACGCGCAGGTGTTCCTCCGCGCCGTGGAGGAACTGGCCGCCGTGACCGAGGATCTCAGGGTGCTGGGAATCTACTGAGTTTCCATTCGCGGTAATCCGCGGCCTCCGGAGCGGTAATCCGCGGCCTCCGGAGCGGACACGTAGCGGCGTGGCTGCAGGGCGCTCCTCCCTCTTGTCCTCCTGCCGCCGTTTCTTTACCATGGACCGCGATGATATCCTTCCTCGCGGGTCTGCAGGACCGGTTCGGACCGTTCCGCCTCTTCGAATCCTATTCCGTCCTGATCGTAGTAGGCATGTATCTGGGCTTCTTCCTGTCCTGGATCGCCATCGCCAAACTTTCCGGCCGCCTGCCTACGGACCGCGGCCGGGAGTTCGCCGTGGAGAACGCGAAATCCAAGGGCAAGCCGACGGGCGCCGGGATCATCTTCATCTCCGTGTTCGCCGCAACGACCCTTCTTTGCACGCCGCTCACCCTGGAGATCGTGGTCGTCGTGGCCCTTGCCTTCGTCGCGATGCTCTCCGGCTACTTCGACGACGCGTCCAACAAGCCCTGGGGGGAATACACGAAGGGGCTGGTCGACCTGGCCATCGCCGTGGCCGCGGCCGTCGCCTTATGGCTGATCGGGGACCGTACGATCTGGCTGCCCTTCGCCAAGGACGTCTACGAGATGCACTTCTGGAGCTACATCCCGTACGCGACCCTGCTCGTATGGATCGCCATCAATACCACGAACTGTTCCGACGGCGTGGACGGGCTTTCCGGAACGCTGGTCATGGTCTCCCTCATCATGCTGGGGGTCCTGTTCTACTTCGTGCTGGGGCACAAGGACATCTCGGCGTACCTTCTCCTGCCGCACCTGCCGGAAGGGGCCCGCTGGTCCGTCATGACCTTCACCCTGGTCGGCTGCCTGCTCGCTTACCTCTGGTTCAATGCGTTCCCCAGCCGCGTGCTCATGGGGGACGCGGGAAGCCGCGCCCTGGGATTCTTCCTGGGGGTCGCCATCCTCAAGACGGGGAACCCCTTCCTCTACGTGACCCTCGCCACGGTGCTGCTGGTCAACGGCGGCACGGGCCTGGTGAAGGTGGCCTTCCTGCGGTTCCTGAAGATCCGCATCTTCCACAACACCCGCTTCCCGCTCCATGACCACATGCGGCAGAGCCACAACTGGTCCAACACACAGGTGGTGATGAATTTCCTCATCATCCAGATCCTGGCCACCATCGGGCTCCTGGGCATCATCCTCAAGCTCCGCTAGGAGCCTGCAGGCTCTCCTTGAACGCGGCCCGGATCTCCGACAACAGGCGGTGGTACTCCTTCGAGCGGTAATCCGGGTACGTCCAGGGCAGGGGCTGGAAGGCCCCTCTTTGGTAGAGCAGCGTCAGCTCCGCGAAGATGCCCCGCCGGAGGGGGATGCGGTGGGCGCGGTTTTTCGTCGTGGCCAGCGTGAGACGCGCGAGGGAGAGCAGGCCGGGATCCAGGTTGACCTTCCTATTGCCGTCCTCCCGGAACCGGTCCTCCAGGGCATTGGTGTCGCACTTGATGTCCGCCAGGGTCGACGGGTCCACCGGATCGCGCAGCGAGACGAAAAAACGCCGGATCCCGTCCCCCATCTCGGGGACGTAGTAGGATGTGCCGTCGAAGGCCATGGGAGTGCTCACCAGGTCCGCTGGGCCGAAGCGCGCCGAAAGCAGGGACAGGAGCTCCTCCCGCCGTTCGGGCCGCGTGGTGAGCACGCCGATGACCAGTTTTTCGGGTTTGAACGCCTTCGCCGTTCCCATGGTCCCGTTTGTTGCCTCTGGCACGAGTTTACCCTATAATCACCGCCCATGGAAGGAACGGGCCCTTTTTCCGACCAGCTCGAAGAGGCGATCGCGCAGCGCAGGACGTGGCTTGAGACCAAGCAGCTGCCCCGCCTCAAGGAAAGCATCCAGACGTTCCACACGTTCTACGAGAACCTCATCAACATGCTCATCAAGAAGGGCATGCTCCGCGAGGATCCCTACCGCTACGACTCGCAGATCACGGAGATCACCATACCGCCGGAAGAACAGTTCGTGGAGGCCGAGAAGGAAGAGGAGATGAGCTACCGCCTGGCCGCCTTCCAGGCCCAGGTGGATTTCCTCCTGAACTACTACCAGTTCAGCACGGAGTTCCTCGACCTCGCCCGTCTGAAGAAGATGGCGACGCTGTTCAAGTACATTTCCTGGCTGAACCTTTCCGACCTGTCCAAGAACATCACGACCCGCTGCTTTTCCGAGTTCCTCACGAAGATCCGCAAGGGCGCGGACTCGATGGCCGCGGGGATCGTCAACGACTCCCTCACGCAGATCGAAAAGTGCGTCCGCACGATCGGCACGACCATCGCGGAGATGGTCGCCTTCCACCGGGAGGCCTGGAAGCTGGAGTTTCGTCTCAAGGTCCTGGGGGCCGCCGGCATCGACGCGGGCCTGGCCCGTTCCAGGCCGGACGACGTTGTCAAGGCCGTGAAGAAGCCCTTCTCCCAGCTCATGGCGGGCCGCCCTTTCTTCCCGGAGCTCGTGAAGGAGGTGCTGGAGGAGGAGTACGGCGAGAAGGCGGAGGACCTGCGCTCTTCTGTCCTCGCGTCCCTGGCCGTGGCTGGGGAGAAGAAGGCATCGCAGGCGAAGAAGCCGCAGATCGACAAGTCGGCCCTGCTGGAGGCCGCCCGGATCCTTGGGAGGGCCGACGTGCCGCTCCAGGAGGCTCTCCAAACGGTTCTGGAAAACAAGGAGTCCGTGATGTCCCGCAGCCTTTCCCTGGGGGAGAAGCTGCGGCAGTGGATCCTTTCCAGCCTGGGCCGCAAGGAGGAGGACGACATCTTCGAGATCGAGTTCTTCGAGAGGAATGAACCGTCCCCCCGCAGCGAGAAACTGGCCTTCGCGCCCTTCGTGCTCACGGTCCAGAAGAAGGTCTCCCTCCTCAACTCCCTGATGGGCAAGAGCGGAAGCGGCTACACCCATCTGGAGGCGTCCTCTGAGGAACAGATCGTCGAGTTCCTGGGAAAGAACCTGGCCGAGGTGGAACGGATGCGCCGGAGGCTGGAAGGATTGAACTCCTATTTCCAGGGCGAGGCGCCCCGGGAACAGCGGGCCCGGCTCAAGGGCGTGAAGATCCCCCTGGAAAGCGTGAAAAGCTGCATCGTGAAGGCCAACCAGAAGAAACACGAGTACGTGGCGCACAAGGAGGAGGAGGAGCAGATGCGCAAGCTGGGGATCGGCTGATCCCCGGCCCGCGCCTCCCCATCCCCTAGAGGGCGAGACGGCTGCCGAGGCTGTCCGCCCGCTTCAGGCGCACCTCCAGGCCTTCCGCCCGGCTCCACCGGACGGTGAGCAGCTTCCCGTGATAGTCGTACGGCCCGAAGGCGAGGCTCGCGATCCCGGAACGTTCCAGGCCCGAGGGGTCCACCGACAGGCCGCCGTCCGCGCGGGGACGGATGCCCAGGACATGGCGGCAGATCAGGTCCACCGTGACGAGGCCCTCCCGGCGCGGCTGCCCGGCGGGCCGGTTGGGCTTTCCCGTGCGGACGTCGTAGCTGTCCGCGGCGCCCGCCGTCCCTTCCGCCGCCTGCATCCGCACGGCCCGCAGCGCCATGTCCGCGGCCAGTTCCGTCCAGCCGCGGGCCGCGAGGCCCTCCACGGTGAACCAGAGGCCCTCGGCGGGCCGGCAGTCTCCGCCGAACAGCGGTCGTGCGGGGTCCGCGTCCGGGGTGTCCAGGGAGACCGAGGGGCAGGGCCAGGGGGAGGCGAACTCCGCGGGATTCCGCAGGTGCTCCACCAGGCGGGCCGCCTGGCGGTCGTCGGCCACCCCGGAGTAGAGGGCGGTGAAGGCCGCGATGCTCTTCACGTCGGACCGCCGGAGGCTCCGCGCGTCCGCGTCGAAGAAGAAGCCCGCCTCCCCGTCCCACAGGTGCCTTCGGATGGCTTCCCGGAGGCCCGCATTCTCCGCCTCCAGGGCGTCCCGGTCGACGGCCGCGTCGGCCAGCTCCCCGGCCGCAAGGAGGATCCTGTCCCGTAGGGCGACGAGGTGGCAGTTCCAGTCCACGCGCGCGACCCGGGCGTCCGTGCTCCATTCCCCGTCCCCGCTCCAGCCCGGGACGAACGGCCGCCATCTCAGCGACCGGTCCCCGTCCTCCCCGATGCGGCCCGCGTACAGGCCGCAGGGAAGCCGCGCATCGCGGAAGGAGGCTTCCGCGCGGACCATGAGCGACAGGGCCTCCCGGAGGAAGGCCTTGTCGCCCGTGGCCAGGTAGAACTCCCAGGGCCCCATGAGGCTGCGGGGATCCGTCAGCGCAAGGATCCGGTCGGGACCCGATCCCGCGAAGGCGTCGGGGCCCGCCGCGCCGCCGTTTTGCGCGAGCAGCAGCGTCCCTCCGGCGCCAACGGTCTTGTCGTTCAACCAGCGTTCCTGGATGGCGGCATTGGCGCCGCCGTCCCGATCCTGCCATGGGGCGTCCATCTTGGCGGCGCAGGTGTAGGGGCGATGGAAGGGCGCGAAGGGGACGCCGCACAGGTTGGCCCGGGTGGCCCAGGCGTGATGGTACCAGAGCCTCTCCAGGTCATTGTCGGAACAGGTCAGGTTGGGAACGGCCCTGGTGAACCAATGGTCCCAGGTCTTCTCGGCCTCCTCGAAGACCGACCAGGGATGGCGCGCGGCGCGCAGGGCCGACTGACGGACCGTTTCCCCGTCGTAGCCGCATGCCAGGGCCATCCGCACCGTGGCGCGTTTCCCCGGCTTGAGGACCGCTTTCAGCTCGAAGGGGCCCTCCGCCCGCGTCTTCACGGGGCCCAGCGCGGTGCCCGACACCGCCAGGGCCAGGAACAGCCCTTCCCGCACGGACAGCAGCACCCCGCCCTCCATCTCGCGGACCTGCACGGGGCCCATGGACAGCGAGAAGCAGAGGGCGACGCTGGGAACCGCCCGCAGGCGCCATTCGACCGCGCACGTGTCGGCCGAGACGGCGACCCTCTCGGTAAGGCGGGCCGAGCCCGCGGCCATCTTCTTTTCCGCCATATGGGGAAGGAAGGAATACTCGATCCGCTCCGGATCGAACTCCAGATACGGTCCGGCACCAGCCAGGACCGCCGGTCCCGGCGGATCGGGGCAAAAGGGCAGGGGATGGAACCGGATCCGTTCCAGCCCCGGATGCTCCGCGTCGACGAGAACGGAGAGCTGGTTGTCCGTGAGCAGCCGCCGGCTGCCATCGGCCACCAGGGGCTTCCAGTTTTTCCACGCCTTCGGCAGGCTCCGCCCGGGTTCCAGCGGTTTCCTCGCAGTGGGCATGACGGGGCTCCTTGCTTGAGAATCGTATGACCCGAAGCGGCGGACTGCCTCCGCGCGCGGGAGGGAGCGTTCCGTGATGCCGTGTCGGGGATTTCGGTCGGGGCTACTATAGGACCCGGGGAGACGCCGGTCAAGCGCTCCCCATGGTCCGTCGGCGCAGGCTCACTCCGTCTCGAAGCGGGGGTCCCCCTTGAGCAGGGGCAGCGGATGCGGCCTGACGAGCGCCCCGCCCTCGGCCGCCGATTCCATCGCGGCCCAGGTGTATTCCAGGGCGGCCAGCGCATCCCTGCCGGAAGCGCGCAGCTTCTCCCGCGGCACCTTGTTCGTGATGTCCTCGAGGAAAGCGTGGATCCTCCGGGGGAAGGTCTGGCCGAAATCCGTGATGCCCGTATTCAGGACCTCGGGCGGCATGAGGGCGCTGGCGGGATTCTTGTCCTCCGGCTTCGGACCGGGCCAGTAGGTGAGCTTCTCGATGCAGTTCTCGATGCAGAACGTGCCGCGGGTTCCCGCCACCTCCAGGCTCCACCATCCGCCCAGGCCGAAGCTGGCGTCGCCGCGCTGGCTGAGGAGGTATCCCATGCAGCCGTTCTCGAACTTCATGTGGATGCTGTTGATGGAGATCATTGCGTCCCCGGCGCGCCGGCGCGAGCTGGGCTTGTCGAAGAACGCCTGGATGTGCGTGACGTCGCCGCAGAAATGGCGCATGACGGAGAACGGGTGGGTCAGGAACGCCTTCACGTGGAAGTAGGGGAACCCCTTGACGCGCGTGGAACCGGGCACGCCGTAGGTCATCTCGCTCCCGTTGAAGCCCATCTTGTGCAGGCAGTAGACCAGTTCCCCCACCCGACCGTCCGCGATGTACTTGTCGGCCTTCTCGGCGGGCGGCGTGAAGTAGTGGTTCAGGTTGCAGCCGAGGTACAGGTTCTTCTGCGCCGCCGTGGACACCATCAGGCGCGCCTCCGCCACGTCGTTGGAGATCGGCTTCTCCACCAGGACGTTCTTGCCGGCCTCCAGGGCCTGCATGGCCGGCTCGAAATGCCAGCCGCCGTTCTCGTGTCCGCCCGTGGTCACGTCCACGATATCCAGGTCCGGCTCCCCGTCGAGCATTTCCTTCAGGCTGTAATACGCCTTCACCTTGTGCTTGGCCGCGGTCGCGTCCGCCCGTTCCTTCAGCACGTCGCATACGGCCACCAGCTTGGCCAGCGGATCCTTGGCATGGCAGTCCGCGTGCTGGTTCCCGATCCCGCGAAGCCCTACGACTCCAACCTTCAGCATGTCCACCTCCGTAACGGTCCGGCCATACTACCCGGATGGAACCCCGTCGACAAGACGTCATCGACGGGCGGGGAACGACGCATGAAGCCGTGCCTGCCGGCGCGTCACGCCGATGCGAACGGCCGGAGGACGCCTCCGATCGAGCCGCGGCCGTGCCCGAGACCTCGTCGTACCCCGGCCGGATTTTCTATTGGATTTCCATTCGGGCAATGCGCTATAATGGAAAATGGATCGAAAGGACCAGTATGGGACCGTCGTACGAAAAGATCATACACGCTTCCCGGGACTTCATCACCCTGATCAACCGGGACTTCATCTACGAGTTCGTCAACGAGTCCTACTGCCGCCAGATCGGGATTCAGCGGGAGGACATCGTGGGGCGTTCCGTGGCCGCCATCTGGGGCGAGGAGCGCTTCGAGTCCAGGATCCGCGGGCACATCGCGGACTGCTTCGAGGGGAAGGAATCCCACGACATCGACCGTTTCAAGTTCGGCGACGGATTCCGCTACATCCACGTCTCCTACTTCCCCTACGGCGAGGGGGAGGCGATCACCCACGCCATGATCTACTCCCACGACATCACGGCCCTCAAGGAGATGGAGTCCCGGCTCCTGGACTTCGAGTTCAAGGACTCCACCACGGGCCTGTTCAACCGCAAGTCCTTCGACATCGTATTCGACATGGAGCTGGAACGGGCCCGCCGGGCCGTTCCCGAAGGCGGCACCCGCGCGCTGCTCCTCGTGAACCTGCGGCATTTCGCGGAGATCAACGAGCAGTACGGCTACGAGATCGGGGATCTCATCCTGGAGTCCACCGGAATCCGCATCAAGGACGCCCTCCGCGCGAGCGACTACGTGTTCCGCATGGAAGGCAAGGAGCTCGCCGTGCTGCTCACCACGATGAAGCGGAGCACCGACGCGGCCCTCGTGGCGGAGCAGATCTGCGGTAAGGCCACCTTCCCGTACCGCCACAAGGACGTGCTCATCAACATCGGCTGCAACGTCGGCGTCGCCGTCTACCCCGACGACGGGAAGGACCGGGAATCCCTCCTTCGATGCGCGGCGGCCGCGATGAACGACGCCACCCGCCGGGACGAGCGGTTCGTGCTGTCCAACGCGGACCTGCACCGGCGGTCCGCCCACAAGGCGCGCCTGCGCGCCGACATCCGCAGGGCCCTGGTCGCGGAGCAGTTCGAGACGCATTTCCAGCCCATCGTGGACTCCGGGGGGCGCATCGTGGGGGCCGAGGCGCTGATCCGCTGGCACCATCCCGAGCTGGGGGCCATCTCGCCGGCGGAGTTCATCCCGCTTGCCGAGGAGACCGGCGACACCGTCATGATCGGCCGCTGGGTGATGTTCCGGGTCTGCAAGCACGTGAAGCGGTGGGGCGCGGTCCTGGGGGACCGCTACGTGTCGGTCAACCTGTCCGCCAAGGAGTTCGGGGGCGAGGGACTGGTGGAGTACGTGTACGGCGTGCTGCATTCCGAGAAGGTGAAACCCTCCACCCTGAAGCTGGAGATCACAGAGACGCAGAGCATGACCGACGTCGAGGGGGCCATTGCGAAGATCAACCGCCTGTCGGAGATCGGAATCGACGTCTTCGTGGACGACTTCGGTTCCGGCTATTCCTCCCTGGCCTACCTGAAGCGCCTTCCCGTGAAGGTCATCAAGATCGACAAGTGCTTCGTCGACGCCATCGCGGAAAACCAGGAAGACAGGAACTTCATCACGGGCATGATCGGCATGATCGGAAGCAAGAACAAGGAAGTGCTCGTCGAGGGGGTGGCCACGAGGGAGCAGTACGAGATCCTGAGGGATCTCGGGATCCAGCGGATCCAGGGCTACTACTTCGGGAAGCCCGTTCCTCCCGACGAGTTCGAGCGCCTGCTGCGCCGTTCCGAGCCCCTGCCCGAGGCCTGACGGAGCCGTCCCCGGACCGCGGCAACCCGCGCCTTGGCGCGGTGACATGCTTGTAATGGGCACGCCCGCCGTAGTAGCTTCCCGGCATGGCACGCGACCAAGAACCCAACAAGATCATCTATTCCATGGTTGGAGTCGGGAAAACCTACAACCAGAAGACCGTCCTCAAGGACATCTACCTTTCCTACTTCTACGGCGCCAAGATCGGCGTCATCGGCCTCAACGGTTCCGGCAAAAGCTCCCTGCTGCGGATCCTGGCCGGTGTGGACAAGGAGTTCCGGGGAGAGACCGTACTCAGCCCCGGCTATACCATCGGCTACCTGGAACAGGAACCACTCCTGGATACCGACAAGACGGTTCGGCAGGTCGTGGAGGAGGGCGTGCGTGCCTTGGCGGACCTCCTGAAGGAGTTCGAGGAGATCAACGCGAAGTTCGGGGAGCCCATGGAGGAGGAGGCGATGAACGCCCTCCTGGAGCGCCAGGGTCAGGTGCAGGAAAAGCTGGACAACCAGGGCGGATGGGACCTGGACAGCCGCCTGGAGATGGCCATGGACGCCCTGCGCTGCCCGCCCCCGGATCAGAAGGTGGCCGAGCTCTCCGGAGGGGAGAGGCGCCGCGTGGCCCTATGCCGCCTGCTCCTCCAGAAGCCGGACATCCTGCTGCTCGACGAACCGACCAACCACCTGGACGCGGAGACCGTGGCCTGGCTGGAGCACCACCTCAACCAGTACGAGGGCACCGTCATCGCCGTGACGCATGACCGCTACTTCCTCGACAACGTGGCCGGCTGGATCCTGGAACTGGACCGGGGAGAGGGCATTCCCTGGAAAGGCAACTATTCGGGGTGGCTGGAACAGAAGCAGGAGAGCCTGCGGCAGGAAGAGAAGCAGGAATCGGCCCGGCAGAAGACCCTCCAGCGGGAACTGGAGTGGATCCGCGAGTCCCCGCGCGCCCGGCAGGCCAAGAGCAAGGCGCGCATCAACTCCTACGAATCGCTCCTGGCCGAGGATTCGGACAAGCGGGAGCGGGAACTGCAGATCTTCATCCCGCCCGGTCCGCGCCTGGGGGCCATCGTCATCGAAGCGGAAGGCCTTCGGAAGGCCTATGGGGACAACATCCTCTTCGACAACATGAGCTTCTCCGTCCCCGCGGGGGCCACGGTGGGCGTCATCGGGCCCAACGGCGCCGGAAAGACCACGTTGTTCAAGATGATCACAGGCCGGGAACGGCCCGACGCGGGCACGCTGCGCGTGGGGGATACCGTGAAGCTGGCGTGCGTGGACCAGATGCGGGAGCGCCTGGATCCGGCCAAGAGCGTGTGGGAACTTGTCTCCGGAGGCCAGGAGATCATCCGGCTGGGCAGGAGGGAGATGAACTCCCGCGCCTACCTCGCGCAGTACAACATCATGGGGGCGGACCAGCAGAAGAAGGTGGGCAACCTCTCCGGAGGGGAGCGCAACCGCGTGAACCTGGCCCTGACGCTGCAGGAGGAGGCCAACGTCATCCTGCTGGACGAACCGACCAACGACCTGGACGTGAACACCCTGCGCGCCCTGGAGGAGGGGATCCTGAACTACGCCGGCTGCGTCCTGGTCATCAGCCACGACCGCTGGTTCCTGGACCGCGTGGCCACGCACATCCTGGCCTTCGAGGACGAGAGCTCCGTGTTCTGGTTCGAGGGCAACTTCAGCGATTACGAGGAGAACAAGAGGAAGCGGCTGGGCGACGCGGCGGTGGAGCCGCACCGCGTGAAGTACCGGCACCTCACCCGGGGGTAGCGGGGCGGGGCCGGGAACCGTCGAACGTTTGCCAGGCGCCTCCGGACGGCGGCGCGCCCCGGGAAACCAGCGCCAACGGGGAAGGACCGTGCGGTCCATGATGCGCCGCCGCGGGCGGGGTCCCGCCCGCGGGGCAAGGGTGTAGGGGCCTGCCTGTCAGCCGTGGAATACCGGATTCTCGCTCACCCGCATGCGTGTCGGAAGGACGCGGTAGGGGAGGCCGTCCTGTCCGCCCTGGAGCAGGGCCCTCAACTCCGCGAGGGACAGGGTCCGCGAGCCGCCCTCCCGCCGCATCCGGACGCTGAACGGTCCGTCGGCTCCCTCCCGCTCCCCGGCCACGACGAGGAACGGGATCCAGTCCCTTTCGGCATCGCGGATCCTGCGGCCCACGGTCTCCTCCCGATCGTCGACGTCGCATCGGGCCGGAAAGGCTGAGACCCGTTCCGCCAGACGGAGGCAGGCCTCCAGGTGCGATGCGGAAACCGGGAGGATCCGCAGCTGGACCGGCGACAACCAGTAGGGAAGCGCGGGGGCAATGCCCGCGGCCTCGTCGACCGCCGCGTTCTCCAGCAGGGCGCATAGGGACCGTTCCACGGAACCGAAGCTGGATGCATGCAGGATCACGGGGCACGGGACCTTGCTTCCCGAGGCGTCCCGGTAGCAGATCTGGAAGCGCGCCCCGTCCTTCACGTCCCACTGGACCGTGGAGATCTGCACGTTCGCCCCGTCCGCCGTGATGCTCTGGAACTCGTTCTTCATGGCGTAATAGTGGCTCATGCGGTCCATGAGCTTGAAGAAGGCGGGGACTTCCAGGTCCCGGCCCAGTCCGAGCAGCCAATCCCGGTTGGCTTCGTAGAAGTCCACCGTCCCCTCCCAGCCCAGGACCCAGCGGTCGCGGGCGATCAGGGCGCGCATGAGGGCGGCGAAGCGGCGGGTGAGCCATTCGAACTCCTCATGCGCCTGCCCTTCCGTGGCGCAGGCCGCGTGCATGTCGGTCATGGAGAAGTTGCGCACCCGCCGCAGGCCGCCCACTTCCCCCTCCTGTTCGTTGCGGAAGCAGCTGGCCTCCTCGTAGACCTTCAGCGGCGCCTGGCGCAGGCCGAAGCGCACCTTCTGCATGAACGGGAAGGCAAGGGGGTCCGAGGCGTAGCGGAGCCAGCAGGTCCCGCGTCCCCCGTCCACCCGGTAGTCCCGCTCACGGAACTCCGCCATGAGCTCTCCGACGGCATTGGAGTCCGCCTTGATCAGAACGGGATTGGCCATCTCCAGCGCTCCCCAGTCGTGGGCCAGCCGCCGCGCCTCATCCATGAGCAGCTGGCGGATCAGGAGGCCTTTGGGATACCACTTCAGGTGGCCCTTCTCCGAGACGTCGCAATAGTCGACCAGCTCGTGGGCGCGCATGAAACGGACGTGCGCCGGCATGTGGGGACCCTCGGGATCGGCGACCGTCTCCCCGCGTCCGCCCAGCTCATTGGAGACGAACTGGCGGAGCAGCGCGCCTGCGGCCCCGGATCGGGTGAACACGGGAGATTCGGCATATCCGGCGGGAGTCACCTCATGGGCCTTCCCTTGCGTATCGACGCAGATCCAACGCACGAACTCGCTTGCCATGAAACCGCTCCTTTCCCCGGATGGTCCGGGAGAAAAAAAAGACCCACGGGATTTCCGTGGGTCTGATCCGCCGCGTGCCCGGCGTCCGTCTACGACGGAGCGCCGGAAACCCGGTCCCCGCCGACGCGGACGGACCAGACCCCCCTCGTAGTGGTGGTGGTGCGGGTCGTGGTCGCGGTGCGCGTGCAGGAACCGATCATGCCCCGTATATAGCAGATGTCCGGCTCCATGGCAAGGGGCGATGGGGCGCCGTCCGCCCGGATGATTTTCCTCGACGGGAGGCAGGATTCCTGCTACGATGGGCCGGGACCGGGACCGGGACCGGCCCATTCACCCGTGAATGAGGAGGCCTGGATGCGCGAAGCGGACAAGTTCTCTGTGCCCAAGACGTTCCTTCTGGGATGCGGATTCATGGGCGTCTCGGTCATTTGGTCCATGTACAACGCCTATGTGCCCGTTTTCCTCGAGAAGAGCTTCCACCTGGACACCGTGGCCATCGGCGTGGTCATGACGATCGACAACATCTTCGCCATCGTCCTGCTTCCCTTCCTGGGCGCCCTGAGCGACCGCACCAGGAGCCCCCTGGGCCGCCGGAGGCCCTACATCCTGGTGGGTTCGATCCTGGCAGCGGTCTTCTTCGTCATGATTCCGTCGGCCAGCGCCGCCCAGAAACTGGGCCTCATGATGCTGTTCATCGTGGCCATGAACCTTTCCATGGCCCTGTTCCGCACCCCGGTCATCACGCTGATGCCCGACATCACCCCGTCGCGCTACCGCAGCCAGGCCAATGGGATCATCAATCTCATGGGCGGACTCGGCTCCCTGCTCGTTTTCTTCGGCGGCAAGCCGCTCTACGACCGCTCCCCGTCCCTCGTCTTCCTTGTCGGCGGCCTGGCCATGCTGGGCTTGAACCTGATCGTCGTGTTCTTAATCCGGGAACCCGTCCTGGACCCCGTGACGGCCGACAAGAAGGCCGCGGCCATGGGGGACGCGTTCCGCGAGCTCCTTGCCAACATGAAGGACGTGGTGAAGGGGGAGAAGAGCCTCCTGGCCATCCTCCTTGCCATCTTCTGCTGGTTCGTCGGCTACAACGCCATCGAGACATTCTTCACCCTGTACGCGGAAAACTACCTGAAGATCGGTGCGAGCACCGGTACGCTGATCCTCGGGGCCTTCTCGGTCACCTTCATGCTCACCGCCGTGGTGGCGGGCCTGGTGGCGAGCCGCTTCGGGCGGCGGCGGACCATCCGGGTCGGCCTGGGCGTGGTCCTCGTCGTGATGCTCTCCTCGTTGTTCCTGAAGTCCTTCTGGCCGCTGGTGGCCGTGTTCCTGATAGGCGGTTTCGGGTGGGCCCTGGTGAACGTCAACTCGCTTCCCATGGTCGTGGACATGACCACGCCGGAGAAGCTGGGAGGCTACACGGGCCTGTACTACTTCTTCTCCCAGGCCGCCAACATCGTCTCGCCCCCCGTCGCGGGCGCCCTGATCGACGCCTTCGGCTACCAGTCCCTCATGATCTACGCGGCCGTCCTGTTCCTGGCATCCATCCTGATCGTGAGCCTGGTCCGCCGGGGGGAGGCGGCTCCGGCCTCCTGAGCGGGCGGCCCCACTGCCGAGTGAGGGAATACCTCACTGTGGAGTGAGGGAATACCTCACTGGGGATTCGGGATGAACTTGTAGCCGAAACCCCGCACCGTGATGAGGTGCCGCGGCAGGTCCTTCTCGCCGAGCTTCTGGCGCAGCCAGGCCATGTGGACGTCGACGGTGCGCGTGGTGGTCTGCGTGTCGTATCCCCAGGCTTCGTTCAGGAGCTGGTCCCTGCTGAGGACCCGGTCGGGGTGGCGTACGAGAAAGGCGAGGAGCCTGTATTCCTGGACGCTCAGGGGAATGACGCGCTGCCCCTGGAACAGCTGCATCCGCTCCGTGTCCAACAGGAACTCACCGAAACGGAATCCGCCCTGGGCATCGCCCGCAGCCGCATCCTTGAGGCTCAGCGGGCCCGCGGCCCGCCTCAATAATGCCTGGATCCTGGCCAGGAGAACCGGCATGTCGAACGGCTTGGCCAGGTAGTCGTCGGCCCCCAGGCGCAGGCCCATGACTGTGTCGATCGTCGTACCGCGCGCGGTCAGCATGAGGATGGGCGTCTTGATGCCGGAGGCGCGCAGGTTGGTGCAGATCTGGAAGCCGTCGCGGCCGGGGAGCATGATGTCGAGGAGGATCAGGTCATAGGCGCCGGCCGCGGCCTCGCGCTGGCCGCCGATGCCCTCGCTCTCGGCATGGACCTCGAAGCCTTCGCCGCGCAGGGCGTCCTCCAGGGCCATCACCAGGCCTTCCTCGTCCTCCACCAGCAGGATCCTGGCCGGCCGGGAAGCCCCGTTTCCGCTAATGCTCTTGTTCATCACCGTAGTGTTCCCTGTAGGGAATGAGCACCGTGAAGCGGCACCCATTCCGCGCGGATCCCGAGGGATCCGGATAGGGGCTCTCGAGGATCACTTTTCCCCCGAGAAGCCCGACGACGCGTTTGACCAGGTGCAGCCCGATGCCGCTTCCCGGCCTCTGCTCCCGTATGCTGCGCTGTCCGCGCACGAATGCATCGAAGACCTTCGACTGCTCCCGGGAGGGGATCCCGGGGCCGTCGTCCTCCACGCGGAAGCGGAGGAATCCGCCCGACAGGTCCGAGGTGAACAGGATCCGGGACGGCGAGGCGTGACGGATCGCGTTCATGAGCAGGTTCTCCAAGATGATGCGGAGGGCCATCCTGTCGGAGCAGACGGCCGCGGGGCCCGTGGCCTCCAGGCGCAGCTCGGATCCCTTGTCGGCCGCCAGCAGGCGGAGCGGATGCGCAATGTCCTCCAGCAGGGAAGGAAGGTCGATCTCGGAAACGGCCGGCGTGCGCGACGCCCCAGACTGGAGCCCCGAGTACAGCAGGATGCTTTCCACCATGCCGGCAAGGCGCTTGATCTGGCCGTGGATCGCCTCGGCGTACCTCTGAAGGCGCGCAGGATCGCTCACCACGCCCCGGCACAGGTTCTCCGACGTCGCCTGGATCACGGCGATCGGCGTGCGCAGCTCATGGCTGATGGAGGCGACGAAGTCCTGCTCGCTGGCCCTCAGCTTCACGCTGTGGCGGTATTGGGCGGAGATGACGAGGATCCCGGCCAGCAGCAGCGTGATCATCCCCAGGCCCAGGCCCAGGTTGAGTCCCGCCTGCCTGCGCATGGTGGCCGCCAGCGACACCTTGGGATAGAAGACGGCGAGCACCGTCTTGTCCTTGGGGCCCGTCCCCGGATCCCATCCCGCCGCTCCGGGGCCGCCGTCCGCGCGGATCTTCTTCAGCCAGGATTGGAGGAAAGGGTCCGAAGGGGCATTGCGCCTTTCGGGGCCGGAGCCGCCGGCAGGCATGGCGCCCATCTCGGGGATCGGCGGCAGGTCCAAGCCCATGTCTCCGACACCGGGGTCCATCAGGTTGACGGCGGCTTCCGGCATCCGGTCCTTCGCGGTTTCCCCCGATTGCGCGTAGACCGCATTCGAATCGATGTCGTAGATCCTGTAGGGATATCCCGGAAGGTCTTTTTCCATATAGTAGGGAACCACGTGGTGGAAATACTCGTCCTTGTCGATATCCAGCGCCATGAAACCCAGGGGGACCTGATCGGGACCGCCCCTGCTCCCGTAGATGGGCACGAGGGAGATTCCATCGTCGTTCGATGGGTCTTCCGGCTCCTGCGGCCCGGGAGACTTCCTGGCCAAAAGGAACCTGGTCACGGCATCCCGAAGGGCCTGGAAGGGCACGGCGTAGCGGAAATCGGCCGCATCCTTGGAATACTGCAGGACCTCTCCGACCGATGGATCCAGGACGATGAAGACGTTGCGCAGCAGCGTGGGGAAGCGCGAATTGGCGTGCCAGAGCTGCAGCGTGGAGGCTATGGACTGCCAATCCCTGTCGTGGAAGTCGGCGGACGTGACGTGCGTCAGGGAGATGAGGATCCGGATCTCGTCTTCCGCCTCGTTGCGTACCTGGGCCACGCTTCCGGCCATGGAGATCCTCAGGCTGTTCTCCTCGGCCCTTGTCGCTTCACCGACCCATCGGATCTGAAGGGCCCCCAGGATGGCCCCGGCCGCCAGGAGCGGTAGAATGCCGAGGAGAGGGAGCATTCCCCTATCCGCTCCGAGCTTCATGGCTGAAATATATACTGTTCAGATGGAATCTCAAACGAGTCGCGCGGTCCATTCCCTTTTTTAACAGTCTTTTTACCGGGATTTCACTGCCGGGACGCATTTTTTTCATCGAATCACGCTATGTTTCTGCCGGAATGAAGGAAGCATGAAGACACAGGCAACCCATAGCGCGCGGAACCCGAAGGGGGCAGGCAAGACTGTGCTCGTCGTGGACGACGAGGAGTCTGTCCGCAGGCTCCTGCGCGTCATCCTGTCCCGCGCCGGTCATCGCGTCATCGAGGCTTCCTGCGGTCGGGAAGCCCTGGCGGTTTTCGACGGAGGATTCGACCTCCTGATCACGGATGTCGTGATGCCCGGCATGGACGGCGTGGAATTGGCGCGCCTGATTGTGCTGCAACAGCCGGAAATCGGCCTGCTTTTCATCTCGGGCCATTGCGATGAAGGGACGGTTTCCCTCTGTCGCTCCATAGGAGCGGGGCATTTCCTCCAGAAGCCGTTCACCGCCCAGGTTTTGCAGGAGAAGGTATTGAGGATCTTGAATCCGGCTTCGGGGGAGCTGTCGCCCGAGTATCTTCCTGCCTTCTAAACCGGTATAGCGAAAATTTCCGTTGGATTCTTTCCGTCAAAAAGTCCTGTTTTTTTATTGACAACGGGTGTGGGATATGTTATAGAGAAACCGGTTTAGTTATGATGTATTCATCATTTTTATGGAAAAATAGCTATTCTATAGAAAAAAAGAGAAACCGGTTTTGTAAAAACCGAGGATCTATAGGGAAATCATGACAATAAACGACATAGCGGAAATGGCGCACGTCTCCAAAGGCACTGTTTCCCGCGTCATCAACGGCGTGTCCGGAGTGGGGCCTGAAACGCGCCAAAGGATACTCAAGCTCATCGAATCCCTCGACTTCCACCCGGACGCCTCCGCCCGCGGTCTTGCCGTACGGCGCACGAACACACTGGGCCTCATCATCCCGCACACGGGCAAATACACCATGACAAGCACCTTCTGGCCGACGTTCCTCACAGCCCTCACCGAGGAGTCCGCGGCCAGGGGCATCAATGTGCTTCTTTCCACGCCCCAATCGGAGAACGACGTGGATTCCGCGTTCCGTTCCATCCTCCGGGGACGGAGGATCGACGGGGCGGTCATCGGGGCGGAAAACTTCGGGGAGAAGCAGCTCGCCGAGTTGGTTCTGAAGAACCTGCCGTTCGTCATGGTGGGGCGGAACCCTCTCATCGGTTCCCATTACGTGGAAGTCGACAATGTCCTCGGCGCGCGCATGGCGACCGAGCACCTTCTGGGGCTGGGACATCGGAGGATCGCCATGCTCGCCGGTCCGGAACGCCTCCCCTACGTGCACGACAGGGTTCGGGGGTTCAGCGAGGCCCTGGCGGAGCGGGGCCTGGCCACAGCGGTGGTGGTCCACTGCCCCTACGACGCGGATGCGTCGGTGCAGGGCATGAGGGAGATGCTTGCCGCCCATCCGGACTTGACCGCCGTCCTCATCGCTGCCGGGGATCTCGTGATCGGCGCGCTTGCGGCGTGCACCGTGGCGGGACGCGCCATCCCCCGCGACCTTTCCATCGTTTCTTTCGACGATCACCCCTTTTTCCCCTACCTGTCGCCCGCCGTCACCGCTGTATCCCAGCCTGTGGCGGAAATGGGGCGGGCCGCGGTGGAGATGCTCTTCCAGCTGATGGCGGGCCGGGAGCCGGAGAGGAAGGAGACGATCCTGCCGCCGCATCTGGTGAAGCGCGGGTCCTGCGCTCCGCCGGCGGAAACCATGGCATCGACCCCTCGTCGAGGGGATTGAAAGTCGCAAGGAGGAAATCGCATGAGGAAGACAGTCTTTGCAGCCATCATCGCCCTTCTGGCCGTCACGTGCCTCGCCTTCGCGGGCGGGACGCCGGAGCCGAAGGCGGCCGCCGGAGGCAAGGTCACGCTCAGCATGTACGCCTACAACGAACGGACCAATCCGGTGGAGGCGCCGAACTGGGACTACGCCCTGGGCATCTTCCGGGCCACGAATCCCGACGTCGACCTGCAGATCGAGTTCGGTTTCACGGAGCCCTACCATGACAAGATGAAGATCATGGTGGCCGCCAACCAGATCCCCGACCTGATGTTCCTCTGGCCGGACAAGAGGACCGGCTACTTGACCGAGAAGGGCCTGGCGAAGGACCTCACCCCGTACGTCAAGGGCCATGAGAAGGAGTTCGTCCCCGGCGCCCTGGCCCCCCAGATCGCCGGAGGCCTCTGGGAGATCCCGGAGCAGGTCACCGACTGCCACGTGGTCTACACCAACACGAAGCTCCTCAAGCAGCTCGGGCTCACCTATCCCAAGACCTTCGAGGAGATGGTGAAGCAGGCTCCGGCCATCCTCGCCAAGGGCCTCATTCCCGTGGCGATGGACGACAAGGACGGCTGGCAGATGCAGTCCTGCCTCCTGGGCGCCCTCATCGAGCGCACCGGCGGCAAGGCCTGGTTCGACAAGGCGATCAAGGGCAAGGAAGGCAAGTTCACGGATCCCGAGTTCGTCAATGCCCTCTCCGTCATCGAGACCATGGCGAAGAACAAGATGCTCTCCCCCGGCATCGTGCAGGCCGACTACGGCGTGGCGGTCACGGACTTCGCCAACGAGAAGGCCGTGTACATGATCGACGGCGGCTGGAGGGTCAACGCGCTGGTGGGCGTGGTGAAGCCGGAACAGAAGAAGGACATCGAGCTCAACACGTTCCCGGATCTGGCCGGCATGAAAGGCACTCCGGGCTCCACCTCTTCGGTGGTGGGCACCGGCTACGGCATGAGCGCCTCGCTCACGGGCGCCAAGGCGGAAGCGGCCTGGAAGTGGATCTGGTTCTACGCGGGACCCGTGGACTCGGCCATCCGGCAGGGCTTCGGCGCCAACCCCGCCTACATCCTGCCCAAGCGGACCGACCTGGATCCCCTCATCCTGAAGCTGATCGACTTCGTGAACAAGACCCCCGGAGGGTACGTCGTGGACTCGGTCCTCGACGCCGACGGCATGAAGGTCATCCAGCCGGCCATGCAGGAGCTGATCCTGGGCAGCAAGACCGCCCAGCAGGTAGCCGCCGAATTCGAGAAATGGGTGGCGGCCAACGACTCCGGCCGCAAATAGCGCTTCGGCTTCCCAAGGTGTTCGATGGGCCCCGGGAGGGTCTTCCGGGGCCCCGCTTCCCGCCGGGACGGCGGAAGGGGAGGGCGGATGACGGAAAAGAACCTCAAACGCGTGAGCTACGCGGTCCTCACCGGGCCGGCTTTGCTGATCTACGCGTTCATCATCGTGTTTCCCATCCTCTACAGCCTCTACCTCGGCTTTTCGGACTGGAACGGCTACGGCCCCATCGTGCCCACGGGGTTTCAGAACTACCTGAAGATGTTCCAGGACCCCGTGTTCCTGCACGGCCTGCGCAACAACATGCTCGTGGTGGCCGTTTCCGTCTTCGGCCAGATCCCCCTGGGATTCGTGCTGGCCTACATCCTCTACAGGAAGCTGGTGAAGGGCGCGAAGTTCTTCGAGACCATGATCTTCCTGCCCATCACCATCTCCTCCGTGGTCGTGGCCATCCTGTGGTCCAACATCTTCGGCCCGGCGGGCGCCGTCACCGCGATCCTGCGCCTGATCCGCCATGATCCCCGCATGGTCTTCACCGTCTTCGAGAACAGGACCTGGGCCATCTTTCCCATCCTCTTCGTGATCCTGCTGATCTACACGGGCCTCTACATGGTCATCTTCCTCGCCAACCTCCAGAAGATCTCGCCGTCCGTCATCGAGGCCGCGGTCATCGACGGCGCGAGCGAGGGCCAGGTGCTGGGACGCGTGATCCTGCCGGCCATGCTGGGGGTGCTGTTCACCACCATCGTGTTCGCCATCTCGGGCAGCCTCAAGAGCTTCGACCTGATCTACGCGATGACGGGCGGGGGACCGGCGCACTACACGGAGGTGATCGCCATCTACATGTACGTGAAGACCTTCAGCGGCTCCCACTTCGGCTTCGGTTCCGCGGTGTCCGTCTTCATCGTGGTCCTGAGCCTCGGGATGATCGGCGTGGTCCAGGCGGTCTTCGGCCGCCTGGAAGCCCGCTATGAAGGGTAGGGAGGAGCCATGGCCGGGGAAGTGAGGCGGGGCAGCACGGGTTGGAAGGTCGCCGCCTACCTCATCATGGTCTTCTTCGCCTTCCTCACGGTGGCCCCCCTCATGTGGCTCGCCTACAGCTCCTTCAAGCCGCACGCGGAGATCGTGCGCAACGTCTTCTCCCTGCCGACGTCCTTCTATTACAAGAACTACACGGAGGCCTGGCGCCTGGCCCATTTCAGCCTCCTCATCCCCAACAGCGTCTTCTATTCCACCGTGGCCACCGCGGCGACGGTCCTCCTGGCCCTCATGGCGGGCTACGGCCTCGCCAAGTTCGGCTTCCGCATCTCAGCCGCCGTCTACGTCTTCTTTACGATGGGACTCCTGGTCACCGTGCATTCCGTGCTGGTTCCCCTCTTCCTGATGGAGACCCGCCTCGCGATCGCCAACACGAGGATCGGCGTGCTCCTGCCCTACGTCGCCTTCGGCCTGCCGTTCATGGTCTACATGGCCACCTCCTACATCAAGGGCATCCCGGATTCCCTGCAGGAGGCCGCGCGGATCGACGGCGCCTCCTATCTCTCCATCTTCCGTGCCATCATCGTGCCCATGGCCACGCCGGTGGCGGCCACGATGCTGATCTACTCCTTCCTGTGCAACTGGAACGAGTTCATCCTGCTTCTCACGCTGACAAGCAGGGAATCCATCCGCAGCCTCCCCGTCGGCCTGCTCTCCTTCGCCTCGGGCAGGACGCAGAACTACGGCCTGCAGTTCGCGGCGCTTGTCATCGCCACCGCCCCGATGATCGTGTTCTACGTGCTGTTCCACAACCAGCTGGCCAAGGGCTTCGCCGCCGGGGCGCTGAAGGAATAGGGCGGAAGCCGTGGAGTACGGACGCTTCGACGACGCCGCGCGCGAGTATGTCATCACCCGCCCCGACACGCCCTGGCCCTGGATCAACTACCTGGGCACGGAAGCCTTCCACTCCCTGGTCTCCAACGCCGGCGGCGGCTATTCCTTCTACAGGGACGCGCGCCTGCGGCGCATCACGCGCTACCGCTACAACGACGTGCCGCCGGACGGTAATGGCCGTCTGTTCTACGTCGTGGACGGCGATGCCGTCTGGAATCCCGGCTGGCGGCCTTCCCGCACGCCCCTGGACTCCTACGAATGCCGGCACGGCATGGGCTACACCCGCATCACGGCCCGCAGGGACGGCATCGAGGCGGAGCTTCTGCTGTTCGTGCCGCCGGGAAGCGACTGCGAGGTGCAGCGCCTCGTCCTGCGCAATCTTTCAGGGAAGCCGCGATCCCTGAAGCTGTTCGCCTTCACGGAGTTCTGCCTCTGGAACGCGCTGGACGACATGACCAACTTCCAGCGCAACCTCTCCACCGGTGAGACGGAGGTGGAGGGGAGCGCCGTCTATCACGTCACGGAATACAGGGAGCGCCGTGACCATTACGCCTTCTACTGCGTGAACGCGGAAGTCGCGGGCATCGCGACGGACAGGGAGAGTTTCACGGGTTTCTACGGCGGGTATGAAAGGCCCGAAGCGGTCGTCCGGGGCCACCTCTCCGGTGCCCTGGGCCACCTGGAAGGTGCCTGGGGCCACCTGGAAGGTGCCCGCGGCCACCCGGAGGGCGCCTGGGCCTCCGGGTGGTCTCCTGCGGCGGCGTTCCACCTGGACGTGGAGCTCCCGCCGGGCGGGGAGCGGAGCCTGATCTTCCTCCTGGGCTACGTCGAGAACCCGCCTGACAGGAAGTGGGCCTCGCCGGGCGTGGCGGAAAAGACCGGGGCCCGCGCCCTCATGGCCCGCTTCGACACGGATGCCAAGGTGGAGGAGGCCTTGTCCTCCCTGCGGGCCCTGTGGGACGATCTGCTGGGCCGCTTCCGCGTCTCCTCCCCCGACGCCCGCCTGGACCGCATGGTCAATGTCTGGAACCAGTATCAGTGCATCGTGACCTTCACCATGGCGCGCAGCGCGAGCCTTTTTGAAAGCGGCATCGGCCGCGGCATCGGGTTCCGGGACACCAACCAGGACCTGCTGGGCTGCGTGCACCAGATCCCCGTCCTGGTCCGGGAGCGGCTCTTCGACGTGGCTTCCACCCAATTCGAGGACGGCGGGGCCTACCACCAGTTCCAGCCCCTCACAAAACGGGGCAATGCGGACATCGGGGGCGACTTCAACGACGATCCCCTCTGGCTCATCCTGGGAGTCGCCGGATACCTCAAGGAGACGGGGGACTGGGCCTTTTTATCGAAGGACGTGCCTTTCGACAACGATCCGGCCCGTTCCGCCCCCCTGTTCGAGCACCTGAGGCGCTCCTTCCGGCACGTGACCTCCAACCTGGGGCCGCACGGGCTTCCCCTCATCGGGCGGGCGGACTGGAACGACTGCCTGAACCTGAACTGCTTCTCCACGGACCCCAACGAGTCCTTCCAGACCACGACGGCCAGGGACGGCCGCACGGCGGAGTCCCTCATGATCGCCGGGCTGTTCGTGCTCATCGGGCCGGACTGGACGGAGATCTGCCGCCGCACGGGACACGCGGAGGAGGCCGTGGAGGCGGAGGCGGCCGTGGCGCGGATGAACGCGGCCATCATCGAACACGGATGGGACGGGGAGTGGTTCCTGCGCGCCTACGACGACGCGGGGCGCAAGGTGGGCTCCCGGGAGTGCGCGGACGGGAAGATCTTCATCGAGTCCAACGGCTTCTGCGCCATGGCGGCCGTGGGCGCCGACCGCGGCTATCCGGTCCGCGCCCTGGACTCGGTGGGAAGGCACCTGGCCACGGAGCACGGCATCCTGATCCTGGACCCGCCCTACCGGGAATATCACGTCGAACTGGGCGAAGTCTCCTCCTACCCTCCGGGGTACAAGGAAAACGCCGGCGTGTTCTGCCACAACAATCCCTGGATCATGATCGGGGAATGCGTGGCCGGCAGGCCGGAGCGCGCCTTCGAATACTACAGGAAGATCTCGCCCGCATGGCGTGACGGGATCCAGGACCTGCACCGCATGGAGCCCTACGTCTACTCGCAGATGATCGCGGGCAGGGCGGCGGTGCGCCACGGGGAGGCCAAGAACTCCTGGCTCACCGGAACGGCCGCCTGGAACTTCATCGCGGTCTCCCAGTGGATCCTCGGCATCCGCCCGGACTGGGACGGCCTCAGGATCGAGCCCTGCCTTCCGCGGGAACTGGACAGGGTGGAGATCGAGCGCAGGTTCCGCGGCTGCCTGTACCGCGTCGAGGTCCGCAATACGGGAAGGTCCCTTGCCGGGCAGCGGCTTCTGGTGGACGGCTCGCCGTTCCCGTCCATCGTCGTGCCGCCCGCGGCTTCCGGAAGCGTAATCCACATTATCGTGGAAGCCTGAGGCGCTGTAGGTCCCGGGAGCTCCATCCATTGACATCTTTTATTCGATATGTCATAGAATTGCATGATGATCGAAAATGAAAACAAAAAAACGCAAATAAACGGAGATAAACAATGCCAATGAAGGACGATCCAGTGACGATCGGCGTCATTGTGGGAACCCGGAGCTTCTTCAATCCGGCCCTTGCGGAAGAGGGCCGAAAGCTCGTGCTCGCGCGCCTGGAAGCCCTTGGCGTCAGGACAGTGATCGCGCCGGAGGGCGCGACGGGAAACGGTGCCGTCTGCACCATGGCGGATGCCGCCAAATACGCGGCGCTTTTCAAGGCCAACAAGGCCTCCATCGACGGGATCCTCGTCACGCTGCCCAACTTCGGCGACGAGCGCGCCGTGGCGCGCACGCTGGAACTGGCAGGGCTGGACGTGCCCGTGCTGGTGCACGCCTTCGACGACGATCCGGACAAGGTGGACGTGGCGCGCCGCCGCGACGCCTTCTGCGGCAAGATCTCCGTGTGCAACAACCTGAGACAATACGGCATCCGCTGGACCGACACCGCGGAACATACCTGCCCCGTGGACGGGAGGGAGTTCGCCGCGGACATCGACCGTTTCGCTCGGGTCTGCCGGACGGTGCGGGGCCTGCGGGGGGCGCGCATCGGCGCCGTCGGCGCGCGGCCCGGCGACTTCCAGACCGTCCGCTACTCGGAGAAGCTGCTCCAGGCCTCAGGGATCACCGTGATCACCGTGGATCTTTCCGACATCCTCGCCACCGCCGAGAGGATCCGGGAGAACTCCAGGGAGGTCCAGGAGAAGTTGGCGGCCGTCCGCGGCTACGGCAGGATCCCGGAGCGCATCGGGGCGGCGTGCGTCGTGAAGTCCGCCAAGCTGGCCGTGGCCCTGGACCGCTGGGTGGCGGAGAACGGCTGTTCCGCGAGCGCGGTGCAGTGCTGGACCTCCGTGCAGAACAACTACGGATGCGCCGCCTGCCTCCCGATGAGCCTGATGGGGGAGGCGGGACTGCCGAGCGCCTGCGAGACCGACGTGACGGGCGCCGTGTCCATGCTGGCGCTGCGCCTGGCCTCCGGGACCGCCCCGGGCTTCCTCGACTGGAACAACAACTTCGGGGAGGACCGCTCCATGTGCGTGAACACGCACTGCTCCAACTTCCCCAGGAGTTTCCTCGCCGTGGAACCCGAGATCTCCGAGCTGGACGTGCTGGGCGGGACCATCGGCCGGGAGAAGTGCTTCGGCGCCGTGAAGGGCAAGGTGGCGCCGGGACCCATGAGCTTCTTCCGGATGGACACGGACGACGCGCGGGGCCGCCTGCGCGCCTATGCGGGGGAGGGGGAGTTCACCGCGGATCCCTTCGGCATGGACGGGGGCGTGGCGGTCTGCCGGATTCCCGGCCTGCGGGGCCTTCTTTCCCACGTCACGGCGGGGGGATTCGAGCACCACGTGGCCATGGTCCGCGGCCTCGTCGCGGACGCCGTGACTGAGGCCACGGGCAACTACCTCGGGTGGGACGTGTACAGGCACCGGGGGGAGGAATCATGAGCGCCACGGAACGCTGGGGCATCCACGAGGTCGTCCTTTCGGGGCCGCGGGAAGGCAATCCCTTCCTCGAGGTGACGCTCGCGGCCGTCTTCCGCCACGGGCACAGGGAGGTCCGCGTGGAGGGCTTCTACGACGGGGAGGGGACCTATCGGATCCGCTTCCTGCCCGACGAGGAGGGCGCCTGGGAGTACGTGACGGAAAGCGGCGCGCCCGCCCTGGCCGGGAAGACGGGCTCCTTCCTGTGCACGCCGGCGCTCCGCGGAAACCACGGTCCGGTCGGCGTGGCGCGCACGTTCCACTTCGTGCACGCCGACGGGACCCCCCATGTTCCGATCGGCACCACCTGCTACGCGTGGAACCACCAGGGCGACGCGCTGGAGGAGAGGACGCTGGCGACGCTGCGCGCCTCCCCGTTCAACAAGATGCGGATGTGCGTCTTCCCCAAGCACTACCTCTACAACGAGAACGAGCCGCCCCTCCATGCCTTCGAGAAGGGGGCGGACGGGTCCTGGGACTTCACGCGTTTCGTGCCCGCCTTCTTCCGCCGCCTGGAACGGAGGGTGGGGGACCTGCGGGACATGGGCATCCAGGCCGACCTGATCCTGTTCCATCCCTACGACCGCTGGGGCTACGCGGACATGGGCGCCGAGGCGGACGACAGGTACCTGCGTTACCTCGTGGCGCGCCTCTCCGCCTACAGGAACGTGTGGTGGTCCTTCGCCAACGAGTACGACCTGATGAAGGGCAAGAGCACGGCGGATTGGGACCGCCTCTTCCGCCTGGTGGCCTCCCGGGACCCGTATTCCCATCCCCGCTCCATCCACAACTGCCGCGGCTTCTACGATCATGCCAAGCCATGGGTCACTCACGCCTCCGTCCAGCACGAGGACCTGGTCCGCGTCACGGAATGGCGCGCGGCCTACGGCAAGCCCGTGGTGGTGGACGAGTGCTGCTACGAGGGGAACATCCACCGCGCCTGGGGCAACATCACGGCCCGGGAGATGACGCGGCGGATCTGGGAAGGCACGGTGCGCGGCGGCTACGTGGGACACGGCGAGACCTTCGTGGACCCCGGGGACGTGCTCTGGTGGTCCAAGGGCGGCACGCTGCACGGGCAGAGCCCGGAGCGCATCGCCTTCCTGAAGTCCGTGCTGGAGGCGATGCCCGGCCCGCACGAGTACACCGACCGGTTCACCGCACGCTACCCGGCGCTCCAGTGCGGGGACGGCGATGCCTTCCTGATCTACCTGGGCGACAGGCAGCCGGTCCGCATGGAGCTCGCGCTTCCGTCGGGCCGTCCCTACCGAGCGGAGATCCTCGACACCTGGCAGATGACGGTCCGCGCCGTGGAGGGCCCCGTCCGCGCCGTGACCCCGGGCGCGGGCACGAAAGCACCGCCGGATTCCGTGCCCGGCGCCGCGGTGATGGACCTGCCCGGGAAGCCATACATGGCGATTCGCCTCACGGCCGTGTAGCGGCGCCAGAAACGGCCGCATCGAGGCGTTCCAGCGTTTCTCGCTCCAGCCGCGTTTCCGCGGCTTCCAGCGTGTCGGCCAGCTGCTCCGGGGTGCGGCAGCCGACCACGGGCACCGTGGGGATGTCCTGGGAGAGCAGGTAGCCGAGCACGACCGACGCCATGGAGACGGCGGTCCCTCGCCGCACTTCCCGCATGGCGCGGAACAGGGCCAGGTTCCCTTCCGTGCAGTATCGGCTCCCGGACAGCGGCGCATCCGGCACGCCGCCGGCCCGTTCGAGCTTCGTGAAAAAGCCGTTCGCCTGGGAGGAGTAGGGAACGGCCGGCAGGCCCGTGCCGCGGTGCAGCGCGAGCAGGGGCCCGTCCATGGCGACCATGGTGGGATCCCCTCCGGGCCGCATGCCCCGCACTCCGACGTTCCAGAGCATCTGATTGGCCGCGAAGGCGGGCAGGCTCCGGGCATGAGCATGATCCAGGGCGGCCCTGATGCGGGGCGCGGTCCAGTTGGAGCATGCGACCCAACGCACCTTGCCCTTGCGCACGAAGGAGGCCAGCGTCTCCACGATGCGGTCCACGGGGAGCGCCGGATCGTCGCGGTGCAGGTAGTAGAGGTCGATGGCGTCGGTCCGCAGGGCCTTGAGGCTCGCGTCCAGGTCCGATTCCAGCTCCCCGGGGGAGAGCCGGGAACGGCCCATCGCGTCCAGCCGCGGGTGCCCTCCCTTGGTGGCGAGCACCATGCGGCTGCGGTTGCCGCGCGACGAAAGCCAGTCCCCGAGGATCCTTTCGCTGCGGCCGTGTTCCCCCGGGACCCAGTCCGAATAGACACGCGCGGAGTCCAGGAAATTTCCTCCGGAATCGACGAAGGCGTCCAGCAGGCGGAAGGCCGCCTCTTCGTCCCCGTCGATGCCGAGGTTGGCCGTTCCAAGGCAAAGAGATGAGACGTGAAGATCGGTTTGGGGGAGGGGTATTGTTTTCATGTCTTCAATATCATCGGAAAAACATAAGGTTGATGAATTTAGGGGTATATTGCGAATTTTTTTCATTTCTTTTGATTATTTTTGAATATTGCCTTATCATGGGTCCATGAAGAATCCATTCGGGTTTTCCGCCGAAAGGATCGAACAGGCAGCCAAGGGAATCCGCAGGAGGATCATCCTCATGAACTCCGGAGCCGGACAGGGCCATACCGGCGCCGATCTGTCAGAGACGGACATCCTGGCCAGCATGTTTTTTTCGATTCTACGATATGACAAGGACAAGCCGGAGGATCCCGGCCGGGATCGCTTCATCCTGAGCAAGGGTCACGGCGTCGGCGGGCTCTACTGTACCCTGGCGGAAGCCGGGATCCTGGACGAGGCCCTTCTTTCGACCTACCTGTGGTTCGATTCCCGGCTGCCCGGGCACCCCGTAAGGCAGAAGACCCCATTCGTGGACATCAACACGGGCGCCCTGGGGCATGGACTCTCCGTGGGCGTGGGACTCGCGCTCGGAGCGAAGAAGCACGGACGGGACTTGCGCGTCTATGTCCTCCTGGGCGACGGCGAGCTGCAGGAGGGCTCCAACTGGGAGGCCGCCATGAGCGCCGCCCATTTCAAGCTGGACAACCTGACGGCCATCGTGGACAGGAACGCCCTGCAGCTGGCCGACCGGACGGAGAGGATCATGGCCCTGGAGCCGCTTCCGGCCAAGTGGGAAAGCTTCGGCTTCGACGTGAAGGCCGTGGACGGAAACGATCCGGCGGCGGTTTGTTCGACGATTGACGGCCTGGACTTCCGGGGCGGGAAGCCCCACGTCCTGGTGGCGCGCACTGTGAAAGGGAAGGGGATCTCCTTCATCGAGGATCGGGCCGCCTGGCACCACAGGATTCCCGTCGGGGACCAGATCCGCCAGGCCATCGAGGAGCTGGAATGATGGGCACCGAAAGGAAGGAGGACCTGCGGGACGCCATGGTGCGCGCCCTCATCGCCTTCGCGGAGGACGGCGGGGACCTGCTGGTTCTCTGCAGCGATTCGACGAGCAGCGCGAGGATCGGCCCGTTCCAGGAGCGTTTCCCGGACCGCCTCGTCGACGTGGGGATCGCGGAGCAGAACCTCCTGGGCGTGGCGGCGGGTCTGGCGCTGGGCGGCCACACCGTGGTGACGGCCAACGCGGCCTGCTTCGCCCTGACCCGCTCCGGCGAACAGCTGAAGAACGACGTCTGCTACTCGCGGACCAATGTGAAGGTGGCGGGCCTGAACGCCGGGGTCTCCTACGGCCCCCTGGGCTCCACCCACCACGCCCTGGACGACGTCTCCATCGTGCGCGGCCTCGGGGAGATCCTGATCTTCGCGCCCGCGGACGGGCCCGAGGCGGAATCGGCCTTCCGCTGGGCCCTGGAATACGATGGGCCCGTATACGTGCGCATGGACGGCCAGGCGCTTCCCGTGCTCCATGATCCCGGCTACCGCTTCCGACCGGGCCGCCTGGAGGTGCTGCGGGAGGGCCGCGACCTCACCGTGTTCGCCATGGGGTCGGCGGTTTTCGAGGCCGTGCGGGCCGGGGAGATCCTGGCGCGCTCCGGCCTGACGGCTGAGGTGGTGAACGTGCCTTCCATCCGGCCGGCCGACACGGAGGGGATCCTCGCGTCCCTCGGCAGGACGGGCCTGGCGGTGAGCGTGGAGGAGCATTCGACGCACGGCGGCCTCGGCAGCCTGGTGGCCGAGACGATCGCGGATGCGGGCCTGGGCGCCCGCCTGGTGCGGATCGGCATCCCGGAGGGCTCCTTCTCCAAGGCAGGCCCGCGGGACCTGATCCGCGCCCACTACGGCATCGACGCGGCGGGCATCGTGCGGACAGTGACGGAGGCGTTCCGTGGCAGGCGGTAGCGGCCCGTTCGTGCTGGCCGTGGACCAGGGCACCAGCGCCACCAAGGCCGTGGTCTTCGATGCCCGGGGCCGCCCGTGCGCCAAGGCCGCCTCCCCCCTCGCCTCCGGCTTTCCCCGGCCCGGCTTCGTGGAGCAGGATCCCTCGGGGATCTTCCGCAATGTCCTGGACGCCGTCTCCCTCTGCCTGGAGGCGCTGCGCCGGGAGGTCCCGGACGGCCCCGGCCGCATCTCCTGCTGCGGCATCTCCAACCAGCGGGAGACCTTCCTGCTCTGGGACGGGGAGGGAAGGCCCCTGTGCCCGGCGATCGGCTGGCAATGCAGGAGGTCCGTCCCCGTCTGCGACCGCCTGAGGAAGGAGGGGATGGAGGGGGAGATCCGGCGGAGGACCGGGCTGCTTCTGGATCCCTATTTCTCGGCCACGAAGCTGCTCTGGCTCATGGAGAACGATCCCGACGCGCGCCGCGCCGTCGATGCGGGCGGGGCCCGTTTCGGCACCGTGGACACCTGGCTGCTCTGGAACCTATCCGGCGGCGCCTCCTTCGCCACGGACCGCACCAATGCCTCGCGGACTCTCCTCTACGACCTGTCCGCGGACCGCTGGGACCGGGACCTCATGGACCGCTGGGGCCTTTCCGCGCTGCGCATGCCGGAGGTGCGGCCCTCCGCGTACGCCTTCGGGGAGACCGACTTCCGGGGGCTCCTGCCGCATCCCGTGCCCATCGCCGCGATGATCGGGGATTCCCATGCCGCCGCCTTCGGGGAAGGCTGTTTCAGCCCCGGGACGGCCAAGGCGACCATGGGCACCGGGTCCTCCATCCTGATGAACGTGGGCGGGCGGCGCGTCCACTCGGCGGGCGGCATGGTATCCACCATCTGCTGGAGCACGCGGGAGCGGACGGACCACGCCCTTGAGGGGATCGTCGTGACCTGCGGCGCCACGATCCAGTGGATGCGGGACCGGCTGGGCCTTTTCGCGGAGAGCCGGGACACGGAAGCCATGGCACGCGCGGTTCCCGACGACGGCGGGGTCCGCGTGGTGCCCGCCTTCGCCGGCATGGGGGCACCCTGGTGGCGGCCGGACATGAAGGCGGCCATCACGGGCTTGACACTCGGTTCCACAAAAAACCACATTGTCCGCGCCGCCCTCGAGAGCGTCGCCTACCAGGTCGCCGACGTTGTGGAGGCCATGGGACGGGACGCGGGCGTTGCCGTGCGGGAACTGGCCGCCGACGGGGGGCTTACGTCCAACAGGTTCGTCATGCAGCTCCTGGCCGACCTCCTGGGGGTCGACGTCGTCAACCGGGGCATCGAGGAGGTATCGGCGCTCGGCGCCGCGTGCCTTGCCGGCCTGGAGACGGGGCTGTTCCGGGACCTGGAGGAGCTGGCCTCCTTCGACCGCCAGGAAAGACGTTTCCGCGCCGGCGCGGGCAGCGGGGAAGCGAAAAGGTGCCACGAGGAATGGAAACAAGCGGTCCGGACACTTCTTTGAACATGCTCGCGCTCCAGAGACGGCGCAAGATCCTCGAGCTCCTCGAGGAGGAGGGCGGCGCGCGCGTAAGCGGCCTGAGCCGGATCTTCAAGGTCTCGGAGCCCACGATCCGCCAGGACCTCATGAGGCTGGAGGAGGACGGCTTCATCCTGCGGGAGCACGGCGGCGCGTTCCTCAAGAGCGTCCCCCAGCAGGTGAAGGAGCTGAGCCTCAGGCACCAGGAGAACATGGACAGGAAGATCCGCATCGGCCGCAGGGCCGCGGAACTGGTCCGCAGCGAGGACTCCCTGATCCTGGACGCCGGCTCCACCACCACGGAGGTGGCCCGCAACCTGGTCTCCCTCAAGAACCTGGTGATCGTGACCAACGCGCTGAACATCGCCCTGCTCCTGGGCACGGAACAGTCCAACTCGATCATGGTCACGGGCGGGGAGTTCAAGGCCCCCACGCTTTCCCTTACCGGGGAAAAGGCCGCCGTGCTCTTCGACCAGATCCACGTGGGCAAGTGCTTCCTGGCGGTGGGAGGGGTTTCCCCGGAAACGGGCCTGTCGTATCCTGGCCTGAACGACCTGCCGGTGAAGAAGGCCATGATCAAGGCCGCCTCCGAGGTCTACCTGGTGGCGGATTCCACGAAGATCGGCAAGACTTCCTTCGCCACGCTCGGGCCCATCGGGATGGTGGACGTGCTGATCACCGACGACGGCATCTCGGAAGCGGACCGCGCCGCCTTCGAGTCCAGTGGCGTGAAGGTCATCGTGGCCTGAGGGCCGCGGCGGACCTTCCCGCAGGGCCCCGGATTCCTACCCGAAGAGGCGTTCCACGTCTCCGCCCTTGGCGATGAGGCGGTCCGGCTCGAACGGCCGCGCCCTGCCTTCCCGTTCGACGCGTTTCCCTCCGGCCCCGGTCAGGTTCAACAGGACGCTTTCCTCCGGTTTCACGGCGCCGGACCGGACCGCCTGCATCAGGCTGGCCAGGGCCACTTCCGCGGCCGGGTCCAGATCGCAGCCCTCCAGGTCCCGGAACAGCCGTCCCGCATCCAGCGCCTCCGCCGTGGCGACCCTGTACATCGCGCCGTCCGTGTCCTCCAGCGCGTCATAGAGCCCGCCGCACAGTCCATATGGCGGCTTCCTGTTGGAGAGCACGGGGGAGTGGAGCCGGGCGATGCGGGCCTTCGCCTCCCCTTCCGGGAGCTCCCCCAGGCTCCGGCTGCGGCGCTCCCAGGCGTCGCTCAGGATCGTGAACGGTTCGTTCTGGGACAGGTGCAGGCGCGTCTTGCGTCCGCCGAACCGTCCGTCCCCGATCAGGCGAAGGTTGGCTTCCCAGACGCCGATGGCCCCGGTGCCGCTGCCCACGGCCTGGAAATAATGCCGCGGGATCTCGCCCGTCGCCTCGACCGCGGAGAGGAGCACGGTTCCCAGGCCGTCCCTGCGGGCCACGTTGCGCGCCCCGCCCTCGGGGAAGAATCCCGGAAGCTTCGCGATCCGGTCCGCCGTCTCGATGGCGTCGGCATAGTCCGAAGGGGCCTTGACGGCGAGGAGGCTCGCCGCCGGCTGCCGCGCCACGGTGGTCCACACGCCGGGAAGCGCCGCCTCGGGGACCACCACCAGGACGGGGACTCCCGTCCGGCAGGAGTACTGGAGGAAGGCGCGGCCCGTGTTGCCAGCGGAGGCGACCACGAGCGTGCCTGCGGCCCGCGGAAAGCGGCATGGCAGTAGCCGCGCCAGGGGCCGTGGCAGTAGCCCCGCCAGGGGCCGTGGCAGTAGCCGCGCCAGGGGCCGTGGCAGTAGCCCCGCCAGGGGCCGTGGCAGTAGCCCCGCCAGAGGCCGTGGCAGTAGCCGCGCCAGGATCGTGACGGCTTCCAGTTCCTTGAAGGAGCAGGTCTCCATGTACGCGCCCTTCTCCGGCCAGTATCCGCTCACGGCCAGGAAGAGGCGTTTCAGACCCAGGCGCTCCGCGAGGGGACCTGCGGGAAACACCGCCGGGCGCGCCTCCTCGGGCAGCGTCCGGCGGACCGGAAGCCAGCAGCGGTAGCGGAAGATGCCCGGGAGGTCGGGCTGGACGTCGAAGCGCGGGGAATCGAAGAGGGCCCGCAGGAGCGCCGGGGGATGCGGCTCCGTGCACGAGAGCGGAAACCGGTCTTCCGCGTCGTCGTGGATCTTCCCGCAGGAGGGGCAGGCGAGTCGGTAGTGCAATTCCATGGTGGTCCTCTTCCGTAGGGCGGAGTTTCCCGCCCCCTATTCCTTGATGGCACCGATCATGATCCCGGAGACGAAGTACCTCTGGATGAAGGGGTACACGCAGAGGATCGGGATCATGGCGGCGATGATGGTGGCCGCGCGGACCGTCTCCGTGGCCAGGGTGTCCAGCATCTCGGTGTTCTTGTCCATCATGTTGTCGATGGCCGTCAGCATGTTTCGCAGGTAGAGCTGGATGGTCATCATCTCCCGTTTCGTGGTGTACAGGACGGCCCCCATGAAGCTGTTCCAGAAGGTCACGCCGAAAAAGAGGCCTATGGTGGCCAGCGCCGCCTTGGAAAGCGGCAGGATGATCTGGAAGAGGATGCGCGTGTTGGAGGCCCCGTCGATCCTGGCGGACTCCTCCATGGCGGGGGAGATGCTCTCGAAGAAGTTGCGCATCAGCACGATGTTGAACGGGTTGACGGACGCAGGCAGGATCAGGACCCAGATGTTGTCGATCAGGCCGATCTGCTTGTAGAGGATGTAGGTGGCGATCATGCCGCCGCCGAAGAACATCGTCACGACGTAGAGAAGCGCGATGAGGCGGCCGCCTGGCAGGTTCCTGCGCGTGAACACGAAGGCCGTGAAGCAGGTGGTGAGCAGCCCGATGCCCGTGCCCGCGACCGTGATGAGGATGGTGAGGAAGAAGGAGCGGCGGAACTGCGGGTTGTCGATCACGTAGCGGTAGGCGGCGACGGTGAAGCCCTTCGGGACGAACAGCACGTCCTTGGCGAGGACCGACACCTCGTTGCTCAGAGACTTGGCGAGGATGTGCACGAACGGGAGGACGCAGGAGATCCCGAGGATCCCCAGGAGGATGAGGTTGAGCACATTGAAGACCTTCTCGCCCCGTGTCTTTTTCACCTGTTTCCCCCTAGTAGACCCCGCGTCCGCCCAGGCGTCGGATGCCCGTGTTGGAGGCGATCAGCAGGACGCAGCCGATGACCTGCGTGAACAGGCCCGCCGCCGTGGTGTAGCCGAAGTCCAGCGTGTCGAAGGCGGTGCGGAACACATAGGTATCGATGACGTCGATCTTCGCGTACACCGTCGGGTTGTAGATCGTGTAGATCTGCTCGAAGTTTGCGCCCATGATGGAGCCGAGGTTCATGATCAGGAGCACGAGGAACGTGCCGGTGATGGCCGGCAGCGTCACGTGAATGGTCTGTCGGAAGCGGCCCGCCCCGTCGATGGCCGCCGCCTGGTAGAGTTCCTGATCCACGCCCATGATGGCGGCCAGGTAGATGATGGCGCCCCAGCCGAATTCCTTCCAGACCTCCGTGCCCACGATCACGGTGCGGATCCAGTGCAGGTCCGTTACGAAGAAGATCGCCTTGCCCCCCAGGGCCGTGATGAGGGTGTTGATGAGGCCTGTGCTGGGGGACAGCAGGTCGATGAAGATCCCCGCGATGACGACCCAGGAGATGAAGTGGGGCACGTAGACGACGGTCTGCACCGCGCGCTTGAAGAGGGCGTTGCCCACCTCGTTCAGCAGGAGGGCGAACAGGATGGGCACCGGCATGCCGAAAAGGATGCGCAGGACGCTCAATGAGATGGTGTTGGCGAAGGCGCGCTTGAACGCGTCGGAACCGATGAGGCGCGCGAAGTTGTCGAAGGCCACCCAGTCGCTTCCCAGGATCCCCTTGATGACGTTGTAGTCCTTGAAGGCGATGAGGATGCCGTACATGGGCAGGTAGCGGAACACCAGAAGCAGGAGGAGGCCCGGGAGGGCCATCAGGTAGATGTCCCAATGGGAGGCGATCCGCCGCAGGAGCGGTTTTCTCCCGTCCTGTCTGCTGCCCGTCGCGGCGGATGCGGCCCTGGTGGATGGCGAGGCCATGTCTTAGGATACCTCCTGAAGGTTTGCGGGGTCAAAGCGGGGACGGCCCCGGGCCTCGATGGCCTCCGCGGTCCGTCCCCCTGTATGGGAGGCGTCGCGATGGGATCCGCGGCGCCATCCGTGGTCTACTTCGCCTTGTTGGCCTGGAACCAGGCGTTGAGGGCGGCCGTCTGTTCCGGGAGGCCCTTCTTTTCCAGTTCCGCGACGAACTTGTCGAACTCCGCGACGGGCCGCGCGCCGCTGATGAACTTGGCGGTCTCCTCGTCGACGAAGGTCTTGAGGGCCAGTTTCTGCTCCACCTTCTGGTAGGTGTCGTCATTGGGCAGCACGGCCAGGATGTTGGAGGTGATCTCCGCGTCCTTCTGGCCGGCCAGGGCCTGGTTGTAGGCCCAGTCGTAGCCTTTGGCCACCAGGCGCACCTTGAAGGAGGCCGGCGTGGCCATCACTTCGTAGCAGATCTTCCATGTGACGGCGGACTGCTGTGCCGGGGTGAAGACGGGCTTCCCGTCGGTGCCGAGGGTGTAGTCCGTGCCCTGGATGCCGTAGTCCTGGACCATCTTGGACTGCGGGGTGGCCATGTAGTTCATGAACTTGGCGGCCGCATCCTTGTTTTTGGCGGCGACGGGGACGACCCACATGCGCTGCACGGGCCAGTTGTTGTAGAGCAGCGCCTTGGCGTCGGCGGGGCCGGAGGGCTGCGGGGTGAAGGCGAAGCTCGCCTTGGGGACCTTCACTCCGATGTCCCTGACGTTGACGCAGGCGTAGGCCCAACCCTGGATGCTCGAGAAGGCCTGGTCTCCCATGAGCTTCTCTGTCAGGCGGGTGGTGTTGAGGGTGATGTACTCGTTGTCGAGCAGCTGCTCCGCGTACAGCCTGTTCATGTAGGTGAGGTAGGCCTTGAACTCGGGCTGCACCCAGATGAACTCCAGCTTGTCGCCCTTCACCGTGTAGTCCAGGGCCACGCGGTAGGCTGCCTTGATGGCGGAGAAGGCGTTGGCGAAGCCGTCCCCGGATCCGGCGACTGTGAGGGGAATGTACTTGGTCTTTCCCTTCACGGCCTTCCACATCGCGTAGTACTCCTCGAGGTTCCTGGGGGCCGCGATGCCGAGGGAATCCAGCACGTCCTTGCGCACCATGACGCCGCCGCTGTGGGTGCGGTTCAGGTCCTGCTCCTCCAGCACGGACGGGAAGCAGTACAGCTTGCCCTTGAAGCGCGGGGCGTTCAGGACGTCCTGCGGGACCAGCTTCGTGTAGTCGGGCATCTTGGACAGGTAGGGCTCCGTCTCCGCGAAGACCCCCTGCATGGCGTACTTGTAGTACTCGGTCCGGCTCATGTCCATCAGGTCCGGGGTGTCGTTGGACGCGAGGATCATGGCCTTTTTCTGGGACTCCTGGGTCCCGTCGGCCAGGGCCGGCTCGAAGACCACGTTGACGCCCGAGTTCACCCTGTGGAAGTTGGCGATCCGGTTGTTGTTGAAGTCCACGTTGTTCGGGGCCATGGTCTTGTCGATCTCCCCATGGTAGAACATGCGGATCTTCAGCACGGGGGGCTTGTCGGCCGTCTTCTTGGCCTCGGAGGTCCCTCCGGCCCAGATCAGGCCGGCGCCGAAAAGGGCCAGCAGGACCAGACTCATTGTTCTTTTCACCCTGATTCCTCCTATCTCAGCTTGGCATTCTACGGCCCCCCTCCCGGTCCTGTCAACAAAAATCTTGACAGGATCCCGCGGCGTCCCTTATTATGGTACCGTACTACATTATGGGACACCAAGAATGATCCAGGTCCTCGGCCGCCTCTTCACCATCCTCGAGTTCCTGAGCCACGAGGAGAAGGCCACCACTTCCCAGATCTCCCGGGCGGCCGGCCTCAAGAAGACCACGGCCAGCAACATCCTGCGCACCCTGGCCGGCCTGGGATACCTGGAGGCCAATGAACTGCACGAGTACCATTTCTCGGACCGGTTCATGGGCCTGGTGGAGGCCAACATGGGGCGCGACGCCCTGATGCGGGCGGCCAAGCGGGCCGCATCGGACCTCGCCGAAAGGATGGGGGAGGCCGTCGTGGTGGCGGCCCTGCGCAAGGACCGCTACTACGCCATCGCCGAGGCCCTGTATGAACGGACGGTGACGGTGCACTCCAACGTGTATTCCGTCCGTCCCATCTACCAGAGCGTCACGGGAAGGATCCTCCTCGCCTTCGGCGTCAAGGAGGAGCGCAACAGGGTCATGAAGGCGGCGGGCAGCCCCGGGTCGGACTGGCCGGAGGCCGGTACGGCCGCTGGACTGGAACGGGTCCTGCGGACCATACGCCGCGATCGGTACACGGAACTCCGCAAGGCGGACATCTACGCCGTCGGCGTGCCGGTGTTCGGCGTGGACGGCGGCCTCCTCTGCGCCATCGGACTCTACATGCCGCTGAACCGGTTTCACGCCGCGAGGCGGCGGACCATGCTGGCCGGCCTCCGTCAGGCGAGCGCCATGATGCGGCGGGCGATGGAAGTGTCGGCCTGGCAGGAAACCGCCAGTAATGAGGGAACCATGCGCGCCGCGGGTCGCCGCGGCGGAAAAAAGGAAACAGGAGGAAAAGAACATGGCAAGCAATGAGGCTCAGAAGCTCACGGCCGAATTGAAGAAGCACGCGAAGAGCGTCGGGGCCGACCTGATCGGCATCGCGGGAATCGGACGGTTCGCGGGCATCGCGGCGGCCAACCACCCGTCGTCCATCTTCCCCGAGGCGAAGTCCGTGATCGTGATCGGGAAGAGGATCGTGCGGGGCGCCCTCCGTGGCGTGGAGGAGGGGACCCAGTTCGGCAACTACCGCATGTACGGCTATTCCTGGCTGGAAAACCGCTTCCTCGCGCAGTGCACCTTCAAGGCGTCCGAATTCCTGGAGGCCCAGGGGTGGGAGGCTGTCCCCATCCTGAACCTGCCGACGCAGATCCCGCCCATGGGCGTGCCGGTGGAGCCTGGAAAGCCCGCCCCCAACGTCCTCGTGGACGTCGACGCGGCGGCCGTGCGCGCGGGCCTGGGGGAGATCGGATACCTGGGCGTGTTCCTGTCCCCGGAGTTCGGCCCGAGGCAGCGCCTCCAGGCCATCATCACGGACGCGGAACTCGTGGAGGACCCCATCTTCGGCGGGGAGATCTGCGACCGTTCCCCGGAACTCGCCGCCTCCTGCCCCCTGGAGGCGATCGACGCGAAGAAGGAGCAGGTCATCGAGATCTGCGGGAAGAAGATGAGGACGGCCACCATCAACTACCGCAGGTGCAGGAGCTGCCAGAACGGGGCGGGCCCCAACCGCTACCATGCGGCGGGACTGCCGGACCGCATCGGAGCCCTGTGCGTGCGCACGAGCATGGACCGCCTCGAGAAGCAGGGCCGCCTGTCCAACAAGTTCCAGGCGCCGTTCCGCAAGCGCGATCCCTGGAAGGTCGTCGGGGCGATTCCGCTCTTCGACGAAGGCCAGGACATCGAGTGATCCGGACGGCAAGGAGCATACCATGAAGGGAACATTGACAAAGGCGGACCTGCGCTCCTTCGCGTTGGAGCACGGCCTCGACCTGTTCGGCGTGGCAAACATCGAGCGGTTCAAGGACGCCCCCCCGCACATGGACCCCAAGAGCATCTTCCCGGAGGCCAAGTCCGTGATCGTGGTGGGCAAGAACATCGTGCGCGGCGGGTGGCGTGGCATCGAGGAGGGAACCTACTGGCCGAGCTATACCTACTTCGACTACCACGGCCTCCTCAACTCCCTGTTCATCCACCAGCCGCTCTACGACCTGGCCTCCCTCATCGAGGACCACGGCTGGGAGGCGGCTCCCAACTACCCGGGCGTTCCCGAGACGAGGGCCCCGATGCCGCCGCTGCGCAAGGGCGGGGTGGCGCCCGACGTGAATCTGGCCATCCGCATCGCGGGCGTGGCCGCGGGGGTCGGGGAGATGGGCTGGAGCAAGGTCTTCCTGACGCCGCAGTTCGGGCCGCGGGTGCGCCTGGCTTCCATCATCACGGACATGCCCCTGGAGCCGGATCCCCTGGTGAAGCCCAACTCGATCTGCGACCTGTGCATGAACTGCGTGAAGGGCTGCCCGGGCGCCATCCCCCATATTAAGGAAGGAAAGACGGTCCAGATCACGATCGAAGGGACCACCTACAAGTGGGCCGACGTGCAGCTGGGACGCTGCACCCTCATGTACCATGGAGGGGACGCGAGGGTCTCCCCGTTCATCCACAAATCCCTTCCCGGCTGGGACATGGACGTGGCGATCCAGGATGTGAGCGAGGAGACGGCGTACAAGATCGCCTGGACCCTTTCGACGGGCAACTGGAGACGGACCCACGAGGACCCCTCGGGCAAGATCATCGAGGGCCACGCATACCTGCAGAAATGGGGCGACGCGGGAAGCTTCGGCGTCGAGGGATCGCGCGGCTGCATGCGGAGCTGCTTCGACCATCTCGAGAAGACGGGGAGGATTCCCGCCTTCAAGGGCGGGGCGTTCATCAAGCGCCCGCGCTGGCTCCTGCCCCACAAGGTCCCGGCGGCTCGGTAGCATGGAGGGCGGCCCCGGCGCGGCGACAGCCGAGCCGGGGCCCATCGGGGCCGCGGGATCGCCGAATGGCATGAAAAACATGTCATTGGCATGACTTACATGTTTACACTGTAGTTTCCCCTGCTACCATGGACCTTGGGCGCGACGCCGCCCAAGGAGTGGAACGGTTCATGGCAGCAGTGGTCCGAAAACAACTCTGGAAGAGAATCTTCCTCAATTACGAGCTGTACGTTTTTTTGCTCCCCGCGTTCCTCTACTTCGCCATTTTCCATTATGCCCCCCTGTACGGCCTCCAGATCGCTTTCAAGGAGTTCAACCCCGTGAAGGGGATCTGGGGCAGCCCCTGGGTGGGCTTCGAGCACGTCGTCCGGTTCTTCCGAAGCTTCCATTTCTGGACCCTGATCCGCAACACCTTGGGAATCGGCGTGTACTCCCTGGCCGTGGGTTTTCCCATCCCGATCCTCCTTGCGCTCATGCTGAACGAGGTGAGGAACGGCGCGTTCAAGAAGACCGTCCAGATGGTCACCTACGCGCCCCACTTCATCTCGGTCGTGGTGATGGTCGGGATGATCCTCACGTTCCTCAAGACTCCGAACGGCCTCGTGAACCAGCTGCTCCGGGTTTTCGGCGGGAGGGCCGTCGCCTTCATGGCCAGGGAGCGTTGGTTCTGGACCGTCTACGTGCTTACGGGGGTATGGCAGAACGCCGGATGGGGGACCATCATCTACCTGGCGTCCCTCTCGGCCATCGACACGGAAGTCTACGAGGCCTCCATCATGGACGGCGCCTCGCGGCTGCAGAGGATCCGGCACATCAACATTCCCGCGATCCTCCCCATGATCGTCGTTCTCCTCATCCTGGACACGGGACACGTCCTGAGCGTCGGGTTCGAGAAGATCTACCTGATGCAGAACCCGCTCAATCTCGCCTTTTCCGAGGTCATCTCCACGTACGTGTACAAGGCCGGACTTCAGAGTTTCCAGTACAGCTTCGCCTCGGCCGTGGGACTCGTGAACTCCGCCGTGAACTTCGTGCTCCTGGTCACGGTGAACTCCATCGTCCGCGTGTCGGGCGAGACGGTGCTCTGGTAGGGGAGGGGCGCGGTGAAAAGGGAAACTGCGGGAGATCGGGTCTTCCTCTCCCTCAACTTCGTCTTCCTGCTGCTGGCCATGGCCGTCGTGGCCTATCCGCTCCTCTTCGTCCTGAGCGCCTCGGTGAGCGACCCCGATGCCGTCTACCGCGGCGAGGTCTGGCTCCTGCCCAGGGGCCTGACCCTGGAAGGCTACGGCAGGGTGTTCGAGAACCGCGAGATCTGGACGGGCTACCGGAACACGGTGCTGTACACGTGCCTCGGAACGCTGATCAACCTCGCCGTGACCCTGCCGTGCGCCTACGCCCTGTCGCGCCGCGACCTGGTCGGGCGGAACCCCATCACGATCCTGTTCACCTTCACGATGTTCTTTTCAGGCGGGATCATCCCCACCTACCTCGTCGTGGACGGCCTGGGCCTGCGCAACCGGATCTGGGCCATGGTCCTGCCGAATGCCGCGGCCATGTGGTACATCCTCATCGCGCGCACCTACATGCAGAACAACATCCCCGATTCCCTGCGTGAGGCCGCGTTCCTGGACGGCAGCTCGAACACCTGGTTCTTCCTGCGCGTCGTCATGCCCCTGTCGGCGCCCATCGTGGCCGTCCTTGCATTGTTCTATGGAGTGCAGCATTGGAACGCGTACTTCAACGCGCTCATCTACATCAGCCGCCGGGAGCTGTTCCCCCTCCAGCTCATCCTGCGCGAGATCCTGGTGATCAATGACATGGGCGGCTCCGCGATGATGACGGTGGAGAGCGCGGAGGCCATGGCCCGTATGGCCCGCGTGGCGGAACTGGTCAAGTACGCGGTCATGATCGTCTCCAGCCTGCCCGTCCTGATCGCCTATCCTTTCATCCAGAAGTACTTCACGAAGGGGGTCATGGTGGGGGCGATCAAGGGCTGAAGCTGGAGCCTGGGCGACCGGGGCGGCCTTGCGCCGACCCCATGAGGATACCAAGAAGGAGGAAAAGGGATGCGTAGGATGATTGGCGTTCTGCTGCTGGGGGCGCTCCTCGTGCCATCGGCGGCCTTCGCACGGGGCGGGCAGGAGGGCAAGAAGCCGCAGGCGGATTCCGGCTTCCATGAAACCGGTTTCCCCATCGTGGACAGGAAGATCACGCTGAAACTGTTCGGGCCCAAGGGTGCCATCCAGGTGCAGTGGAAGGACATGCTCTTTTTTAAAACCATGGAAGAGCGCACCAACATCGCCTTCGAATTCGACACGCCGGCCGCCGGCCAGGCGTTCAAGGAGCGCAAGAACATCCTGTTCGCCAGCAAGGACATGCCGGACGTGTTTTGCGGCTGCAACTTCAGCGAATCGGAACTGAGCATGTTCGGCTCCCAGGGGGCCCTCATGCCCCTCAATGACCTCATCGAGAAGCAGACGCCCAACTTCAGGAAGAGGATGGAGGAGAACCCGGCGATCCGGAAGGCCATCGTCTCCGGCGAGGGGAAGATCTATTCCCTTCCGATCCTGAACGAGGTCTTCTTCGACCTCACCGAAAGGGCCTGGATCCGTCGGGAATGGATCCAGAAACTGGGCCTGAAGATGCCGCAGACCGTCGACGAACTCACCGCCGTGCTCGCCGCGTTCCGCGACAGGGACCCCAACGGGAACGGGAAGGCCGATGAGATCCCGCTTACCTCGACCAATGTGCGGCGTATGGAGCCCACCATGTTCCCCGCCTTCGGGATCCTGTGGCTGCAGAACTATCCGTTCTTCAGCGCGGAGGCGGGCAACAAGCTTTCCTACATCGCGACCCTCGACAACTACAAGGCGTTCCTGCAGTACATGAACCGGCTCTACAGGGACAAGCTCCTTGACAACAACCTGTTCACCAACACGGACCAGGAGCTGGCGGCCATCGGCAAGGAGCAGAGGCTGGGCGCCTATCCGCAGTCAGCCGCGTTCCTGTACAACACCTACGAGAACAACGAGCTCTACGAGGGATTCCCCGTTCTCACCAGCTCCGTCAACGCGAGGAAGATGTGGCCGCGCCACGGCGGGGTGAACAACGGCCAGTGGTCGCTCAGCTCGAAGAATCCGGCTCCGCGGGAATCGATGCGGTGGGTCGATTACCTGTTCACCCCGGAAGGATCCATGCTGGTCGACCAGGGCATCGAAAACGTGAGCTGGGAATGGAAGGACGCGACGAAGACCCTCTGGCAGAAGAAGCTTCCCGCCGGGATCACCAACTCGGAGGAGTTCCGGGCCACGGTGACGCCGGCTTCCGGCGGAGGCGCACCGGCCTACGTACGGCTCAACGAATGGCTCGGCAAGCTCGACGTCCCGCATTCCAGGGTGCTTGTGAAGGAGGTGGGGGAGAAGTACAGGCCGGTCTGGCAGTTCGTGGTTCCCCGCATGGTGCTGCCCGAGGCCGAGCAGAAACGCGCGACGGTCATCCATGCAGACCTGGACCCGTACGTGGAGCAGATGGAAGCCAAGTTCGTCGTCGGGGAGGTGTCCTTCGACAAATGGGGCGAGTTCCAGGGGGTGCTTGGGAAAATGGGCGTCGGGGAGCTCACGCTCCTGTACCAGAAGGCTTTCGACAGATATAATCGCTGATCAGGCTGCGGGAGCGGAAATGGACTACAGGCTGGAACGCGAAGTCGAATCCATGGCCTCCTACGACGTCCTGGTGTGCGGCGGAGGCCCGGCCGGATTCCCCGCCGCCATCCAGGCCGCGCGTCTGGGCGCGCGGACGGCGATCGTGGAGTCCGACGGGATGCTGGGCGGGGTCATGACGGCGGGGGGGAATCCCTTCGTCGCGCTTTTCTACGCCCGGGGGAGGCAGATCATCTCCGGGATCGGCTGGGAGTTCGTCACGCGCCTGGCGGGCGAGGGCTGGGCCCGGATCCCCGACTTCCAGGCGGACCTTCCCCATTCCCGGCTGGGCGTCGAGGTGAACGGACCCATGGCGGCGCTTTGCCTCGACGAGATGTGCGCGGAGGCCGGCGTCGCCGTGCACTTCGGACAGCCCGTGGTGGACGCGGTCGTGGAGGACGGGGGCGGAACCCGCCGCCTGAGGGCGGCGGTCGTGTCCACGCGCTCCGGCCTCCGCGCCATCGAGGCGAAGGTCTTCATCGACTGCACGGGCAACGGGGACCTGGCCGCCTTTTGCGGCGCCGCCTTCGAATGCGGCGATCCCTCCACGGGCGCGCTGCAGCCGGGCACGCTGCGTTTCTATCCCGTGGGCTACCGGCTGGAGGACATCGACAGGGAGAAGGTCCGGGAGGAGTTCACCCGCGCCCGGGAGTCGGGGGAGCTCGCGCACGGGGATTTCTGGCCGGAGTCGGCCGCGGGCGCCTATGCGGTCTTCGCCGACGGGGGGAACAACATCAACCATGTCCATCCCGTGAACGGCGCGGACAGCCGGAGCCTGTCCGCGGCGGAGGCGGCGGGACGGCGTTCCATGGCCCGCATCGTACGCTGGGCGCGCAGGCGCATCCCCGGCGCCGGGGGATTCGAGCCCTGCGCCGTCGCATCCCACGTGGGGCTGCGGGAGTCGCGTCGGATCCTCGGGGAGGCCACGGTCACGGCGGAGGATTATGCCGCCGCCCGCCGGTATCCCGACGCGGTCTGCTACGCGTTCTACCCCATCGACCTCCATCAGGGTGGCGGCGGGAAACCGCTGGAATTCCGCCCGCTGGAAGGGGACCGGGTGCCCACCATCCCCTTGGGCGCGCTCCTGCCCCGGGGATTTTCCAACCTGCTTGTCGCCGGTCGATGCGTATCGAGCGACCGCCTGGCGAATTCGGCCATCCGCGTGAAGGCCCCGTGCATGGCCATGGGACAGGCGGCGGGCGCCGCGGCCGCCATGGCGCGGGACGGCGCGCTGCGTGCCGTGGACCCGGAGGGGCTCAAGAGGACCCTCAGCGCGGCGGGGGCGATCGTCCCCTGAAGCGCTTCAGCGTCCTCCACTCCTATCTCCTCTCCTACCTGGCCGTCTTCCTGCTCCCCTTCCTTCTTTTCGCCGCCGTGGCCTACCGGACCACAGTCGTGCGCCTCCGCGAGGAGGCGGAATCGAACGCCGTGAACGCCCTGCGCGGCGCCGCGCAGGCCCTGGAGGCCCGTTTCTCGGAGCTGGATGCCATGGCGGCCAAGATCACTGTGGACCCAAGACTCACCCCGTTCTGGATCCGCAATCCCGGATATTCCCGCATCGAGGCGGTCCGGCAGATGGGAATCTACGCCTCCCATAGCGCGTTCGTCGACGGGATCGTCCTGATGCTGTACGACGCCCCATCCGTCATCCTCCCCACGGGCATCGTATCCCGGGAAGCGTTCCTGGACAGCGTGTTCCGTTATGAGGGTCGGACCCGGAGCGGGCTTCTGGACCTCATCCGCGGCGCCCGGGCGCCGTTGCTCATCCCCGCCGAAGCGGTCCATGCGGGAGTCGGCATGACGGACGGAGGCCGTTTCCTCACCTACGTCTACCCGATCCCGCCACGGGACCCCCATCCCTACGGCGCCCTGCTGTTCCTGATCGGGGAAGAACGGTTCTCCGACGAGGCGGGCGGCATGCTGTCGGACGCGGGAGCCATGGTGTGGACCGTCGGATCCGATGGAGCCGTCCTGTCGTGGAAGGGCCGCGGGGAACGGATCCAGCCCCCGGTCCTTCCCGCCTCTATCGTCGGGAAGGGGGGATGGCTGTTCAGCGCATCCATCGAAAACCGCCTTCATTCCGTCGCGTGCTACCGCTCGGAGAACCTCGGGGTCGTGCTCCTGGCCGCCACGCCGCGCGGACGGTTCCTTCAGGGCGTCGTGCGGGCCCGGACCGTCCTTCTCCTGGCGCTCATTCCGCTGGCGGGCCTGGGGCTGACCGCGGTGTACATGCTCTCCCGCAGGAGCTATGACCCGGTCCGGCGGCTTTTGGACGTCACGGCGGGAGCCCCGTCCGGCCCGCCGGAGGCAGGAGGCAGGAACGAGTTCGACCTGATCCGCAAGGCCTTCGAAAGGGAGACGGAATCGCGACAGCGCCTTCTGCTCGAGATCGAGATGCATAAACCCCTGGTGCGGGACCGGTTCCTCGCACGGCTGATCGGAGGGGACATCGACGATCCCGCGGAGATCAGGCGGCAGGGCTGCGAGGCGGGCGTGGAGTTTCCCCACCCGGTCTTCTTCGTCGTCGTGGTCCGTTTCCCGCGCCGGGGCGGCAGGACGGTCTGGGAGAAGGAGCTGGCCCTGCACGTGCTGCGGGACTTTTCGACGCCGGACCTGAAGGCCCAGGGCCTGGAACTGGCCGGGGAGAGGGCTCTCGCGCTGATCATGAATACGGAGGCACCGCCCGCCGCCCTGCGCCCCCTTCAGGACCGGGTGGTGGCTGACATCCTGCGGCTTCTCGACGGCAGCGAGGACGGCGGCACCGGGATCGGCGTCGGCAGGGGCTACGACGGGGCCGGCTCGGTCTCCGTCTCCTTCCTGGAGGCGGAGAGCGCCCTGGAGCAGAACCTCCCAGCGGGGGGGCGGCGCGCCATTTTCTTCGGGGACCTCTGCGCGGTGCCCGGGGACAGGTTCTGGTATCCCACGGAGGAGGAGCTTCTTCTTGTCCAATCCCTGAAGCAGGGCAATGGCCGACAGGCGGGGGAGATCATCCGGCGCGTGGCGGAGCGCATCCGCAGGGAGACGAAGTCCGTTTTCGCCGTCAGGATCGTGAGTTTCGACCTGCTGAACACGGTAGTGAAATCGGTCCAGGACCTGGGTCTGGAGCCTTCGGATCCCGATCTCGACGCGGCCGCGCGCTTCACGACGGTGGAGGAGCTGGAGGAGAACCTGGTCCGGCTGGTCGGCCGCGTGGCGGACCGGGCGCAGAACGCGCGCGGCGACAGGAATGCGGCGAGGCGGGAGGAGATCCTGCGCTTCGTCGCGGAGAACTACTGTTCCCGGACGTTCTGTCTCGAGTCCCTGGCGGACCGCTTCGAGCTTTCCCTGTCCCATCTCAGCCGTTTTTTCAAGGAGCAGACCGGCCGGACGTTCACCGAGCACGTGAACGGCCTGCGCATGGAGGAGATGAAACGGCGGCTGCGGGACACGGAGACCCCCGTGAAGGAGATCGTGGAGGTCGTCGGGTACGCGGACGCGGCCAACTGCATACGCACGTTCCGCCGGAAGGAGGGCGTCACTCCCGGCCGATACCGCGCCCTGTACCACGGGAGGGACGCACCGTTCCCCGGGAGGGACGCGTCGTCCCCCGGGAGGGACGCGCCGTCCCGTCCCCCGGCGTAACGGCGCTTTACCGCCGCGGCCTGAACCGCGATTCAACTAAATTTGACAAATTCAAAAATGTATGAAGAATGGGTGCATGTCCGGGAAGGATCGTCCGGTCGGCGGGAAGGTGGGGCCCTGCAGGATGAGCGCGCAGGACCGGGCCATCCTGCGCAGCCAGGAGATTGTCGCGGAGGGCATCGCGAAGCTCATCGGATCCCATTGCGAGGTCATCGTCCACAGCCTCGAGGACCCGGCCCATTCGGTGGTGAAGATCATGAACGGGCAGATCACCGGCCGGAAGGTGGGCTCCCCGCTCACGGACCTGGCCCTGCAGATGCTGCAGCGCCAGAGGGAGACGGGAGAGGACGTCATCGGCCCCTATCTCTCCCAGGCGGGCGGCGGGCGGACGTTCCAGTCCATCACCATGAGCATCCGCGGCTCCGGCGGGCGGCTCATCGGCTTCCTTTGCGTCAACATCGACCTGTCGGTCTCCCTGAAGGACCTGCTCTCCGCCTACATGCCGCAGGCCGGAGCGGATCCGGCGCCCCGTGAGTTCCTGCCCGCGACGGTGGACGATCTGGTGCACCGGGCGCTGCGCGAGGAGTTCGCACGCACCGAGACCCTGACGGGTGTCGCGCCCGTGGAGCGCAACCGGATGATCGTACGGGCGCTGAACCGCAAGGGGCTTTTCGACGTGAAGGGCGTCGTGGAGAAGGTGGCCCGGGAGATGGGCATTTCGAAGTTCTCCATCTACAACTACATCAAGAACGAGAAGGGACAAGGGTGAACCCATGGACGATCTGCCGATTCCCGTGACCGCGGCGAGGGCCCCCAAGGCGGTGGGGCCCTACTCCCAGGCCGTCCGCTACGGCGGCCTCCTGTTCGTGTCCGGATGCCTGGGCCTCGATCCCGCCACGGGAAGCCTCGCGGAAGGCCTCGAGGCGCAGGCGGAGCGCGCCCTCGCCAACCTGGAGGCCATCCTGCGGGCGGCCGGGACGGACGCGGGCAGGGTCCTGAAGACCACGGTCTTCCTGCGCGACATGGGGGCGTTCGACGCCGTGAACGCCGTGTATGCAGGCCACTTCCGCCCGCCGTTCCCCGCGCGCAGCTGCGTCGAGGTGGGCCGCCTGCCCAGGAACGCCGAGGTGGAGATCGAGGCCGTCGCCGCCCTGACGGAGGCGGCCGGAAGCCGCTGATCCGCCGGACCGGGCGGGAGTCCTTGCAAGGGTTTCATCGGGGGGGCGTCCCGCGACGCCCCCCCTCTTCTTTTCGGAGGGAGCGCAGGAATGCAGTGCAGTGACCGGGAGATCGAGGGGTTCAGGAAACACTTCGACGGCATGGACGGATTCGTGAACTACCAGTGGGGAGGCTACTCCTCCAAGCCCGGGCCGGTCCTCGAGGAGACCCGGCGCTGGCTTGAGTTCGAGGGGCGGCTTCCGGCCAGCCCCGAGGTCGGCGGTAAGGTCCAGGAGATGGTGAAGCAGGTGCGCGGCCGCATCGCCCGGCACATCGGGGCGGTGGAGACCGAGATCACCCTGACGGGGCACGTCAGCGCCGGCATCAACATCGTCGCCTGGGGCCTGGACCTGAAGGCCGGGGACCGCGTCGTGCTGTCGCGCCACGAGCATCCGGCCAACCTCATTCCCTGGTACAACCTGGCGCAGCGGACCGGGTGCACGGTCGAGTTCCTCGGCGCCCACCGGAACACGGGAGCCCTCCTGGAGGACGCGGAGAGGATCTTCCGCATGGGCCGGTGCCGCGTCCTGTCGGTGAGCCACGTGTCGCGCCATACCGGCTACAGGCTGCCCGTGAAGGAGCTGGCCGCGCTGGCGCACCGCCACGGGGCCTTCGTGCTGCTGGACGGCGCGCAGGCCGCCGGGTGCCTTCCCGTCGACGTGAAGGACCTGGGCTGCGACGCCTACGCGTTCTGCGGCCACAAGTGGTTCCTGGGACCGCAGGGCACAGGCGCCCTCTGGGTGGCGTCGGACCGGATGGATGACGTGCTGCCCTCATGGGTGGGGTCCAAGTCCCAGTCCTCCTTCGACATGGAGGGGCACTGGACGCCGCGGGCGGACATGCAGCGCCATGAATACGGCACGGGCGCATGGGCCCTCTTCGGCGGATGGAACAAGGCGCTGGAGATGCTGGAAGAGGTCGGATTCGACCGCGTCTTCTCCACGATCGCCGCGGGGACCCTGGCCTTCAAGGAGGAGGTGCGGCGGCGCTACGGCGACGCGGCGCTGATCACCCCCCTGCGGTGGGAGGAATCCTCGGGGATCCTTTGCCTCCGGCTGGAGGAGTTGAACGGCAAGGCGTGCAGCGCCTCGCTCTGGGAGAAGGAGAGGATCCTGGTGAGCCACCTGGAGGATCCCCATGCGCTGCGCATCTGCAACCATTTCGTGAACACGGCGGCGGAGAGGGACGGGTTCCTGGACGCCCTGGACCGCCAGTTGGGAAGGA
>Ga0153915_10000227_pt1 | contig 51038 bp, 44 predicted proteins | sample Opewatmetagenome_2_FD_107003 | JGI IMG/M metagenome (GOLD analysis project Ga0153915, IMG submission 107003) | Freshwater wetland microbial communities from Ohio, USA - Open water 3 Core 3 Depth 3 metaG | ecosystem: Environmental > Aquatic > Freshwater > Wetlands | place: USA: Ohio, Lake Erie...
CGTCACGCCTTCCTCTTTCACCTTGTTGTAGACTTGCTCTACTACCTCTTTGTTTTTAATGCCCCAACTCCTGAAGGAGCTCCACATCTCCTCATGATAGTGGCTCTTTCTCCATGCTGTCAACGGATATGCTTCCATGGGCATCAGGCACATGGCATGAGACCAGTATTCGAAAATTCTGCCTTCCTTCTGATAGTCCCAAATTGATCCTTCCTTGTAGTGAGGATATCGATTGAACGCTATCAGGTCATGGCTGCGAGAAACGACAGAGATTGTGTCTATCTGAATGTTGTAGATTCTCCGCGCTACCTCCAAGACAGATTTGCATGGTGTCTTGGTTCTGAGACCCTGAACCTCAAGAATAAAGTCTCTCGCCTGCTGAGCCGAGATCTCTATCATAATTGTCCTCTGGCTATCTGTCTTAAGGTCGTTTTGCTCAGCGAACCCGAGTGGACTATGAACGCCAAGTTGGTTCCGTGAATCCATCATAGTTTCCGGACTAGTCCTCATATCTTCTCACTCATCTTCGCACGAGGAGATGGTATTTTGGAACCAGCCTGCTCAAGTTCTAGAGTTTCATTCTTCCTTCTCTGAATACAAGTTCCGTCATTTTGTCATGGTAGTTCTCGAAGTATCTGGCGACTAACTCGGGTTCCCTCTTACTCAACTCACGCAGAACCCACCCAGCAGCCTTCCCAACAAAGAACTCCTCATCTGAGATGTGAGGCGTGACTGCATCAAGTATCCTCTGGCTATATTCCTCTCTGTATCGGCTCTTCAGTGACAGGTAAAGATAGGGCAGTACTGAACAGCGGCGCCTCCAGAAATTCTCAGACTTGCGCCATGACTTGATCACATTCTCAACCTTAGGATCGCGAAGTAAGAGGATTCCAATAGTAGGAGAACAGAGAGGGTCGGTTATCCCCCACGTGTCAGCTTCATCAACCCAGAAGTCAGCTATCTCCAAAGCCATGAAGACATCGCCTCTCTTGGCGTATTCCTTCATGACATCAGTCGCAGCTACACGAGTTTCGAATGTCTTGATACTCCAAAGCAGCTTCATGAGAATAGGCAAATCATCGGTCGTCAGGTTTTTGATGTTCGTCGTGACAATCCGATGGATGTCCGGAAGCTCTACTCCAATGAAATCAAGTCTTGACGTCTTCAGATAATTGGCTGACCTTTCTCTTCTTTCCGAGTTACTATTCGTTTCCAGTTCGGAGTGAATACGCCTGCATACCTGCTCTATCATAATTTTCGAAGAGCGTGACTTTGATATAACTCTGCTTGATGTTGAGACACCCTTTCGAGAACTTCAGACATGTTCCTGTGAGATTCAAGCGTCCTGGAGGAACAGCATGTCCGCCTTCTTGAAAGTGGCAAACGCACTCTTGCCTTTCTTTTCGTCGAGTGTTTGGGCATATGACTGGAGAGTCTTAAGAGATGCTATGCCGCCCAGGGTATCATCAAACGAGACCTTCAGGAACCAGGCTGGCATGCCGGTATCCGGAATCCGCTCCCGCAACCAACCGGTGGGAGTGGTGATCTTACTCCGCTCCTGAGTGGAAAATTCGATCTCAGCGACAATGCCTGTTCTGGACAGAATGTCAATCCATCTTCCCCAGGCAGCTTCAGTTGTTGGAAAACCGGACGTTCCACCTTTGTTCGCATTAATCGTTATCGAATCAACTGATATCTTCGAATCTTTAAATGTCCCATACCTCGCTATAATCCACAAGAGGCGTAGCAGAACTTCGCGACGAGCAATAAACAACTCCTGCCCCGCAATCGTGTCAATATCACTTAGGCCAAGTGATGATGTAATGACTTTAGAGAGAGCATCATGAAGAGCCATATACGTTGTGTTCATCTTGTTCCTCTTCACCTGGGGGAACTCAGTTGTTTTTGGTGCTATCAAATCAACCGTTTCTACTTCTCGAATTTGGTCAGAACCAAGACCGGTTCGTATTTCGTCAAGTGTCTTCTTTCCTTCAAAAGGCCTAATGAACGACTCATACTTGTCATCAGGGATAGATTCACCTAGACGTTTTTCAGTTTCTTCTACCCTATCAGAACGATTCATTTCTCTAATCTTGGCACATGGATATCTTGAGCAGAATGCGCAGTTCTCGAATCGATTATGCAAAGCGCACTTGCGAGCGTAGCACCCTCGGATGAAATTATGGATGCCGACATCTTTAGCCAGTCGCTCATTTGCTGTCTGACAGCCTTGGCAAGGATTCTCTGTTGGCGTGAATCCCACATACTTCTTCGCGTCTTCAACATAGGACTCCCACTCTGCAGGGCTTTGATTTTTCCGAATCCAATGGCCCCACGGACATATCGAGCACAAATTTCCACACTTGCTAATCACTGGCCTCATAATCCTAACATCTCGGTTCTTCTTGACGCTTGGAAGAGCGTAGTGAACTCTCTCCTAATAAAGAGCAATGCATGGGTATGAGTTCCAACTAGCTACATGGAAGATGGGATTATTCTATTCGTGCGTCATCAAAAACAAAGCAGAGAATCCGTGGCCGGTGATTCCATGGTGGAATATCAGCGTTGCATGATTTCGAAATCTTCTTCAACTTACTGGCTCAGAAGAACAAGAACTGCCAACCAAATTTATGGCGTGGAGACAAATAGAATGAGTGTTGAACTACCTGAAGCTATGATTCTTGCCGAACAAATGACAAAGACATTACTCGGCAAACAGATCAAAGCGTGTGAAATGCGGGACTATGTGAAGCTTCAGAAAATCGGGTTCATCAACAAGGACATCAGAGAATTCGATCGTCTCATAGGTTGTAAGATAATATCAATTCATCAGCGCGGAAATGTGATTCGTGTTCAACTGAACAAAAAGCTGAACCTCGTGTTGGGCCCTGATTACGGTGCAGACATTCTCTACCATTCATCTGAGGAATCACTGCCAAAGAAGCATCATCTGAAAGTTGGCTTTGCAGATGGCTCATATCTCACAATCAGGCAAACAGGCATGGGAATGGTATACTGTGCAGCAGACAATGAGGTCAATAATCTATATGTCGTCAAACGGGACTTCTCAGAAACTCCATCCCCTATAGGAGAGAATCAGTTCACCTTCGATAGATTCACTGAACTACTTGACAGAAGGGGTCAGAATATCAAGGCAGCTATCGTCGGGAGGACTGCAGTTGTTGTGGGTCTAAGCAATGCTGCATTTCAAGAGATAATCTACAAAGCAGGAATCCATCCGAAGAGAAACACCTCAACACTGTCAGATAGTCAGAAACGCGACCTCTTCGATGCTATGATGGAGATTCTCAATGCACGCGTTTCTTCAGGTGGGAAAGAAAACTGGCTTGACCTCTATGGGGAACCAGGGCGTCATATACCAGTAATGGGTCCCAACATGAAGGACAAGAACTGCCCTCAATGTGGGGCAAGAATTGAGATGATAGCTCATGGAGGCGGTCAGGTCTACTTCTGTCCTAATTGCCAGAAGTGAAGAAACTCGAGGGCTTAGAAAAACAGAATGAGGCAGACTAGCAATAGAAAAATAGTCCTCTACCTCTCCTTTTGAGCGTCGTGAAATGGTAGATCTATTCTTTGGGGACTTGACCCTTCCAGATGTCATAATGGCAGTTGCAACTGGAGCATGCGCTTCACTGGTTCTCACAGTTGCATACTACATGGCGTCATCAGGGAAACCTAGATGGAAGGCAAGAAAACTTGTTCATGCTTCAATGGGTACTGTTGTGGGTCTTACCCTAGTAGGATACTCGAATTTGAGCGGGCCGACCCTAGCGGCAGGAATCTTCTTGTCTATTCTCTTTTACGCATGGGCCCATAAGAGTGAGCTCATCTGGGACTTGCTGCTCGCAGGCAGTCGCGAGGGAGAATCTCGCGCAAATACGTTTATGGCTGGTTTGATGGGCATGATTTCCTTTGGTACCGTTTTCCTTTTGTTTTTCTCCAGACCGGAGATCTTCGTGGCGGCCATCCTCGCTGTTGCATGGGGAGATGCAGCTGGAGAGGTGATAGGGAGGCCCTATGGAGGTAGGATCTTCAAACGTAAATTCCGAAACAAAACAGTTGAAGGGAGTATTGGAGTATGCATATTCACCATCCTCTCAATCCTGGCATCGTTGATTGCCTATTCTCCGGATACCTGCATTTCCTGCGTGTTTCCCCAAATCATCATAGTGGCGGCTTGTGCCACAGTCGCTGAAGTCCTCAGCATTGGATGGACTGACAACTTCTTTATCCCTATGGTGACAGCTATCGCCATGTGGTACTTTGTTTTTCCAGGAATAATTCTTCTTCCGCTTTAGAACGGCTCAGATCTGACCCCAATCACTTATACGCTCTATGCCTGACTCGCCAAGCTCACAAACTAGCTTGAGTTCTGCAAGTATACCAGACCATCCAACATCATAGCCAATGACAGCAGAGGGCGACTTGAAGCCGTGATGATGGAGGGTGACCAGGGTATGGTCATTGACCTCTTCAAACCGGACATTCACGAGGGTTTCGGGCTCATCGCCGTGAACCCACGAGAATTCCAGCTCCTTATCAGGAATCATTTTCTTGAAAACCACAGGACCCCTTCCTTCAGCCCACCATGTGTATATTCCAGCGTACTGCCTATCCACAACCGGCCGGTCTGCTCTGATGAAGTGCTTCAGTTTCTCAGGATTCGTCCACACATCAAAGGGCAATGAAGGTGGCGTCTTGCAGATGACACTGAGCCGGACATCTACAGGGTCGTAACGCGTGATTCTGAGCGGATGATAATCTTCGTAGTTAAATCGCAAAGCAGGAGTGCCCAATTCAGCAGCACTCTTGAAATTGGCTAGGAGCAAGTTCCAGTGTTCAGGTAGATGATAGTTTCTCGCTGAAACTGGTACTGCGCCATGGTTGACCTGAATCATTGTGCCAGGACCTATTGGATTGAACCGGATGACCAGGAGGGTATCCACTCCCATGATTCTCCAGCTGAGAAGGAGAATCTTCTTTTGCTTGACTTCCTTTATCTCCCACTGGTTCGCTATCTCAGGAGTAGTGGGCGCATTCGGTCCAAGAAACCTGATTGCACCTCCAACGCGAATATCGGCACTTATCTCATTCCCCAGCCAGAGGAGCATCATAATCGGATCAAGGAATGACGCCCAGACTTCGTCTAGAGGTTTGGAGATGCGTATCTGAAGGTGAATCACTGGAAGTATATCTTCCTTCGGTTCGGCCATGGCATCCACCTTGTAGCAATTTGACAAGACGATTCACCCTTATCTCTGTGATGGTAAATAACTATTATCATGAAATCGAAGGTACTTTCGATTCACATCTTTCTGAGAAGACACCAATGACAAGGGTAATATCCGACCTCCTGTATTCTAGGTAGCGAACAGCTAAGTCTAGGCTCGAGGTGGAGAGGCATTGAAGATACGGGTCTTGGTAGTAGACGATGATGAGGACCTTCTTTTTCTTGCCACCAAGTTCTTTGAGAAAGAAGACCAATCGTTTGAATTAGTTGGGGCCAATACTGACCAAGAGGCTCTTCAGAAGCTTGAGGAGGAGGACTTCGATGCGATTGTCTGTGATCATTATCTCGGCCCCAAGAGCATGACGGGTCTTGACCTTCTTGAATGGGTCAGAGAGGGGAATCCTAGTATCCCTTTCATTATCTTTACTGGGCGAAGCCAAGAGGCTGTTGCCATACGGGCTCTCAATCTTGGTGCAGACTACTATCTGAAGAAAGGAACCGATGAAGTGCGCGAGCTCTTCAGCCGAATAGCATCACGAATTAAGTCGGAAGTAGAACAGAGGAGGTCTGGAGCGGCACTTGAAGCCGCATGCGCGAATCTTGAGAAGCGCGAAGCAGAACGCACGGCTGAACTTGAGGAGATGAATGAGCGGCTCATTCGTGAAATAGACGAGCGCCAAAAGGCAGAGAACTCACTGCTGATGCAACAGGAACTGGGAAACACTCTTTGTCGTACTAGAAACCTAACAGATGCACTGGATGCGATTCTCAAGAGTGCAGTGCAGCTTGAAGGTGTTGATAGCGGAGGGATCTATCTACTGGATAATCAGACAGGCAAATTCGGTTATTCATCAAACCATGGTCTTTCTGCCCAGTTCCTTCACAGGTTCTTTAACGAGAGCAAAAATCCATCGATCGATAAGCCAATCTATTTGTCGAAGGCAGATATTCAATCATCTACTATCGTTGAGGGGAGGGACGAGAGTCTGACCGCAGCGGCGATTATTCCAGTGTATTCTGAAGACAAGACGATAGCAATCCTGAACTTGGCGTCGCACACCCACAGCGAGATACCTGAGAGGGTCAAGAGCGCACTAGAGGCGGTTTCGATTCAGATTGCAGCATACATGGCTAGGTTCAATGCGGAGAACATGATCTCAGAATCAAGAACCGGAGTGGAGACAGTTACAGAATTGCTCGATGACATGTTTCTAGTTGTAGGCAAGGACTCCGAGGTTCTCCATGCCAACAGCGTATTTCTTGAACGATTTGGATTGTCCCTGAGTGCCCTGGCAAAGAAGCACTTTCATGATCTTTATGAGAGAAAAAGAACGGAGGAAGTCACATCGAGCCTGCAGCAGGCATTCAATGGCAAGAGCGTGACCCTGGATATTCCCTTGTGCCTTGATGGCGGGAATGCATTGAGAGCCATCACCAGAATAGCTAAGGCAATGCGCGATAACCAAGAGGTACTCTATGTAATCGTGCATGAAATCAAGTCCCAATAGTCATAAATAGTCAGTTGGAAATGAAAAAGTGAATGCAAGTCTACTCCGGTACGCCACATTATCGAACCCGAGGTTGTCGAAATAGAATGGGTGAAATTAACGGTCTCGTGAAGGGACCTGTGACGAGGCTCTTCGAAAAGGTTGCTCGATGGATAGGACTCTCATCGAATGCAGGTCCTGTTCTTGCGGCGCTCTTCCTCGAACAATATGGTACAGCTGAGAAACTCAGCTCAGAAGATGTTTGTCGAATCACCGGCTATTCCAGAGCCAACGCAGGCCTCATAATCTCCCAGCTGGAAGCCCTCGGCGTTATCGAGGGAGCAAGAGACTATGACCAAACAGGTCGAGGTAGAAAGCGTGTTCTCTACTCAGTCAATGGAAGTTTCACAGAAGTTTTCGAGTTAGGAGTCATCAGTATTCAGGATAGACTTGATGGAATGACGAGGGACCTGGATAGCATAGAGAACCTTGACTCATCCTTCAAGCCGTCGATAGCTCATTTGCTCAAAGAAGTAAGGACTGCAGTAGAGAACAGGCGAGAAGAGCTGCAAGTGACTGTTTCCAAGTAATGTAATCCCTTCGGTCTGCAGCCAGTTACTCATGACTATGACTAGTGGCCTGTCTGATAGAATCGTTTCGACACGCCGGTCGATGCAAGTAGGTCAAAAGCGACGCTATCTGTTTCATGCAATTCTTCCCGACTGCCTCACGCTTCTTCACGCAGTTCCAACATCACGGTGGCAGAAGAGAAGTCACTTGCTTGTTTGTCACACTCTTACGGTCGCGTTCCTGTAGTTAGCAACGCTTCCACATGTCTGGGGTCTGCAATACATAAGGAGAAAAAGAACCGGGGACAATGTCATTTAGGCTGATCAAAAGAGGCTCTAGCTAGTGGCTCGCGAACGTCAAGACGGAAGCAGTATGGATTTCGATTCTCTCGAAGAGCTGCTCAGACACCGAGTCCTCCTAGAGTCTTTGAGTGAAGGCTTCGGAGTTGTTGACGAGAAGAATGCCTTCTCCTATGTTAATAGAAGATTCGGTGAATTGCTGGGTTACTCGACAGGAGAGATGATTGGTAGGCCAATATCTGAATTCCTCGATCAACACAATCGCAAGGTTCAGCTTGAACATATCTCCAAGCGTGCGCAAGGGCTGACGTCCAAGTATGAACTACAATGGATATCTAAATCGCAACGCATGATTCCGACACTTGTCTCAGGTGTGCCTATCATTGATAAGAAGGGCCATTTCAGAGGGTCATTCGCAGTAATCACTGATCTGTCAGGTTATAGAGCCGCAGAGAACAAGTACCGGATGCTGGCTGAGCAGTCACTACAAGGACTCACGATAATTCAGAACGAGAAATACGTGTATGTCAATCCGGCGTTTGGCAAAATTGTAGGCTATACACCGGAAGAGATTGTTGCCATGCCATCTGACGTCGCATGGGACTTGATTCATCCCGAAGACAAAAAACTCCTTCTCAGGATTGCTGAGAATAGAGATTCAGGCAAACCTGTACCGATGCCTTATGTATACCGATTCATCCACAGAGACGGGAGCGTCAGATGGGTTGAGGCATTCTCAGGGAGCATCGAGTACGAAGGAGCACTAGCATTACAGGTTCTTATTATCGACATAACCGATGTGAAGGAGTTCGAGGAGAATCTCAAGAGGTCCGAGGCAAAGTACCGGAATTTGGCGGAGCAATCACCTCAGGGTATCACTATCATGGCAGAGAACAGGGTCCTCTACTACAATCCCGCGTTCAAGGAACTTGTCGGATATGACGATGATGAACTAAGGCGCATGTCTGTAGATGACACATGGAATCTGGTTCATCCCGATGACCGAGAGGACCTCACCAAAAGAATGCGAAACAAGATTGCGGGAAGAGGGACTGCTCCAAGATACGAATATCGATACGTGAGGAAGAATGGAGAAACTCGATGGGTAGAGAGCTATTCCAGCCAGGTCGAATATGATGGACAGCCGGCAATTCAAACCGTGATAGTCGATATTACGGGGAGACGGCAATCAGAGAGGGAGTTAAGATCTGCCAAGGATAGAGCCCTCCTCTATCTTGATCTCATGGGTCACGACCTGACACAGCAGCTACAAGTGATTCTCAACAGCGCGGCGCTCATGATGAGTGCGACAGATGAGAGTGTCCAGAATTCATTCTACAAAGTCATCGGAGATGCGATAAAGCGTTGCTCAAGGATTATTCAGGAAGCGAACTCTACAGAGCAGCTCCTTTCAGTGCCGCTCATTGAGAGATCCCTGACGCAGGCAGTCACTACATGTATTGAAGCCATGTCCCATGCTGAGAATATCACTTTTGAAACACTCATCATGGGAGGAAACGCCGAAGTAGTGGCGGATGAGTACCTCGAACTCATGATCTCCAATATTCTGATGAACGCAGTAGAGCACAATGTCAAGGAACGGAAGAAGGTATGGATTCGCCTCGAGCCATCGGGCCCAGACTATCTCCTCTCCATCAGTGATGACGGACCTGGCATTCCCGATTCTACCAAAGCTGGGCTGTTTGATATGTCACGGAGATTCGGGGGACTGGGTCTCCACACAGTGAACCATCTTGTTGAGAAATACGGGGGCAGAATAGAACTCCATGACAGAGTTCCAGAAGACTACTCGCACGGGCTAGAAGTGAGGATATGGCTTCCGAAACTCATTAGGCAGGAAGTTGAGTGATTACCCTTTACTGGCATTGCTCACTCCTTCCGGTCAGTATTCTGAAAGGGCGTCAGAAAGCCAATTGCCATTCAGCAATCATCGCATTCATCCGTTGAGAACTCTGATGTCATCATCACTTCTTGCCCCAAGACCAATTTCCACTGCGCGTTTGATCTGAGGGATACTCCAGACGTCCATCTTCAGTTTGTTATCCGCACCGCAGCATTGGATTGTACGAACTCCTTCAACATCTATGGCCACCATATCCCCGCTGGCCAGTATCAGATTCGGTGTAGAACAAGTGCCTGATGCAGGACCACCAGTGATGAAGCAAGTCCTCGCATCCATTACGATCAATTCGGGTTTAAAATACGATGCGATATCCGCAATCTTCGGTTCCAAGTCATGCACGTGCATTCTAATCCGTTCTGAGTGCTTCAGCCAACCGACGAACAGCTTCATGCTCCCTGTGTATCTCGCCAGGAAATGGGTCTTCAGACAGGGTGCAAGAACCGTCTTCCCACGGTCCAGAAGAGGTCTTCCGATTGAACCGCTCTTCATGTATTTCCCTTGCGGAAAGTCCACCTTAATCCAATCATGCTCATCAAGGAAAATCAATTCAGCATCGAGTTCTTGGGCAACCTTCGTAAGGCCTATTGATTCAGCTACTCCGCGTGTCGAGACTCGCATAGTTGAGCTGTCTATGATTTTGAGTTTTCCAGCTCCAGTTTCGAGAATCAGTTGCCCAAGCGCTCTGATGAAGTTGGGATCGCTTGAAGCAGGATAAGGATCTGCGGTATTCAAATTTGGTTTAATGGTCACAGTGTCATCCCTGTTGATGACCTTCTCAAACCCGCCAATCAGCCTGACAGCTTCTTCGACAGTGTGCTTCAGGTCACCAGAGAATGGAATCTTGCTTACAAGATACCGGCCATCGGCCATATATGGCGAATTCGTCATGTTTGCTCTTCTGCCATATAGATCTCAAACATGAAATGCTTTGCTGTAGAGCTCATTACTTCACCAATTCTCCGCAATATCAGTAAGGCTACCTGAAATCAGGATAATAGCGTACCAGGATCATCACAAAGGGTTTCCTATGGCAAGAGAAAGAGGCTACTCGTTTGGACTGCTAATCCCGATTGTTGTCTTGTTTATCGTCATGTTTGGAATAGGCGAACGATGGCTACTGGTACCGATTGCTGTCTTGTTGATAATCTTCATCGTGGATGCAATTGAAACCGGCCAAATCAAGAAACGAGAAGAGCAGACGGATCATTGGAAAGCTCCGCAACCTGCAACAAGCGTGTCAGGATACGAATCTGGCCAATCCGCCATGGGAGTAAGACCCATCTACGACCAGAAGAAACAGAAGGAGCAAGGAGTAACTTGCGGAACACTGGTTCCAATCATCATTGTGGGATGGTTGTACTGGGAGTCGCGGTCTTGGGTCTTCCTCATTCCCCTCCTTTTCCTTGTTATCGGACTACTGGAGAATCTGTCGAAGGGTGTGAGAGGAAAGTCAAGAATCAAAGAGGAAATAGAGAGAGAGAAGGTAGGGACAGTGGCAGACCTATCAGACAAGACTGGTTTGTCTGAGGAGAGGATACGGCAACATATAGTGACTGAAAAAAGAAGCGGCTCAACAGACATCTGGTTTGATCCATCATCCGGTGAAATCACCCATTCGCCAGTTCGTGCAGCGGATGAATCCATCAGGTCGTCAGTTGGCTGTCTGTATTGCGGATTTGCCCTGAAGCCTGAAGATAGGTTCTGCCCATTCTGTGGGGCACCCATCAAGGCCACCCAGTGAGCCTTCTGTCTGCCTCGCAAGCGACCCCTTTTGTTGATGGAAGCACAAAAGAACAGGTTAATATTCTCTTTATTATTGTTAATAGTATGTTTCTAGAACTTGAGAAAAGAATAGTTGAAGTGGTCCAGCGAGTTGTTCCTTGTGTGGTAAGCGTATCTACAACGCTTCTGGCAAGAACACAGCTCTCTAACATAGTTCCTGTTGAAGGTCAGGGCTCCGGTGTTATCCTAACAGATTCCGGTTTCATTGCAACCAATGCTCATGTAGTGGAAGGCGCGCGAGACGTTGAAGTGACTCTCTATAATGGGCAGACATTCAAAGCTGTTGTTGTCGGAGAATCCAAGACGCGGGACCTGGCAATTCTGAAAATCGAGACAAAAGGACTCGTTCCGATAGAGATGGGAAACTCGAGTTCACTTAAGGTCGGGCAATTCGCCATCGCTGTTGGGAACCCGCTTGGTCTAGGTTCTTCTGTGACTCTAGGGATGGTCAGTGCAGTAGATAGGACGATTCAGGGTGAAGGCTCATTCCTAGAGGGGTTGATTCAGACTTCAGCCCAGATTAATCCAGGCAATAGTGGCGGCGCCCTAGTAGACTCTACAGGAAAGCTCATCGGAGTTCCGACGGCAATGATTCCATGGAGCCAAGGAATAGGCTTCGCCATCGGTGTAGATGCCCTCAAGGATGTCTACGACGAGCTCATCGAGACTGGCACTGTAAGAACTCCATGGATGGGCATTGTTGGTGTTTCATTGAACAAGGGGATAGCATCTCATTATGGACTTGCGGTGGACAAAGGAGCACTGCTACTAGAGGTGCTCAGAGGTCCTTCGCGCGCTGCAGGTCTTCGACCAGGTGATGTCATTGTCGCTATCGACGAGGTAGAGGTAAAGAGCATGGAAGACCTCAGAAAGAAAGTCGTGCGAGGAAAGGTCGGACAGAAACTACGAGTGAGATTGTTCAGAGACCGCGAGATACTGGAAACATATATTCAACTGATATCAGCTCCCCAGTGAATCAGAAACCGACCACGACAAGTACAACTCCAAAAAGTGTTGCAATGATTCCGCCCACTGCGAGTGGCGTCAGTCTCTCTTTGAGGATTAATACTGACACGGGTATTGCGAAGAGAGGTGCTGTTGACGAGATAACAGACATAATTGCTGCACCTACTGAAGCGACCGCGGTAACGAAGAAAATCGAGCCTACACCCATTCCGAAGAAACCGGCAATACTCACCCGAACGACCGCCTTTCTTGTAGGTCTTGTCATCCCTTGATGACGTGCAAACGCAAACAGAGGGATGAATGCAATAGAACCAAAGACGACACGTACAAAATTGCCGCTGATTGGATCAACGCCCTCAATACCGACTTGCAGGACGATTATTCCAACTGCGTATAGGGCTGAAGTCGTAATTGCCCCGGCGATTCCCCATAGGTCAAGCCTGTGTGGAATATCGTTGTCCTTTCCGTTTCTATTCTGTTCATTCGACAGTAGGATCACGCCGAGGACAGCAACAGCTACTCCAACAAGCCTCGAGAGGATTAGGGGCTCAGCTAGAAAAACCACGGTGAGGAAATATGTAATGATCGGAAAAGACATGGCAATAGGGAATGCATAGGAAACCCCGATTCGTTGCTGGCTCCAAAGATACACCGTATCTCCAATCACTGCTCCCAGTATGGAAGATAACGCCAAAAAGGCAACGGCTGCAAGCGGCAGAAATATGGAATCAACTCCAGGTAGGAGAAATACCATGAAAACCATGAGCGGCATCGCGACCCACATCTTGATCGAACTTGCGGCGACCGGTCCAATTTCTCTCGCCTGAGAGCGATAGACAACCACAGACCATCCGTAGAGGGCTGTTCCTAGAAGTCCTATCATGCTGCCCATGAGAAGCTCCGGGGTGACCTGCATGAATGATCGTGAAAGAGAATCGCCCTAATACTCTATTGGAAGGACAGAGGATTAACGAGGACTTCATTCCGCGCGTATGTGGTAAGATTCATATGGAAACTCACAATCCCCGAGCGACAGGTGTTTACACATGCTCACGATACCTAAAGGGGAATAGAACCCGAGGACGGACTTTTCTCACTCGGGTCAAATCAGGCCTGAGTGAACATCCTGGGCTTTTCGGACACCGACACTCTCGCCCACTTGTGGGGAGGTATTGGAAGTTGAATCAAAACCCTGTAGAGATACAAGACCTTTCAAAGACATTCATCAGCGTCAGAAGACGAGCAATAGTTATTCCTGTCGAAAAGACGAGAGTAGAGGCACTAAGGTCCATCACAATGGACATTCCGAAAGGTCAAATCCACGGCCTTCTGGGGCCCAACGGAGCTGGGAAGACAACGCTCATAAAATGCCTTGCGACTCTCGTGCTGCCGAGTTCCGGAACTGCCAGAGTGAACGGGTATGATGTCCTCAAGGAGTCCACATATGCTAGAGCATCGATGGGTGTATGCCAAGGTAATGAACGCTCAATCTACTGGAAACTGAGTGCGAGAGAGAATTTGATTTTCTTTGCCAAGCTATATCGAATGTCACATGATGAGGCAAAGGAGAGAGCCGACGAACTTCTGGGAAGAATGGGGCTACTTGACAAGGCTGACGAGAAGACTGAGAACTTGTCACATGGCATGCGGATGAAGATAGTATTCGCCAGAGCGCTGTTGCATGACCCTCCAATCTTGCTGCTCGACGAACCCACTCAGGGGCTTGATCCCACATTCGCCGCAGACCTTCGCAAGTTCATCAAGGAGCAACTCAGGGATAGAACCATTCTGCTGACGACACACTACATGCACGAAGCAGACATGCTATCCGACAAGATTGCACTCATAGATGAGGGCGAACTCAAGAGCTTTGGCACTCCGAAGGAACTCAAAGAAGAAGTCAGGGACTACGATAGTCTGCACATGAAGCTAGTGGGAACGCCCGATATCGAAACAATCAAAGGCATGGAGATGGTCATGTCGGCATCCTATAGCACCCGAAACGGACACTCAGAGCTCGTCGTGACAGCCCAAGACGGCTATGAACTTGCGTACCAACTTCTTACGCTCATGCATAAGACACCAGGAGTCAAGGTCGAGCACTTCGAGGTCAAAGAGCCAACACTAGATGACGTATTCATGAAACTGACCGGCAGGAGGATCGAGGACTGATGCTGACCGAAGACGCTACTCCTGAGGCTGAAAGGATCAAGACACCGTATCTTGCAACGTTCAAGCCTAGATTAATGGACTGGAGCGCGGCCAAGGTCTTCGCTCTGAAGAATCTCAGGATTGCGATACGCTACCCGACTAATTTCCTGATATGGGGAATCCTCCCCTTGTTGTGGTACGCCCCGTACATTCTCATGATGATAGCAATTGCGGGGCCAGGTACGAGCCAGTCGTTCACAGAGCTGTCGGGCTTCGATGACTTCATCACATTCTCAATCATCGCTGTCTTCGTCTATCAGTATGTTGACAAGAGCATCTGGTCCGTTGGGAATAATTTCCGCTGGGAGCAATTCTCGGGCACTCTTGAGCCGCTCTTCGTGACTCCTGTGCCACGAATTAGTATCCTAGTGGGAGCTGCGTTCTCGGACACCCTGCAGTGCACGTTCTCAGCAACGGTCCTACTGGTGATCTCCTCGGTGCTCTTCGGAGTGAGCTACGCAATCACTATGGTAGCTCCCATAGTGGTGATGCTGACCATGATGGTCTTTGCCCTTTACGGATTCAGCTTCATGATAGCTGGTCTTATCCTCGTATTCAAGGATCCAAGTGTGTTGACGGAGCTAATATCGAACATTACGTATGTCCTTTCACCGATAACATACCCACTACAGGCATTGCCAAGCGCAGCCAGATTTGCTGCGGTGCTTGTCCCATCCACGATTGCGATCATAACCATCCGCGAACTCGCAATCACAGGTCTCTTTCAACCGCTCTCATTCCTTCAAGCCTTTGCATCGATGCTTGGCCTAGTCATAGGATTCTGGGTGCTGGGTGTGCTGGCGTTCAGATGGGGCGAGAAATGGACAAAGGAGAAAGGGAGCATGGGAGGTTTCTGAGATGGAGCACGAAGAAACCGAGTCGTTTCGGAGAATGTGGGCTCGTGCAGGCTTCAGAGCTGAAGCCAAAGCTGCCTGGGCCATCGCGATTAACATATGGAAGATAGAACTGAGCTACCCGCTAAGCGTTCTCTGGTTCATTGTTATGCCCTTTCTATGGTTCATCCCGATGCTTATCACGGGGTCCGCTGTTGCAGGAGGAACTGAGTCTGCAGTACTCAACGACCTAGTAGGTACAAGGGACTGGGTGACTTACATCGCCATAGGGACGTCCATCATTGGTTTGACAATCAGCATCATGTGGGGGACTGGCTTCTCCCTTAGAAGAGAGCAGAATTCCGGCACTCTGGAAACGCTCATGAGCACGCCTATAGGTAGAAGCACGCTTGTCTGGGGCTCGATGCTCCACAATCTGTCGCATGGAGGTCTTGGAGTCATCCTACAGCTTGGTGCGGCAATCATATTCTTCGGGGTCACCATCAATGCTTGGGGCATATTTCCAGCCCTGGGTATCATTGCCCTTGCAGTCATCGGTCTACAGGGTGTGGCCTTTGCAGTCACTTGCATCGTCCTACTGGCAAAACAAGGTTGGATGATTGTTGAGTTCATCTCGAGCGGACTTCTCCTTGTTGCACCAATGTCGTATCCACTATCTGTGCTGCCGCCCATACTGCAGTATGTTGGCATGGCGTCGCCCCTGACATGGAGCGTTGAGGGATTCCGGGGTTTCTTGATGAACGGCCTGGCATATCAGGGCGTGGTTCAAGCTGTGCTCACGCTAGTCATTCTGGATATGATCTTCTTTGCCTTTGGTGCTCTGATGTTCAGGTACACAGAGCGCTATGTCAGAGCGAAGGGAGCACTAGAGCAGTTCTGAGAAGAAGAAGATTGCGATCAGACAACCCGTATGACCACAGATCATCCAGGCAGTTTCTTCTGCACCAAGGTGATGACTTAATGGTTGAACAGACTCATAGTGTTATTAGGTAGGAATTTCGCGATAGGCACACATGCAGACCACTTCAGACGCCTACCTCATTGGCATCATACTAGCAGTGGTAGCTACAATCTTCTTCTCCGTCACGAATGTCATCTACAAGAGAATGAGCGATGACATCAGTGTCATGGACATTATGGTCTCTCGAATGTGGGTGAGCCTGCCTGTTTCCTACTCCTTTGCTGTGATTGCGGCTGGATCGTACCGAATCGTGATTCCATTGGAGGCGATGTTTCCTCTTGCCTTCTCAATGATTATTGGTATTGTGATTGGGGATGCAATGTATTTCCTCAGTCAAGAACGCATTGGCGTTACACGAGCTTTTCCAATATCAATGAGCTATCCCCTTATGGTGTATGCCTTGACAGCGTATTTCTTGGGAGAACCAGTGATTCCGCAGAGAGTCGTTGGAGCCTTTATTGTAGTTGCGGGAGTGGGTCTAGTCGCCAGAACAGCAAAGAAGGAAAACTCAGAGGAATCGCCACGATGGGACAGACAGGATATGAGGATTGGTCTCGTCTTAGCATTTCTCACCCTTGTAGCATGGGCGCTAAGCGACTCAATCTTCCAATTTGGTCTCATTGGCGTGGGAGCTGCTGAAGCGAACTTCTTCAGGACCCTCTTTGCGTCTGTAGCGCTTGTTCCTTTCTTTATTCTCTCTTTGAGGAATAATAGAGCTCTTCCCCGCAAAAGGACTATTGCCTATGCCACTCTAACGGGACTCGTTGGGATGAGTTTCGCAATTCTTGCGGGGAGTTATGCCGTTAAGTTCTTGGGCGCAACTGTAGCGTCAATCATAATCGCATCCGGACCTGCCCTAACATTGCCGCTCTCGGTGGTCTTCCTGGGCGAGGCAGCAAATAGAAGCGTCTTGGTCGGAACACTGTTGACAATCATCGGCATCATTCTTGTTACAGTGGTAATCTGAAACACCTAATATAACGAAAAGGATAACGAAAAGGCCACGCTATCTCCGATACGAATTCCGCCCGCAGGAAGTTCGAGCCAGCATTGAGAATGAGCACAAAACAAGGATGGCCGATTTGGAAGCTAGAAGCTTTTTTGGCGTAGATGTCAATACTCTAGAACAGAGTCGAGTGACATGTAATAGGAGTGTAGTCCTCATTCTTCAATACTCCGTTTCTCCTCTGGCAAACATTTCCTTTCTCCTCTTTATAGCTTTCATTGTTCTCACAGTGATTTGCTTCGCTCGGTTCGGTGGCCGAATTCCAGAAGAGGCAGTTCATATGAGAGTACCACTGGCGCCTGATAGGAAACCATTACTGGGTGCCGCTCATTCACGAGAAGCCTCTGGTTCATATTCGAGAGATGAGCAAGGGCCTGTGAAGGCAGTACGGGGAGGAGAATTCATAGGCAACCGGATGCGATTCAAGGTCAAGGTGCTGAATGAGTCAGACTATACAATTACGGATGTGAGAGTGTTTCTCATCTCATACCCTGCTGAGTCTCTTAAGCTAGTCACTGACCATGATGACGCCTCTCACTCAAAGATTGAACCGAGCGGTTTTCGAAGTCCTACGTTCGATTTTCTGCCGACCCATGACTGTGCTCAGGGAGAGATCAGGGCAGGAGTGTCATACATTGACAGGAAGGGTCAACCTCACACGTTGTCTGCCAAACCCTTTGCCATTCGGTCGGTCTGCGACCTACCCATACAGAATCAGATAGACCCAAAGGAGTTCGCACTCAGGCTCAGGAAACTGGAGTGTGGCGAGATCGTCGTAAAGGTCACTGATTGGACACCCGAGGAGATGTATGAGAAAGCTCTGCGTATCGTTGAAGATGCAAACTTCTACGAAGTGGAAAGTAGTACTAAAACAGCAGATGGTGTCATTCATGCAAGAATCAGCGGACTTGCGAAGGGAAAGTACACAGGCAAGAGCGATGCAGTGGAGCTGTATGTCACAGGGCCTTTTGGTAAAGAGGGAGCAAGCTGCAAGATATAAGTGTCAGGCGAAGACCAGGCGATGATCTTGCCTGCAATAGATGACCTGCGAGAGCGCCTGAACGCCTGGCTATGCCCGATGTGTTCAAGCCCATTGACGCTGGAGAACGTTGAAGACCTCAAGGCGGGCAAGGCCGTGGTCTGTCCATTCTGCAGTGTTTCGATAGGACGTTAGTCAGACTGCTGGCCTCATTTGCAGAGCGTCGTGCGTTATGACTTCCAGTACTCGTCGCTATGATACTCGCGACTGCGAGCAGTAGATCTCGCGATTCTCTCTGCACCTGACCCTCAGATGAAACGTCCAAGGATGACTATTACATCAAGGACTATGCGAAGCCTCGACTCAGACCCGCGCCACCGGCGCCGAACTTGATCTGAGTGTATCTTGCATCCTTACCGGGTTCCTCTCCGGTCAACTCACGCTTCAGCTTCTCATAGCAACTTTCGCAAGTTGATTCAAGTTGGAACTTAGATCTATTGAGTTTAAGTGAGTCCTTGCCGAGACCTTCGATGAAGTCCTGTGGTACAAGCAAGTCCATGTCAGGTGCTGCGTGTATTTTCTTCAGAAATGTATCGAAAATGCCACCACCCACCACCAACCAGAGATGGCTGGCAGTGTCAAACCAGAGATCAATGGCGTGACCCAACTTGAAGCCGTCTGTATCAACGACCTTACGCTTCGCTAGTTTCGAGAATTTTATGTCGGTCTTTGCCAAGACTTCTTTATCAATCGTTTTGCATAATGAGTCGCTATCGATCTTAAGGTACACCTTATCTGAGATGCTATCGATATCGGACACACTACAGACAGGGTCGATATCAGGACGTGCTCCAATCGCCTCAAGGAGCTCCTCAATCCTTCCGCCTCCTAGAATAATGTACTTCAAATCAAGCCTGCTGCCAGTGACACTGAAGATTCCATCGGAAACTACGCCAATCTTCTCACCTTTTGAATCTATGACGTCCTTGTTCCTAATCTCGCTGTACTTCAAATTGCAACACTGAATCATAGTAACCACACACTATAATTCACAATTGTTAATATATAAGCTTTCGCCTTTTCTCAAGGAAGGCGAAACTTCTAGAAATGTCACGTCAGAAGGAATGTAGTAAGATCCAATCTAGGGCTCATGAGAACATTCAAGAAATCAGTAGACTTCTCGGGGACTCTCTCGCAATCTGTCCGGTAATTGACCGCCTTCACCAACGACTTCAAGGTCGTGGTCTCGGCCGACTCGGCCACCATCATTGCATAGGAACCCCGATTTGGTAATTCCTCGTGCCAGACGCTCAGCGGCACGGCGAGAAATCATGCTCTTCCCAGCAGGAACAGTCATTACGAGCTTCTTCTGATTCCCGTCAATTGACAGAAGAATGGCATTATCTGCAGAGTTGCGTGTGGTCTCAAAGAACTGAGAGGTTGACTCATTAAACTCAAGGTACACTGGCATAAGGATTCTAATCCTCCAATGGCTATGATAGTTCTATTTCTCAGCTGAGTGCATATTAATGAATCTCGCGCGAGTTCTAAACCATTCCTTGCCTAGAGCAAGTGAGCTGTGCCACAATGTGGGCAGACAACAGCGTCATCAAGACTGCCCGGTAGTGGCAGGGGTGCACCGCAGTTCTGACACTTCAGTTCCTTCATCTGAGAGCGCTCCGCAGGTGTGGGTTTCAGTCTAAAGACCCTCTCTGCAACATCTTGAATGGTCTTTCCAACCCTCTGAGCTGCACGGGCAATTTCACTGCGCTCAGGATCCGTTACAGAGCCTAGGCCAACCGCTTGGAAAACACCACCAATAGCTCTTCCGATTTTGCCGATAGCTGAGCCCGCTTTCCAGGCAATGACATCGGGTGTGTGCAATTCATAGACCTCAGAATCAGGGTGACTTGGAAGTTCATATCCGCTCTCCCAATCAACTCGTTCAGAAGTTTCGGGTGCAAGAGCAGTACCACAACTTGGACAAGTGAGTCTCCAGTCAGGTTTCTTGAACCAGCCTCTTTTTATCTTCTTCTCGCCAATATCGTACCAGCATCTTTTGTGAGCAATCTTCCCGCAACTCGGGCACGCAAAGAGGTGGTACATATCAGGACTCGCTTTGGCCTTGGTTCCAGTGTGAACCTTTAGATAGGCCAAGTCATTGTCTGTCCAGTTTAGCAGATAGCGACCACAGATGAAGCATACCTTTCCATCGAGTTTGTTCATTTTTTCAGGAGTGATTCGCATAGTAGATTGCCTCACTCTACCGAAGGTAAACGAGGGTATATGAACCTTACAACTAGTGGCAAATCCAGATTCGAAACTGACGAATTGTGAAATCATGGACGCCGAAACTCTATTAGCAGGCTTTGTCACGTCGTTGAAATCAGCTTCTTGCTCTCAGAGGAGGAATCAAAGATTAGCAACATTGCGCTCGTTGTTGATTTGGACGATATCGATGCAAAAAATGCGCATGCGACGGGAGGAAAAGCCTCGAATCTATCTTTGCTGTCGAAATCAGGTTTCAGAGTACCCAAGGGATTTGTAGTGACTACTGAAGCATATTCCAAGTTCATCGAATTGAATAACCTGAGCAGTCTGGCCAGTCAGTACCTCAAGGACGTCGCTCAGAGAGAGTCGGAGAGTTTTGGTCAAATCGCCGCAGACATGAGAAAACGGGTCGAAGAAGCAACTCTACCAGATGATCTTGTTGCTGCAGTGAAATCGGCATATGTGCAGATGGGTTCAGGACCTGTGGCCATCAGATCTTCTGCAACTGCGGAGGATTCGCCTGACGCTTCATTTGCCGGCCAATATGATACTTCGCTCTACATAGAGGGCATCGATGATGTTCTGAATCATATCAAGCATTGCTTTAGTTCGATGTGGACTGAACGAGCAGTTGCCTACCGTGAAGAGACCCATATTCCTCACGAACAGGTTCGATTGGCTGTAGTGATTCAATCAATGGTGAATGCAAGATGCGCCGGTGTGTTGTTCACAAATAATCCTCTGTCCGATTCCAATAACGAAATGATAATTGAGTCCAACTTCGGTCTTGGCGAGTCTGTGGTATCTGGATATGCAGTCCCCGATAGATATGTGGTGTCGAAAGGTACTTCCAGACCGAGGGTGTATTCCCTAATCAGTCGGGAAATAGGCTCTAAGGACATCATCGTTGAGAGAGCATCGATTGGAGAGGGTGTTAGGCGGTCAAGCATAGGGTTTGAGATGAGCCAACAATCATCGCTAGATGATCGGGAGGTCATCAGATTAGCTGAAATGGGAGATTCGATTGAGGAGTTCTTTGAATCGCCTCAAGATGTAGAGTGGGCAATTGACCAGCAGGGAGAAATCAATCTCCTGCAATCCCGTCCAATAACAGCTAAGGCAAGAATAATGGGCAAAGAGAAGGACGAGATCTTCTGGACTCGAGGATACGCCGACGATTACTGGAACGATCCCGTAACGCCTCTATTCTACAGCCTGCTTGGGGACCAGATAACATACATTGTGAACATCGAAGCCAATGCAGTAATGGGCTACAAGAATATGCCCGATACGCTTCTCAAGCTCTACAAGGGACATGCCTACTTCAATCTTGACGTGCTTCGCACTAAGGTCGTGAACGAGATGCCGCCATTCATCAGATCAGACGATGTGATGAATTACTTTCCGGAGGGAGCTGGACCGTACGGCAAGGATACCATGAGGAAACTCCCCTTTGCCCTCCCAACGAGAATCATGGCCGAGATTCGAGTGATGCTACTTGATGGCGATGGTAGCATGACAAAGACAAACTCGGTCTACGAGAAATGGACAAAAGAAACCTTCGATCCAGCATGCAAAGTCTTTGACTCAAAGCTGGCAAGCCTAAAGGAAAAAGGCACCCTAGAGGACTATATGGAGATTGCAGATGAGCTTGACAAGACGATGATGCGTCACTTCAGAATGGTGAGGTACGGCCTTCCTGTTCATACCCTTGGCATGAATCTGATTACTAATTATCTGCTGAAACGATGGCTGGGCGAGAAGGCTGCAACCACGCTGTATCCTATCCTTCTCTCCGGTCTCAAACACAAGACCCGCGAAACCAATAGGAGAATCGATGAACTCGCCGCAATCATTCGAGATAGTCCTGAACTCACGAGTATCCTACAGGACATTCCTTCTCATGAGCTTTTGAGTCATTTCCGAAGACATCCTGAGGCTAGTTCTCTGTTTGTAACGAAGTTCGACGAGTTCATGGTTGACTTGGGTGACCGTGGATTCACGAGAGAGCCATACTTCCCGAGATGGAGAGAGCATCCAGCATATGTTTTTGATATATTGAAATCCCTTGTGTCTGAGGGTCCAAGAGATCTGAAGGCGGGAGAAGAAGGACTGGCACGTAAGCGTGCGAAAGCCGAGAAACTCGTGGTAGAGGTGATCGGTGCTCAGAGATATGGCCCTATCAAGAAGATGCTCTTCTCAACGATTCTAGGAATGGCAAGAACCTATGTTTGCTTCAGGGAGAATCAGAGGTTCAATCTTGACCGCTGGATCACTCGTGAGCGAAATGCATACCTTGAGATTGGCAAACAACTGGTCAAGGAAGGTTACTTTGAGGAGCCAAAACATGTGTTCTTCCTCTTTCGAAACGAGTTGAGAGGAGTTGTCAGAGGCAAATCCAAACTTGATAGAGAGAATGTCAAAAGCCTTGTTGCGGAACGCTACGAGGAATTCTTGAAGTGCGAGAACATTACGCCCCCGAAGTTTCTGCATGGCGATAGAGAGTTCGATGACCCTATACCGACCTCTGCCGAGGGTTTCAGGGGCATGCCCGCAAGTCACGGATTGGTGACGGGGCATGTACGTGTGTTGGCGAGTGTTGAAGAAGTTCCACAGGTGCGAGCTGGAGAGATACTGATCGTGCCGCGAACAGACCCTGGGTGGACTCCAGTCTTTTCCAAAATAGGGGGCCTTATCACAGAAACTGGAGGAATTCTCTCTCATGGTGCAGTGGTTTCACGCGAGTTTGGCATTCCCGCTGTCACTAATGTGCGGAATGCCTGCCAGGTATTCAAAACAGGGCAAAGAGTGACAGTAGATGGAAACAAGGGGATTGTGCTTAGGCTTGATTAGGAGTGACCAACATGGAACCATTGACCCATCGACCAACATCGAGACATCATGAATGGAATGAGAGCTACTACTTCATCTTCTACGATAAGGACAACAACATTGGTGGCATGAGTAGATTGGGTTTCAAACCCAACAAGAAGGAAGGTATGACCTTCTTTTTCTTGTTCTTACCAAATGGCTCAGTTGGAGCCTTCCATGCCAATGATGATGCTCACGCCTATCCACGAGCGCTGAAGGTCGAAAACGTTCATTATGACTATCAGGGTAGCGGCGAGTGGCACTACACATACGAAGGGCCGATGCTGATATTCGACCGACCAAGGGATTTTGCACAGGTTCAGGAGAATCCGGAAGTCATCAGTGATTTGGTGGGTGCAAGAGTCGATTTGAGATACAAGGCTCTCAATGAAACCTATGAATACAGTAAGCACATGACAGCCAAATCTCTTGAGATTGGAAAGAAGACTGGTGACATGCATTGGGAGCAAATTGGTAAGGTCAGTGGCAGTATTAAAATCGGCGAACGATCATTCACTATTGGGGAATGCATCGGGCAAAGAGACCACACATATGGAATTAGGGACTGGACTGGAGTAGGCAACTGGTTCTACTTCGTAGTCTGGTTCGATGAGAACCTTGCGCTGAATCCCGCTGCAGTTGTCTTGGATGATGGGCGAATCGGTTCAGGTGGCTTCATCTACAAGAATGGAGAGAATATACCAATTAAGACCATCCGAATGCTCGAACACTTGTACGAAGAAGATGGTGTCTTCCCAATTTCGACAAAACTCGAAATAACTGATCAAAATGGCAAGAGGTATGTCCTCAGGGCTGCTCCGGGATCTATCGTGCCCGTGCCATTCGAGGGGAAAGATGGCAGTCTGTCTTATCTCATTCAATCCTTCGGCTCATTTCAGCTTGACGACTTGGTTGGAGGATATGGTTCCTACGAAGTCTTGAGAAGAGCATCAAAGTAACGGAACACGACATGCTCGAAAATGTTAAACACAGGCAGCTATAGAGCAGGGTGGCGAGAGTAATGTTCGAATATGTCCAAGAAAGAGACCTATCAAGGCGACTTGAGCCGAGAACCATGGTCTATGTAATCACACATGGCGAGTATGATAGGGAGAACACGGGCAAGCTGTCTGAAAGAGGCAGAAATCAGGTCACGGAATTGGCCCATTCTCGTTTAGTCGTTGGCATACGAACGTTGTACAGCTCCCCTGCAAGAGAAACTCTCGAGACATCAGTAATGCTGCGGAAGGAATTCGAATGCACGATGGAGAAGAAAGAATGTCTTGCAGATGTGAAACTGGGCTTTGGCTGGCAAGACACAGAACAGCTTAGAGAGAGAATTTCCCCGATGTGGAAAGATGAGAACCTTCGAGTCGAAAAAGGCGAGTCATTGGCCGATGCTCGGGACCGAATTGGGGAATGTTTGAATGAGATTGGCGCTAGACATCGAGGGGACAGTGTTGCTGTAGTCACCCATCCCTTCATTGCAACTCTATTCTATTCACTTGTGACTGCAGCACCTCTTGATATCAATGAGTGGCTCATGACTGGATTTGCCTCCTGCGCAACATATGAGTATGCAACCTCTGGATGGTCGCTTCTCATGCCATCTGATAATAGCTTTCAGAGTAATCCATCATCAGTAGCTGATTGGTTGCCAGATAATGTGTTCGACTAAAAAGAGAAAAGGTGTTGAAGCGCGACCTGAGCGATCGAACTTCAACAACCATCGTTATGCACTATCTACGTCGATACATCGCACAGACTATGATGACCAAAGCAACGACTCCGCCGACTATTATGTAGAGTGTTGTTGGATTTCCGCCTCCAGTGGTCGTGGTAGTAGTTGTGGTACCTGTTGTCTGTAATGCACTCGTATATGCAACAAAGACAGGATCGCAGAGTATCTCTTCGCCACCCCAGTTCTCATAGCCCGATGTCATGAAGAGCATCGACGCGTCTACGTTGAAGTTCGTCACAGAAGTGCCCGAACTTGACTCAAACATGACACTAAAGGCTCCTATCGGTGCGGTGGTTGATCCGGAGGTGTAGATTGTCGTATGATTATCGCCACCCCAGGTATATGGCAGCCCGCCCATGGTGACATTCGCGAAGGGAGTGTCCTCAGCCCCAAACTGGTAGTATGAAGCCTCAAGACTGGCACCGTTGGTGTCGGTCACAGGACGCTGACCCGCAGTATACGTTGTAGCCGTTCCGGTTGCAAGAACTCCGAAGAAGTTCACAGCCAAACTACGTCCCTCGAGAACTGAGTTGTCAAAGTCGTGGAGTGTCCATTCACCAAACCGTTGATCCACCTTGAATGTCACTGCGTGATTCCATGTCTTGGGATCATCCGCATCGTATGAGGTCATATCTGCTGCGAAGGTGATGTCGAACGCCATCTCATCGATGGTAGCCTGAGTCACCCAATAGTCGAAACTCGTTGAGTTAAGACCAATGGAACCCTCATATGTTTCTCTGAAGTCCCAAGCACCTCTCAGGGCAGAAGAGTGCTCCACACGAAGCGGGTATATGGTCACATTGACATTGGAGATAGTTACGCCAAAATTCACGACAGTGTCAGGACTGACAATGACATTGCCCGTGTTGTTGGTCGCACCGAATGGCCTCCTTAGCTCAACCTCGCCCACGCTGTCGATGAGCACGAGATGAGTCACTTCATCAGTAACTACCTGACCTCCGATGATGGTGAAATCTGGAGCACTCTCTGTTGGCCCTAGACCGTCATTGAAGATTAGGAGTCCTGCATATTCAGCACGGAAGTGTGCTAGAGTTGCCTGCGTATCGGACACAGCCACAAGAAAGTTCTGCGTCGTCCCCCAAGCAAACCACGTCGTTGACCATTTGCCTCCCTCGATACCCGGTAGGTTATCAAGTTTCAGAGTTCGATTCACGGACAACCATGATACGTACTCGTAGCCTGGCACAGGAATATCATTACCCATGTCGGCCCACAGCAAGTCCTGTATTGCAGCCATTTCGCCTGTATTGAGTGAACTACCATCAGAGGCATGATACCAATAGAAGGTTTCATTGGCCTCATACCAGATATTCATCTCTACGACGCCCATCCAGTTTGTCGATAGGAACTCATCACCCGGAGCGCCAGGACTTGGGTCAAACCCAACTCCGACCGCCATTCCATTAATAGTGATGTTGCCCTCATCACTCCAATATCCAGTCCGCAATACGAAGTACTGATCTTCGGTGGTGTAGATGTTTCCGTCAAGGTCGATTGCACCATTGTCTGTCACTGTCCAGATTGGCGGTGTGTAGGACGGAACTACGCCAAGACGAAGGTGACGTGGGCTCCAGAGCGTATTGCTCGAAATGTCAGCTTGGCGATACTCATCTGTCCAAGCGTCTACAAGTTCGGCGTATTGCGCAGGGGTGAGTTGCCCGCTGGTCACCAAGAATGCAGGATAGTCCCAAGCAGTTTCATTCCAGAAGCGAACATTCTGAATGAGTCCAATCTTTACGGTTGCGGTCTCAATGACCATTGAGGGTGCTTCCGCGTTGAAGTTGAATAGTACCTTCAGAGTGCTCAGGTCCTCGCCCAGAACAGCCTCAAAAGTCGACACAGTCAAGTCATTGCGAGGTATCACTACACTCCAGAGCAATGTACCACCTCTAAGATACATTGTGACTCTATAGTGAGAACTTGTAGTAGCATTACCAGTTTCGAAATCAATGACCATGGTGTGTGTTATCTCATACCTCCAATAGTGAGTCTCATTGCCGTCCATTCCAGAACCACTCACCTCAAGAGTGAAGTCCTTGACTTTCTGAGTGAGATTGAACAATGCACCTGCCTGGGGTTCATAGATAATTGATCCATTGAGTTCATTGATGTTTCTATGGACAATCAGCGTTAGATTAAGGGGTTCCCCCTGCTGGGCAATACCTGCAATATTGCCCTCCATGTCAAAAACAAATGCTTCGATGAATGCTGAGCGGAATGCCAGTTTCATTGTTTCTTTCTCAGTCACTTCAGGTCTCTTGTAGATAGGATCGCCATTTGCGTCAAGGACTGTCACCAGATCCATCTCAGGTCGGATGGTTCCGCCAAAGCCAAAGCTGGGATCAAGGTCAGTTTCATTGGTGAAATAGCCTCCCCACTGAATTCTGTGACGGCCGTCAAAGATGCCTGTGTATTCATCATTGAATACAAAATACTTGCTGATACTGATTGTCGAATTCTCAGTGACCGTCAGAAACGGGAACCACATACCAAGACCTCCGCCTAGGTCAAGCCAACTCCACGAAACATCAGGATAACCAGCAAGGACATATGCGTCCGTCGCGTTGACCTTCAAAAAAATCCATGGGTAGAGATCCACTTCGGTTTCAGTCCACGCTACAGTATTATCAAAGAGTACAGATTCACTGACGTTCAAACCCAAAGGCATTGTCCAGTTTTCTTTCACAAGATAGTCTGCATCCCAAGTCACTTGTGTGAACGGGATTAGGGTTGCTCCGATTTCTGCAGAAGACTTCATCCTAACAATGAATGTATCATTGACATCAGCGTAGTGGAGAATTCGATTGCTCTCGTCGATAATGTCGGCATAGTAATAGTCAGGCAATGAGAAGTCCAGTGGATTGACGGGCTTTCCAAAGCCAATGGGTGGTGTTGCATACTCTCCACGTGTTGTGGATGCTAGCCAAGATGGTGTTACTGGCCTTCCTTCTGTATCAACAGCCTGCATACCCGTGTAGAAGATGCTGGGCACTATAGCTTCTTCATAGGTGATGGCAAAGACTACACGGTAGAAAGCGGGCTCTTCAGAATACTCTGAGTCCACACTGTCCAACGTTATGAAGTTAGCCTGCCTAGGTTCTTCAGCTCCGGGAACGTATACAAACGCCATGCTGTTCCATCTATCAGATGTAGCGTTATACTCGAGACCAAAGAAAGGAGCTCTTGGTCCTTCTCGAACGCCCCAAAACTGGACTGAATCAAGTTCACTTCCAACCCCAAGGAATGCCTTTGGGATTGTGATATTCACGAACAGGTCGTTACCGACAGCTATTCGATAGTTATTCGTGGCGATATCTGTCAGGTTGTCAGCATACCCAATCCAGATGCGCGGCTGTGGACCGAAAATCCATTCAGAGTGTTGATCTACGTTACTGAACTGCGTAACGTTATCCTCAACACGCCAGGCAATATGCATTAGTGCTTGACCTGCTGTCTGGGCTGCAATCGGAGTGACAGCACCTGCAAAACTCACCAGAAGTACTGAGATTATTGCGATTGTGCTTATCTTCTTCATTATTTCCACCTCACCAAGAACCAAGCGTGCTGTAGTCGTCCTTCCCAGTATGTCCTAGATTCGTACGAGGAGTTCTAAGAATTCGATCGGAGCGAGATGCTGGTTCTCGTTGTCTTGGTGTCTTCATCGTAGGTACTTTCCTAGTAACCTCTGATGGAAAAAACCGACGAACTGCAGTATAATGTATGCAACATCAGTATATAGTATAATTGTGAATGAATCGTACACCCATTATGTACATCATAGCTCGTCAAAATAGACACGGAGAAGCTCTGCGACACTCCTGGCTCGAGATACTGTGCCTCTATCTCGGTGAGGCATTGATCCATCGAACATGTCAGAAATTGTGCCGAGGCAACCTCTACGGACAGTGCTGAGGACAGGCCGGAAGAATTTCTTCTCAGCCTTTGCTTTATTCTCAGGAGTCCTGCCGTTGACCGTAAGCCATGCAGATATGTAGGGACCTATCAACCAAGGATGCACACTCCCTTGATGCGTCGCGGCTGCTCTACTTCTTGGACCACCTGTATAGGCACGAGCATACCTCGGGTCTGTTGGGGACAGAGTTCGGAGACCGTAGGGGGTGAGTAATTCCTTGGTCACTGTCTTCAGCACTGAGTTTGCTTTCAAACTGTCAAGAAGGGGGTACGGCAGACTAATCGCGAATATCTGGTTCGGTCTTATCGACTTGTCCTTCTCTTCATCGGTGACAACATCGTAGAGATAACCTAAATCCTGACCCCAGAAGGTCTGAACAAAAGCTTCTTGGATCCAAGAAGCTACAGCCTGGAACTCGTATGGGTCTCTTCCGACAAATTCACACATCTCACCCATGGCCATCAGTGCATTATACCACAATGCATTGACTTCGACGCACTTCCCGATTCTAGGGGTTGGGCACCAGTCATCGACACACTCGTTCATCCACGATACCTCGACACCATTTATCCCTGAGATGATGAGACCATCATGATCCTCGTGAATGTTGAACTTCGTGCCAATTCTATATGCGGTAATGATAGAGTCCATTGTATCCCAGATTATGCCTCGGAGGAACTCCATATCATTTGTTGCTTGGATATAGCGACGAACAGCCATGATGAACCAGAGTGATGCATCAACCGAGTCATATTCGGGCTGAATACCTCTATCTGGAAAATCGTTGGGAACAAGACCATAGCGTGAGTATCGTGCGTAATTCGTAAGAATCGCCCGTGCATCCTGAAAACGGCCGATAGACATAGTGAGGCCCGGAAGAGAAACCATTGCGTCGTGACCGATATCAGCAAGCTCATGGTATCCGGCGATTATTGATCTCATGTTTGTTGAAACCCGGTCGACGATGAATGTGTCTGCATCAAGGACAAGCCATTCTATGTCCTCGTCACGCGCCTTAGAAGACATTGAAAATGCACGGTCATTCAGTATCTTCCTCCGTCGGAGTTCCTCAAATCGAAGTCGGGCAAAGTCTTGTCGTTTCGCTTTTGCCAAAGGGCCAAGACTCGACATGAGGTCCTTCTGATCTCGGCCGACTGCAAAGAGGAAGGAGAGGAAATGCTCCCCAGCATTCAGAACCGTGTGAAAGACGCCGGGGATGATCATTTGTTCTTGATGTGGCAGACCCATTGCTTGATCGCGTCGATATACCTGAGGTGCAGTAGTACGAATTTCGCTGGGCATGAATTCAGCATCTGGGGTATACGCATACATCCACGGGCTGTTCGGTCGTTCATCGAATGCAAAATAGGAATGACTGTCGGCAACTTCTATCTCTGGAGTGAAGTCAAGAACTGGAGGTCTTGCATGAAGGTCTCTGCAAGTCTGTAGTGGTGTAACTGTGAGGACTGTTTCTTCAGTGTTCTTTATTTCATAGTTCACGACTACCAGATTTCTTCGATATGCCATGAAAACAGTCTTCTCAAGCTCGACGCATCCTGTCGAATAGATCATCTGAGGCAGCGGATTGAGTTCAAATCGCTTGAGATACTTGTAGCCTCGATGAGTAACACCCTCGGTAGTCTGCTCGGTGCTTAAGTTACATTCCCCTTCGGAGTTCACCATAGCTTCATCCAATCGGGAGAGGGTGAGCCATCGATCCACCGGAGGGCTCATCGACGAGACCAGAAGACCGTGGTAGCCGCGAACATTCAGACCGACAATAGTGGAAGATGTGTAGCCTCCTAGACCATTAGCATAGAGCCACTCGAATGTGATAGCTCTATTCAGTTTTAGGTCAGCATCTTCCAACGTTATCAATGGATGGATACCTCAGAGTCGATTTCTGTTCACTTACGAGTTCTGACCACGGGTACACTTTAAGGGTTGTGTCACACAGATTTGGTATAGACAGTCACCGTCATAAGTAGCTGAAATCGAATTCCGATATCGTCTAGGAGTGCTCAATTTTGACTGACAATGGCTGTAAACCACCAATGGCTATTAGCACAGTCGATACTGGGCAATCAAGCAGACGATGGCTAGGGCTGAGCGGGAACCTTTGGAGGCTGGCGGCGGTCACAGGAGTTGCCCAGTTCTGTATGAGTCTATGGGCTTGGCAATTCGGTATCTTCCTCGCAGGCGTTGTTGAGAAGTGGCAGATCGGCCTCACATTCTCAATTGGCACTTTTGCAATGATTGTTGGCTATGCAGTTTCGGGCACCGTTTCAGACCTCATCGGACGTAAACACGCAATGACCTTCGCCTTTGTACCAATGTTCGTGGGGCTACTTGGGTTGAGATTGTTTCCTGTCTGGCCTCTTATACCCCTGGAATACGGAATCGTATTTTTCGGCTGGGCATTCGTCATAATCATGAGCAGAGCCATGCCTGCAGATGAGATTGCTCAGACAAGCGGAGAAAACTCCGCACGCATCTTCAACATGACCCTACTACCAGCATTTCTGGTTGATGGTATCAGTCCCATCATTGCTGCGATTCTGCTCGATGCAGGCTATGTGGCCGGAGACCTCCATCTATTGGCTTCGCTTGGAGCATTAATTGCAATTGTCGCAAACAATCGGATTGTAAAAGAGTCTCTTGGCAAAGAGCTGATGGAGCGGGCAAAGGCTGGACCAGTTATCACATTTCGAGGGTTGGGGAAGAACTTCTGGATCTTCACATTGGGTATGCTCGGATTCGTCTTCATTGGAAACCTCGCATTCCCATACGTGGGGAACCTTGTTGTCGAGGATTGGGGTCTTAGCGATTCAGCATATGGGTATGCTTGGGCAGCATATTCCTTCACATGTGTGATTCTTATGTATAATCTGAGTGGCCTTGTAGATAAGAACGTTCGAGTCGCACTGATTCTGGCACTCTGGAGTATTGCAGTCATTTTGGGCATTTTCGCCTTCAGCTCAGGGGTATGGGCACTCGTCATTCTCAATATCGCTTGGGCAGTCCCCTTAGTGATCTGGACTGGAGCCGAGAACAGCCTTGCCGTGAACGGTGTCAGCAACGAAATGAAGGGACGAGCTCTTGGAACATATCAATTCATGTTGAGTACCACACATCTCTTTGGTGCGTTTTTCGGTGCGATTCTATGGGACTACTTTGGAAGCCTGCGCACGGTCTTCAGCATTGCGAGCATTGGCGGACTAGTCATTGTAATTGGTCTGACATACGCACTGATGTCAGTGGAGATTATCAAAGAACCTCGTGCAACATTAGAACTCAACAAAACCGAGTAAAGTTCTCATCAATCCTTCTTACGCTTCCTCAAGGACTCGATTCTTGAGATGTCTCTAGTATCAGCGTATTTCCCCAATAAGTGACCGGACTTCTTTGCTTTGGTTTCAAGATAGGCACGATTATACTCAGATGGCGGTATGACCAAAGGCAGCCTCTCATCAATCTGTACTCCTGCTGAAGTAAGTTGCCGGATCTTATCAGGATTGTTTGTGAGCAGCTTGATTGAACGGACTTGCAGGTTCTTGAGAATGCTCGCAGCTATTCTATAGTCACGTTCATCCGGTTGATAGCCCAAATGTATGTTTGCATCGATAGTATCCAGCCCGTGATCCTGAAGTGCATATGCTCTAATCTTTTCGGTAAGCCCAATATTGCGACCCTCTTGACGCAGATAGAGCACCACACCAGCACCCTCTTTCTCTATGATCTTCAAGGATTCAAGAAGTTGGTCTCTACAGTCACATCTCTTGCTCCCCATCACGTCGCCTGTCAAGCACTCTGAGTGAACGCGGGTGACAACACCCCTCTTGCCTACAATGTCTCCCTTTATGATTGCAGTGTGCTCTTTGCCATCACAGGGACTCACAAATCCACAGATTTGGAAATCTCCAAACCTGCTTGGAAGGTCGGCAATGGCCACCAATTGAACACAGCATTGATCTGTGACGCAGACTTGCTTTGCGCTTTCATCAATGAGCTCAGCAATCTGCTCATCGGATAACTTCATTCCTTCGAACCCAAGATTCGAGTTTTCGTTTCAAATATAGAGATTTGCCTTTGGTCTTTCCGGCATCGCTAAATATGGGCGTCCAAGCATAGAGAGGAGGAGTCACATGACTACAACTCCATGGTGAATCCAGGATGAAGCGCAACCATAAAGCTGCTGTTGAAGAAATGCAAAGACTGCTCAAGCAGAATACCAAGAGATACGCGTTCAAGAAACTTGAGAAAGAGGTCATAAAGACAGGAGCGTGTGTTGAATGTGGAGCATGCGTTGCTGCCTGTCCAGTTGATGCAATATCAGGAGAGCGCACTGATAGGAAGTATGTTCCCATCCTAACCGGCGAATGCATATCCTGCGGCATCTGCTACGCTATGTGTCCAAGGTCCTTCGTTCTTCAGGACCAGCTGATTGGTGAAGTCAAGAACTCATGGAAGTTGCAGTCAACGAGAGATCATATGCGACAGGATGGAGGAGCAGTCACGGCCATCCTTGGATACATGCTTGATGAGAAAATGATAGAAGGCGCAGTGGTCGCTTGCCGGTCATCAGATACTCCATGGTTGCCGGTTGCAACAACAATCACACGGAGAGAAGATCTCTACAGGTGCGGGGGAACGATTTACACCCATGCGCAAGTTATCGATGAAATGCTGCGGGGTTTCAAGAAAAATCTCTCATCTCTTGCCGTTGTGGGCACAGCGTGCAATATCGACGCCATTCACAGAATGGAAGAACATTCCGAAGGTCTATTCAATGTGGACAGAGCAGCATCCGTTTTCAAAATCAGCCTATTCTGTATGGAGTCATTCAATTATGGTGATCTCGTGGCATTTCTCAAGAAAGCAGGAATTGAAATCGAGAATGTCAGCCATTTTGCCATCACAAGCGGCGAACTCAAGGTCACCCTTGGGAGTGATGTACGCAGCTGGCCAGTAGCCGAATTAAACACTGCAGCGGCTTCCTCGTGTGCCTTTTGTCAGGACTTCACCGGAAAATACTCAGATCTCTCCTGTGGGAATATTGGTTCAGATGAGGGGTGGACGACTGTTTTGGCAAGAACCGATAGGGCAGCAGACATCATCAAAGGTGCACTCAAGAAAGGGATTGTAAAAGGCGAAGCACTTGATGCTGAATCTCTTCAGGCTGTCATGAATTCAGCCCGGTTCAAAATGAATAAGTACTACCGTCTTCAGACTGGGCATTAGCGCTATCTCGAGTTCCATTACAGGCATATATGAAAAAAGCTGAAGATAGCCTGGGAATAGACATCTACTCCTGAATAGTGTTGAATCTCATTATCTCTCTGATCACTTGACCCTCGTTCGGAAGTACAGAACGAGGACAATCAGTAGCGAGAGACCTCCCAAGAGAAACACAGTAACATAGACTGGTAGAGGTCCTCCGCCATAGCTCATCGCTGAAACCGTGATGTTTGCCCATGGCGTTTCTTCGATGTTGTTGACTGATGAGTTGTCCTCTGCGAATACCCTGAACCACACTATTTGTCCATGAGCATACTCCCCTAGGGGAGCACCGAAGACGTCACCGATCTCAGTGCGTTCCATGGTCCTGTTCTCGAGAACGAAACCAGCATCTTCTGGATTTCCAATACCCCAACGAACTTCTATGGTCTTGATGTGATTCAGGTCCCAGACATATGCTTGGACCGTCAGATTGTTTGTCGTCTGAGTCGTTAGTGATTGAATCACTTTGACATTAGCAATGATTGGGTTGTGTGCATCCGGTGTCACATGAACCTGAATGACTGCGAACGATGTGGAATTGAAGAAGTCGCTTAGAGTTAGATTGTAAGCATAGTCGCCAACAGCAAGGCCATTGACGAATATGGTGAAGTTCTGACCTCTCCAAGTTCCATTTTCTAGGATTTCGTCATTCCTCGTGAGATTGAACCATAGGGGATTACTCTCTTCGACTCTCCAAGTGATATTATAGCCAGTATAACCCTCCTCGTAGGTGAAATCATCAGCAGGCTGGATGACTGGTGCACGAATGTCCTTGTATATGGTAACATTGACCGAGTCTGTGGAGTTAAGTCCAAAGTCATCAAATGCAGTCAGTTCGATTGTGTAGTTACCTAGAAATAGACCATCCAAGGTGACGATAATATGTTGCCCCCCTGGGTCTGAGAAACTCCAATTCGGTTGGATTATATCAACAAACGAATGAAACGCTGAAACATTGCCATAGCTCGTATCATTATAGTGAATTATCGCTCTCACTGTATAGTTCTTGGGATTACTATCATAGGCAGTCCAATTGATTCGGTGTCCTTTAGAGCCGAACTCGAAGAGAATGTCATCGGGGGATGACAGCAACGGGTTTGTCAGGTCGAGAGTGACCGTCACGTTGACTGAGCTTGTTGCGTTCCGACCAAAAGTATCATTGACGAAGAGCGCATAGAGGTACCAGTGGCTGGCATTAAGGCCATCAATATCTACAACAATATTCGCTCCGTTCCAAGCACCACTAGCTATCTGAGTATAGTTAGAAGTTGATTCATTGGACGTCCGCGTCACATTGTAGTAGTCCGGATTTGATTCAGTCACATTCCAATTGATCTCGTGACCGAAGCTTCCCACTTCGTATGTAATGTTCTCATGCTGCTGGATAATTGGAGCGGTCTCGTCAAGGATGACTCTTAGTGCAGTCTGCGTAGAAGCTGACTCATTTGCTATGTTGTTCACTGTGACTTCGAAGTTGAATTGCATGGGCAATGCTGTAATCATGTGTCTCGTGTAGAGATAGATTAAATTCACGGTAAGCTTACCGCTGACCCAAACGCCACTATCATAGCTACTAGCATTAACAGTGACAGTGTAGTTCTTGGGATTGGCATCAAATGTGTCGTAGATGAGGGTCTCGCCCACACTACCGTTTTCGAATTGATAGGAAGCAGGACCTGTTATTGTTGGAGCAGCTGGTTCCATCACACGAATCTGAGCGAGAGGAAGACCCACATTGTTGATGGAGAGGACATATGGCGAAACTACGAACCAAGTCAACATGAGAGCGATTATGAAGCGGCTACGATTCAACGAGACCATATGACCAACATCCTATGCATCCTTGTTACACATATCGACCGGTCGGACTTCAGAGTGCGGTTTTATACCCTTCGGTAGTTCAACTGCTCCACGATATTTCGGCAGTGCATTTATCAAGAATAGGCTGATAAGACCATTTGCTTCTAACAGAGCAAGACCTTCGTTAGCTGGGACACATTGAAACAGGGGAAAAAAGACAGTGCCTAAGGCAATCTTCTCGATTTGGTGGGACGACCGTCTTGGACCCATGGTTGGGCGTTCATACCCTGAGGCACCACCGCTTTCCAGTGAGGAGGCCGTCACAGTCTTTATGGGTCATGGAGCAAACATGGAAATTCAGGTAGGATATTCCAAGATCCAGAGTGGCGTTGTGATATCATATATGAGACCACCAAACTGCATAGCCGTTCTCTTAGATGATGGAGAGAACAGCGCAACGATCGAGAGAAACATCTTGCGACTAGCGCCCACTATTGATTTCAATAGCGATACCTGGGACAGAGAACTCGAAAAGGCGTATCGTGGTCTTGAGGATCTGATTACTGAAACCACTGGCGAGGAACTACTCCTGAATCCGAATGTGAAGCATCTCGTTGCAGACATGATGGATGGCCGACTTGCGTCAGTCACACCAACACATGTACTGAAGGCAACAATCAGATATCCAGATGCACATGAGTATCTAGGCAACGACGATGAAGAAGTGTTGAGACTTCTCAGAGACCTCGAGGATGAGGAAGTGCTTGAGTCCCGTACGTATGGCCGAAGAGTTGAGTGTCGCCAGTGCGGCGATTCTGATTTGATGATTAGCCTTCTGTGTCCTTCATGCAACTCTGAGGACATACACAAGGTCTACACAGTGTATTGCCCTAAGTGCGGCAATCAATTCCAGACATTGTTGGCCGATGATCTTGCAGTAGTCAAATGCTTGAGCTGCAAACAACCAGTGAAGGTCAGCCAGCTCTCTGTCATCGATGTCGAGCCGCTATGCAACAAATGTGGTACTGCATCCAATGACCCAAAGATAGTGTTCAAGTGTGGGACATGCGGAAAGCAGTTGAAAGGGGCCGATCTACTATCGGGCACTGGATTGGCGTACTATTTCAGGAATGTGTAGGACCAGAAAATCACAGATGGTCCCTAGCTATCTTCCTTCTTCTTACCTTTCTTTATTGTCTTCTTCACCACAGTTCTAGCATCTTTCACTATCTTCTCTGCGCGTCCGTCACTGAGTCCATCGATCTTCTGTGCAAGCCTTTGCGGTGTTTCACCAGCGAGTTGGACGGCAGATTCGTAACCAGCCGCCTTAAGCTTCTTCTCCAGAGCCTCGCCGATTCCAGGAATTCCTTGAAGGGACATATTTGACTTGGAATCTTCACCGAGTATTTCACTCATATCACTATCACTCAATTCAGTGCCCGCATCGATTATGTCGATCTGACTCTTAATTGAATCAAAGTCATGTGATCCAACAAAGGCGTCAACTGTCTTTTTCACCTGACGGTCATCAAAGTCAAAGGCCAATTCCTCAATCTCTATCTCCCGTCCCAGAATCGCTGGAAGATGCCCCGTAAGGTACAGAGCTATAAGAGATGAGAATATGGCCACTTGTCCACCGAATACGGTCAGATAGCTAGGAATATGAAACTGTATCCCGAATACAAGGAGATTGAGATCAACAGCTAAAAACAGTAGCACATAGCCCAAGAAGAAGAACCAAATCAGGGATAGCCGAATTCCCTTTGTTCGGACAGAACCAAGCTCTGGCCAAATCAGACACACACATAGCCCAAGAAGGTAGCCCTCGAAGAACCTTTCAGAACTGAGTAGGATCTGAAGCAATGAGAACAAGTCCGTATCCTGAAAGAAACCAGTGTATAGAGTGGAACCAAAAATCGTCAATAATCCCATCATCAAAAGAGCAAAACTGAAAGCGGGCTTTCTACCCTTAGTGTCAGCAATGACACCTGCAACTACTATGCCAAGGATGAGAATAAGCGTTTCGAGTAAGGGCAAGTTAACATATTGACTCAATGATTCAAAAGAGGAGTCTCCTGCAAAATGCTCCTGAAAGCTGAGTTTCATCACCATGTACCAAAGTATGTATGAAGCCATGATCAATACAGTAGGGGTGAAATATGTGAGAACACTCCCAGATGCTGCGAGGCGCGCCCTAGGTTGTCGCCAAGGCTTCATGCCAATTGAAACGATCAGAAGCACAATCGCGATAACTGCTGGCAGGGTGAGATAGGAAGAGCCCAGAAGGATGCTCATTTGCTCAAATAATGCATAGAGAGTGACGAGGATTATTGTGACGCACAGGAATACTGCTACCGTGCGACCCCGATACTTAACAATGATGCCTTGATTGACACGAACAGTCCAAAGAACCAAGAGAGAGGCCAATCCAGCAAATGAAGATAGTACTAGGAGCAACTCCACAGTTTCCAGTTGCTGCAAGGTGAGTGGAGCAAGTCTAAGCAATGCAACTATTGGCGTGACTACCGCGGCAAGGACTACCAAGAAGTCAATTCTTCGTATTCGATCTGCAAGAATACCCGTCAATGGAAGTGCAAAGACAGCAGCGAGTGCACCGAGCCCTAGTAGTCCATAGTGTTCCAGGAGTGTCAGACCAAAGAGTGTACCTGATATCAGTTTCAGTATGATATAGATATTCAGTGCTACAGGACCAGCAAACAGAATGAAGAGACTGGCAGTCTTTGTGGGGAACTCACGATACTGAAGCATATATCTCTCTCCAAGGAATGAAATACCCTGAGACTGATGGGTTATGGACATTTCGACTTCTTATTTATATCGAGAGCCTTTTCAATGTACCAGCAATGAACCTCAGCGATATCTTAATGTCCTCTCAGTTTTCCCTGAGATACACGGAGCGAGAAAGTTTGGTTGGAAAGCTTGGTGTAAACGAATTCATGGTCTTGACTACAGGAGGTACTCCGATTTTCCACTACTCTACAACAGACACTCCAAAGCTTGATCATCTCCTTTCGGGATTCATTAGTGCAATAACAAGCTTTGCAACTGAATTTGGCGAGCGATCCATTCAGAGCCTATCATTCGAAGGGTCACAACTTCTCTATGAGCAACACGATAATAACTACCTCTGCGTCTTCCTTGTAGAAACAGGTTCGTCAGAGAAGGTGCTTCGCGCAGTACTGCGCGAGCTGAGCAAGAAATTCATGTCGCGATATAGAGACGAATTGAAGATGGATGTCCCAATTCTAGATGTCTTTATGGACTTCGAACAAGTGGTCAAGAGCGTCTTGTCTCACTATGAAGGAGTCCTCGCAGAAATATCAGGTTTCAGCAGCTTTTCAGTCCCTGAAATCAAGAAAGCCGATTTGGACATAGCAACCGAGTCAGAGGGTTTTCTGGACGAATTCCATCGTGACTTTGGTACCTCAGGCAATAGAGTTCTATCTGTAATCGATGGCAAGAAGACGCTATATGATATGAGCCGCGACCTCGGAATCACTCCAGTAGAAATCCGAGATGTGGTCGAATACTTGGCAATTAGAGGATTCCTAGGCATCTCAAGCCTCTGCCCGCTGATCAAAGGAAATGATGCGCGCTTTGAAGCCTATCTAGACATTGTTGGCCTTCCAAGCAAGGACTATCAGCTTCTTGAGAGAGCAAAGAATCTATGCAACGGGAAGAGGACACTTGTAGAAGTCAGTGAAAGACTCGGAGTCAATCCTGAGCGGCTCTACGATGTTCTTGAAAAGATGGGAGAGGAAGTTGAATGGAGACTCGTTGAAGTCTCCACTTCTTTGCACACATTTTCACCCTAGTTCACTTTCTTCGAAGTGATTAAGTAGGTCTTTGTCCACTGCGAACCACGATTCTAGGAGAATACTCCATTGGTCAAAGAGATCATTGTGCTGCAAGAAGGAGGAATACTTCTCTTCCACTATAGCATCGGTGGCACAAAGAAGCTAGATGAACTGGTCGCAGCATTCCTATCAGCAGTCGATTCGTTAGCGCAGCAAGTAGGGCGAGATAGAATCACAACGATTTCGTTTGCTGCCAATAAGCTGGTTTGGGAAAAGAAAGGCAACCTGTTCTTCATCGCAATGATTTCTGAAGAGAGCACCAATGAGATATTCAGGATCATATTAAGAGATCTCGCCGAGCAATTCGTGAGTATGTATTACGCGGATTTGATGAACGAGTTCTTTGACTTGGGGAGATTCAAGTCATTCACGGATGTTGTGGAAACAACACTCCACAAATTCGATGGTATCCCTGGATTAGCAAGGCGGTACAAGACAATCTTGCTACCATCTGAAGAGCTGAATATTCTGGCGAAAAAGCTGGTTGAAGTAGAAGTCAGTCGAGATGTCCTCAGAGGGTGTCTCATTACTTCTGATGGGTATATTGCCCTATCTCATCTTCGCGCCTATGAAATCGAGATTGTTCTGGATCTCATGCCCATTCTGCTTCGGGATGTTGAGATCAGGGAGCATGCAAGTCTGGAAAAACCAACAGCTCTTCTTCTCATCAGGACTCATAACAAGGGCGTCGCGGCATTCATCGTAAGACTTGGATTATCTGAGGAGTCGTACTACGAACTAGTGACGCCATTCTTAGCCTATGCTTCGGAAGCTGACTTTGAAGGTGCGAGGAAACTTGAACCGGAGAAGACAGAGAGTCAGATCTCATTCTACAGTTTTGATAGAGTCAAGCCGATTGCCAGTATTGATGGCATTGAGCACGAGCTGAATTCACTGCTTAGCGCAGCCTCCGAGAACACTCGTTCAGGCGCAATCAAATTGAGAGAGGCCCTTCCAGAATCACCACTCGTGGCCGAGATTCAGCAGATATTGGCCTTGCCTAAGAATCAATTAGACGAATTGCTCGCCAATCTAATAGCAAGAAACATGATCAGAATCATGAAAGTATTTCCAACTCTCGACGAGCGTGATGAGAGGTTTTCAATGTTTCTGGAGGTCATTGGAATTAAGAAGAAAGACTTTGATGTCGTCAACACTATCTGGAAGTACTGCGATGGTAGCCTTTCAATACAGGAAATATCAGAAAGAACAAGCATTCCTGCGCCTAGGATCATGGAAGTCCTGCGCGAACTAGGCAACAATGTTACTTGGTCTAACGACCGGAGGTTAATTCATGTCAGGTAAGATCATTTCAATACACAGTTTTCGTGGAGGAACAGGGAAATCGAACATTGCTGCAAATCTTGCAGCATATGCTGCGTTGCAGGGAAAAAAGGTAGCAGTCATGGATACTGACATGGCATCACCAGGTATTCATGTTATCTTTGGCCTAGGCCGAGAGAAATTGAAGTATACGCTCAACGACTATCTAAGGGGTTCATGTGATATCACTGATGCTTGTATCGATCTGACAAGTCGTTTAGATATCAAGGGGGGAGGAAAGCTCTTCCTTATTCCAAGCTCTATGACTGCCACTGATATCACTCGAATTCTGAGAGAAGGCTACGAGGTAGGAGATCTCAAGAAGGGCTTCACTGACGTGATTAAGGCAAAAGATCTTGACTATCTCATTATTGACACGCACCCCGGGTTGGACAGAGAAACCCTACTATCAATGGCAACAGCACACTATCTTTTCGTTGTGGCAAGAATAGATGAACAGGACCTCCTGGGAACAGCCGCAACATTGAGCGTCGCAAGAAAACTCCAGGTTCCTGAGATTCGAATTATCATCAACAAGAAACCAGGTATCTACGAGGATAAGGCGATTACCTCTGAAGTTGAATCAAAATTCAAAGCCCGAGTCGCTACAATCATTCCGCTTCTTCCCCTGTTGATAGAAGTCGGTAGTCGCTTCGTGGTCATTTTGAGATATCCAGAAAACGAATTCGCAAAGAACATTGATGACATCTACAGAATCATTCTGTAGGCTATTAGCCGAATAGCCTAGGAGCCTGAATGATGATAACCGCAAGGACTAGAATTATGAAGCACACTAGGAGAAGGAAAAAGAGAAGGGAATCGGTCTTTGATTGATGCTCGTACGTCATCGCAATCCGATGTAGCAGCAACATAATTAACTCTTACTCCAAGTCTACAGCTGTAGAACTTCTAATAGGTCTGTTCCAGTAGATGAAATAGAGCTTGGAGGATGAATGTAATGGTCATTGATGTGAAACTTGCTACTGCTCAAGACCGTTCTGCATTGGATCAGTTGTATGCACGGGAGGGACACAGCTTTCAGAAACTCGCAGCTCTAGCAGCATGTACTCCTGTGGGCGGGATTCTCGAAACGATATTTGTTGTGGCGTGTGCCAATGACATGGTCGTGGCAGCACTAAAACTCGATGTTGGGAATGACCCCGAGTTGGGCAGGATTGGAGTCATACAGCATTTCGAGGTCGAGGATAATCTCGAAGACACTGACTTAGAATGGAAGATGCTCAACAAAGTAGTCGAGATTGCAGAGGATAAGAGGCTTCGAGCTCTTGACACACTCGTTAACGAGTCTTGAAAAAAGACAATCAATCTCTATGCGCAACTTGGTTTTGAAGAGGAGCGAAAGGAAGTGTATCTTAGGAAGGATTTCAGGCCACGAGTATCCCAGCTTATCCCGAAACTATAGAAGATAGGCCTAGCGATTCTACTGTCTCTCTTGTCGGGACTCCTTTGTTGTTCCAGCCCCGTAGCGCATAGTACTTCTCCAAACACTCCTCAAAATCGTTGTGACTAATGTATGCCTTCATGCCCTTCGAAGGACCTATAGTTTCCTCCTGCCAGAACTTGGGAGGAAGGATATCATTAGCTCTGGTTATACCTTCGCGCAAATTGAACAAGCGTGTGAGAGTCTCCACTCTCTGACCAAATCGGGATATGCTCTCATCAGTGTAATTCAGGCCAGTTGCCCCATTCACCAGTCTGACCTTCTGTTCCCTAGACATGGGAAAGTGCCAAGTGAAGTGGCACACAACCATGGAGTCCGTGAGCGTCTTTGTATCTCGCTCCCAGACCATTGACTCTACTACATCTAGGGCTGAGGAATTTGGCTTTTCGGCGGTCTGAGGCCAGCCTCGTAGATGGCTTGCGCCTACGTCGCCCGTGGCATATGTAAGACCAAGGCCTTTCTTTCCCCGAGGGTCCCAGGCAGCTGCTTCAAGGCCCTTTACGTGTACTGCAAGGTCCCCACTTCCGCGTCCGATTTCCTCTGCAGCTTTTTGGGTTCCCTTGGCAAGGATTCCGCCGAAACCTTCCCTGAATGCAATCATCCTCATTAGCCGAAGTGCAGCAGCACTATCTCCAAAACGCAAAGGAAATCCAATATCATCTTCACAAAGGATACCTGTTTCAAACGAATCCATCGCGAAGCTAATTGCAGAACCGGTACTGATAGTATCAAGTCCGAGATCATCTGCAAGGTAGTTGAGTTGGAGGACTGCCTGGAATTCATCGATGCCCAGACTGCCTCCACACAGTCCCAAGGTTTCGTACTCGACTGTAGATTCGACAACGACGCCTGGATTGCTTGGATCTTCTGTCTTGTATGCATGGGTACAACGCATGATACAATGCGGGCAAGAGAGATGGTCTCCAGCGGCCAACTCAGGGTAGTTCTCTGGCATGAGCAGTCTATAGTCTTCAAAGTAGCTATTACGCCAGTTTCTTGTTGGAAACTGTCCTCGTTCATTAGCTACCTCAACAAGAGAACCAGTTCCGTAGTACTTGAAGTCGTCATCTGTCTTTTCCTTCCAAATTGCCGCGACAGATCGATTTACTTCACGCAGGGCGCTTGGGTCGTGAGCTACCATTCTGTGCGTGCCTCTTGCAGCAATGCCCTTCAGATTCTTCGAACCAAGAACAGCGCCGACTCCGCCTCGTCCGGTCTGATGAGCTAGTTCACAGCAGCCCGTAGCAGTGAGTACCATGTTTTCACCTGCAGGTCCAATCACATAGACAGCGGATTCTCTTGCTGAGGATTCATGGATCAGTTTTGTCGCTTCTTGAGTTCCTTTGCCCCAAAGAACCTGAGCTTCATTGAATTGAACAACGTCGTCTTCAATACTCAACCAAATAGGTGTGTCCGATTTGCCACTCACTGCAAGCACATCATAGCCAGAGTTCTTGATCTCGCGGCCGAGAGCTCCACCACAGTGTGAATCAATGAAGAGTCCTGTCAGTGGTGATTTTGTTATGAGAGACCACCTACCTACGTTGGGAGCAGGCAATCCTTGGAGTGGACCTGTCATGAAGAACAGCACATTCCTCGGTCCCAATGGGTCAATACCTGCGGGGAGCTCACGGTATAACAAGTAAGCACCAAGCCCCTTTCCTCCGATGAAGTCTTCGTACGACTTCGATGGCAACTCCTCAATTCTAGTCATTCTATCAGTCAGGTCGACCCAGAGTGTCTTGCCATTCCAGCCTTTGTACCTCATCATCGGAACCTCAAAGTGCACGCCAGTGGACCTACTTACTGAATCTCGATCTTTGAAATCGTATCGATATCAACATCTCGAAGATTGTTGAGGAGGGCCATCATGACATCGTTGATTACGCTTGCTACAAAGTCATTCATAGGGAGTTTCTTACCCTTGACGTATACTTCGATATTTCTAGCCATGGTAATTCACCAAACGCTCGCTGCAGAATGCATGAGATGGATTTCTGTTATTATGCTTTTGCAACAGTCCACGCGTTGTCCATAACGGTTTTATACCACACATCTCCGTTTCTTGCGACTGATGGTAACTATCACCATGAGAGGAATTACGAAATGGGCCGTATGAGTTCTGCATTCTCTGCTATTGGAAGAAAGAAGACTGAAGGAGAACCAGCTGATATCGTTGGTCGGCTTGCTGGTATTGGCAACATATTCGGCATCATCGCTGCTGCTGTCGGCCTTCTGGCTGGAGTTCCTCTAGTCCCGCTCACAGCCACTCCTTGGGAAGTAACCTCCACAGCGCCAATTCAATGGACTGTTGGGGGTAATGCCATGTATCCAACATTGACAACAGCTTTCATGGGATTGCTAGCCATTGGTCTGCTGCTTCAAGCTCTTGGCTCTCGGGACTTGCGGGCGCGTCTTGGTACCATTTTCGGATCAGTTCTCTATGCCGCTTTCATTCTTGCCTGTTTCATCGCAGTCTATGCTCTTTTTGGATTTCGCAATGTAACCTATCCAGAACTAATAGCAGGATATCTTCAGATAATGTATCTCTTTGGATCCATCTTCGTCATTGCATGGCAGATGGTATCCGTCCTCTATGTCGATTCGAGTAAGACTTGGCTGGGTTTTGGCGCAGGTATGCTCAACGGTATGTTCATTCCAATACTTGCACTTGGTCAGGTGCTCGGCTCCTCGCTTACATACATTGCCTATGGCATCCTACTCGTCGGTCAGCTAATGTCAGTATCGTTCTGGTGGGCACCTCACTCCACCATAAGGGAATTCGCTAGAAGTCCAAGTAAGGCGAAATTCGCCTTTGGACTGAGTGGGTTCTTGACTTTCCTAATTGGCTCAGCGGCTGTATTCATTGGTCCAATAGCAGAACACCCTTCAGGGGGATTGATATGGCGTCCGTGGAGCACAACAGCACCCTACAACACGTTACTCTATGACTCTCCGATTGAATATGTAACGAACCCAGCACTCGTTTTCGGTTTTCTTGCAGCAATGGTATTTTGGCTCACGCTCTCCCCGAGGCTTGGCGCAAAGGAATTGAAGACCACAATGATAGGTGACGACATCATCAAGGGAGGAAGTAAGTGGCTTGCTATCTTCTTGGCAATGATTGGTGTTCTTGCTTGTGGCCAAGCAGGTACGTTTTCGGAGGGTGTAGGTTCGTGGGGATTCTTCATTGTCATCGGTCCTGCAGGTGCAATGATTCTCATTGGGGCACTCTACACTGCCAAGACGGACATTATAACGGGCTTTCCGCTCATAATTGCGGGAGCCCTTACAATGGTCAGTCCATTTTCACTGGGAATTATAATCACCGTTGCGTGGGCTATGGTCATCCTAACACAGCTTTTCCTGATGATTGAGAGCCTTGTGCGTGGGCTGACTGGATTCAGTCAAGGAGCGCTCTCAGTCGTAATGAGCCTGCTGGCATCGGTGGCCATCATCGCTTTCATTCTCGGGGCATTCGGTAGCGGACCACTGGCTCTTTGGCCAACAAACAGATGGTTCAATATCTCCCTAATACCTGGAATCTCTCCCGAGATTCAATCATCTGTAGTCATTATTCTGCCTTTTCTTATGCTACTTCTCAGGAATGCTGCACTCACAGGATTCGCTCATGGTAGAGGATATACCACCGGGGGCATCCTGATGGGCATCACAGCGCTGTTTGCACTGATGATTCCCGTCATCGCAGGGAATGTCACAGTGACACATGAAGCTAATACTGGAGCCGCATTGATGCTTGCACTCTATTCAGTGAGCGTTGCATTGATAATGTCCTTGAATCTGAACCTGGCAAATGATGTCGAAGAACGGGGACATTCGTTCGAAGGCACATTCATCAAAGTTGCCACTATTGCACAAGTAGTCCTTGCGGCACTTGCAGCGATACTCGTGATAATCAGTTTCAGTGGCATTCCAACAGCGCAGGATATTGCATTAGTGATATCGATTTTCGTGACCTTCATGGTAGGTACTGAGATCCTTTCAGTAGTTGGATGGCTGATCGCTGGCATTAGGCTTGGCCTTCTAAGAGAGGGTTTCAGATTCCAAAGAATCGAAACATGAGAAATCCATAGTCCTAGGATTCCCGAGAGGTAATCGACTATGGCTCTTCAGGTGGCAGGCGTCGAAACAAGGCCTCGGTGAGCCTCTGTGGCTTTTCTGCTGGTGCATGGATTCTCCGCGGCACCCGATGAGCTCAGAACACTGGCTCAGTTTCTTGAGAGCCAGAACATTGCGTCCTTCGCAGTTCGGGTCGCAGGTCATAGTACGAGTCCTGATGATTTGAAGAGAAACACTTGGTCTGATTGGTACAATTCAGTTAGGGATGGATTCACCCTTGTGAAATCATGGAATCCAATTCATCTTCTAGTTGCAGGTTTCTCCATGGGAGGAGCATTGTCAGTATTACTGGCCTACGACGTGAGAGGTGTTGACGGCCTTGTTCTTCTGGCTCCAGCTCTGAAAATCGGCGGAGTTCTTCCCAAGTTAGTTCCATTACTCAAACATTTCGTGAGCGACCGAGAAGTTGACTTCGTGAGGGCGCAGGAGCCTTATGAAATCAAGAGAACCAAATACTCACGTGAACCGGTTTCTACATACCACGAGCTGTTCAAGCTACAGAAGAAAGCTCGTCAGAATCTCAGAAGAATCACTATTCCTACTGTTATCATTCAGGGAACCAATGACAGGACGATAAATCCACGGAATGGATAGGCTGCTTACAATGGTATCGGATTTCAAGAAAAAACTGTATATAATTGACTGTGCGGAGCACGTTATTCCATGCCATTGGACTAGAGCAAGAGCATACCCCTTGAGTCAGAAGTTTGTTGAGGAAATCATAACGAAGACTTAGGCTGAGAATTTTCTCAGTGCATCTAGTCCAATATTAGGGAAATCAGTAATCATGCCATCGACCTCAAGTCGAAGGAGTTCGGACATTCTTGAGGAATCATTAACAGTCCAAGGATGGATTTTCAGCGAGTTTCCATGAGCCTCTTTCACCAGATCATGCGTGACTAATGAATGAAGAGGATTCATCGCATTTGCTCCAAGGTCAACGACGTAGGGAATCAACCCATCCATTGGTTTGGCAATCAGGGCACCGGTGCAAACATCCTGATTGAGTTCCTTCATAGCAAGAAGGGATCCATGGTAGAAGGATGACACAACAATGCTATCAAGCATACTTCTATCGGTCACCAAATCAAGGACATTCTTCTCTACACCAAGGGCTTTCAACTCAATATTCACACTCATATGGCCACGGGCCAGATCAAGAACTTCGCCGAGCAGGGGGATTCTCTCGCCTCGGCCAGCATCAAGTCTCCGGATCTCACGCAGAGTCATCTCCGCCACAATCCCAGAACCATTTGTTGTCCGGTCCACAGAACTGTCGTGTATGCATACTAGATGACCATCAAGAGTTTCACGGATATCAAGCTCGATCATCGGTACTCCCAAATCGAGAGCTGTGCGATAAGATAGCATTGTATTCTCCGGAGCTAACCCTGCAGCACCTCGATGTCCAATAATCAAGCATTCCTGCAATACCAATCACCCCGCCGAACTTGTATCATTCGTCTTCTGGAGTAATGCCTGTTCCTCCGCAACGAGGGCAAGTCTCACCGCCGACACTCCCACTGCCCTTACAATAGTAACAGCCCTTGCGTTGCACTTCCATCGACTTGTCAACGCCTTTTGATACTGCGACCCCAAGAGCAATCAGTACGACGCCTGCGAACATGCCCAGTAATGAAGGAACGTAGTAAAGCTCAGATAATGGCAGCACGATGAAGAGTGAGACCAAAAAGACCAACACACCAATGAAGCCGAGCCCGAAACCGATTTTCAATCGTTCCATCCGGATATCCCACTTAGATCAGTCATTTCGGACTGAGTTGAATCACACCTAGAACGCACTCTCTCTCTCCCTCTAATAGATTGTGGCGCAACAAGATTGTCCACCTCTATTGGCGAAGAGTCCAACCCTAAGAGATAATAGCAGAGAACACATCAGATGCTCTAGTGCGGGAGATAGGACACGATGTCGAGAACTGACCTCTTTTCAAGATATACACAGCTATACGCCAAGGCTCAGGCAAGGGAGATTGTCCCCGCAGGACCATTTGTGCGGCAGCTGACAGATATTCCTCGAAAGCAGTACGACGTGGGACTATTCTTCAGACCAACACGGACTACCCGAACTGCTCAGCTCTACATCGGCAATCCGATTCCAAGTGAGATATGCGAGCAGGAAGGTTTCTTGGAAACCGATGATGCAACCTATCTAAGCAGAACCCTCCTCTCAAAATTCCGGACTCTTGACTTCCTGAGAGTGGTGATCTCTGCTGGAGGAGTGTGTGAGAGCAAGCAGGAGCGTGTGGATTTTTTAAAGACAGGACAGCGTGTAATTGATGTGATATTGAGGAAGCTGCGTAACGTCATGCATTTGGCTGAGTTTGGGCCCTTTCGATTTGATAGATGTGTCAAGACATTGAACGAATTCCTTGTAACAGATTTGAAGATGGATGATGTCTCTGTCGAGGCTGCTTCAATCCCGTTTACCGTCGCAAACCCTCAATACATTCTTCTAGCAGATAATGACCTGATCGTCATCGATGATGAGCCACGAGTTCCGCAAGGGGAATTCTTCCTTGTCGGGGGCCTAGGATATACGTTCGACAAGACCGAGGGCGCTGTGAGTGAAGCGCGTCTGTTCAGGTCGACAACAGACTTAAGCCCCCAGGGAATTGATGAGGCCTACATTGATAGAATGATCTCGAGAATAACAGAAGACTTTCAGAATAGTCTGCACTCGCTTGTTTTCGCAGACGTCTGGAAGAAGGGCAGCGCAAAACCGATAGGAGTCAACTTCGGAGGCGACCTTCTTGTGAAGGCAGAGCCAAGCAGTGAAATATGGGCAGGCGTCTTTGAAGTATATGTGAAGTCACCTAAAGCATAAGGATATCAAATGCATCTATTGCCATGAACACTGCTCTAAAGGCGTATATTCTGAATGTGTAAGATGCCGCTCCCTCTACCATTCCATCAATCGCATTTCGCAAGATGGAAAGCGAATTAGAGCCGGAGGTGTCCAATAACGACGCAAGACTATCTAGGGTCAAGTAGTGGACACCATTCCCAGCAGCCAATGCTACATCATTGACAAGAACATCAAGAGACCCATAGATGTTGTCAGGCCTTCCAGAGACATCGGTAGCATTGCCGACATTCCCTAGGCGCATGGACCAGCGAGATCCCAGCCGTGCTATCGAACTTGAATACGAATGAACAAGGTATTCACCTACATCGCCCTGCATCTCAAATGAAAAACGCGAGCGTTCACAAAGAACTGTGTAGTCGTCCCACATGCCCATTGTAGGGACAGTCAGACCACACAATCTCATCGTCAATGTATCGCCATCCTGAGTGTCATCAACAACGAAGGGCTCCACCAAGACGCCAGCTTCCACTCCAGAAGAAACAATATCCGCATGCAACTGTGTTGCCTCATACTCTATAGCATTCAGGTCGACTGAGTACAGCGAAGTCCTCATGAGCCCGCTAAATCCAATAAGATCGAGACTTCGAGTTTCAACCATTAGTGCCTGCCACTCCGGCCTTGAAAGAGTCATGTCAAAAATAATGCTGAGAGGCATATTGGCAATGTTTGCCAAAGTCACGTTCATCAGGTACGATAGCGATACTCTGTGATTCCTGTAGATGTCCTCAATCAGCTCAGTTGTGGCTAGAGCAGAGGAAGGATTCTCAGCAAGCACTTCACGACCAGGTGTGAGTGTGATGGAATATGAGATTTCAGTTTGGTTGATTTCCACCAACCAATCGCGTAATCTAGACCACGATAGCGTATCGTTTTCGAGAACTCTAAAGTCGAGATTGAAGGAATTAGCGGATATGTTGGAGAGCAACTCCGTGGTTGGCAAGATATCTCGATATGGGTAATCGAAACTCGACAGAGGCATACTTAGGGCGATCTGGGGAACTTGCTCTACGCTTGAAACAGCAATAGGATTCTGCCCCATCAATACAATAGATACAGGGAATGTCAGACCTAGCAAATTGAGTAGCAAGATGTATGCCAGTCCTTTCTTTCCTGCCTGTCTAAGGCTGCTTTTGGGGCGGAATCGACCCAAGAGGAAGATGA
>Ga0153915_10000228_pt1 | contig 50924 bp, 82 predicted proteins | sample Opewatmetagenome_2_FD_107003 | JGI IMG/M metagenome (GOLD analysis project Ga0153915, IMG submission 107003) | Freshwater wetland microbial communities from Ohio, USA - Open water 3 Core 3 Depth 3 metaG | ecosystem: Environmental > Aquatic > Freshwater > Wetlands | place: USA: Ohio, Lake Erie...
GGCGGAGTTGTTGCTCCGAATGGAGATATACATTTTATTCCTTATAGTTCAATAGTAGGCCAGAAAATAAATAGTGCTGGTGTAGTTAGTACTTATGCATTGGCATATACAACTACAGCGGCTTATGCTGGCGGTGTTCTTGCTCCGAATGGAGATATACATTTTATTCCTTATAGTTCAATAGTAGGCCAGAAAATAAATAGTGCTGGTGTAATCAATACTTATGCATTGGTATATACAGCAGGGAATTATTCTGGTGGAGTTCTTGCTCCAAATGGAGATATTCATTTTATTCCTTATCAGGCAGCCGTGGGCCAGAAAATAGACAGTGCTGGTGTAGTCAGTACTTACGCACTGGTGTATACAGCAGGTGCTTATGCCGGTGGAGTTCTTGCTCCAAATGGAGATATTCATTTTATTCCACAAAGTGCAAATAGAGGACAAGAAATATTAAATAATTATTATAAATTATTTTCTCATACATTGTGTATGCATCCAATAATGAACAAATATTAAACAAAATAAATTAAAAAGGAGAAAAATCCAATGTACGACAAGGAAAAAATCTTTAAAGTTTTAAATGGAATAATGGAAGAATCAAAATCAATTAAACCATATGTATGTGTTGCACAACCAAGAAGAAATGCGGACATGATTCCTGCTCAAAATCTTGATGGACATATTGGACTTCACGTTAATTTTAATGGTTTTTCTCATGCTTATGTGTCGATTTCCGGTGAACTTGTTGACGTTGCTAGGAATTATCTTTTTGAACAAGTGATAGAAAGTGAGGCAAAATATTTATTTTTTATAGGAGATGATACTGTTTGTCCCTATGATGGATTTGTTAAACTTCATGAAATTGCAGAAAAAAATAAAGATTCAATGGTAGTAGGAGTTTACTATATAAAATTATCTGTTCCAATGATAATGATAAAAGAAAATAATTATATTATTCCTGCAAATGTTGATCCAGGACAAATATTAGAAGCATGGCAAACTGGCCTCGATTGTGCTCTTATTCCAATTTCATTGCTTAAGAAAATGAAAGAAGAAAATCCCGATATTCCATTTTGTTGTATTGCTGGAGAAAAACAAGGGTATCCGTTTATCGGAGAAGATAATTTTTTTATATATCGATGGAGAAATTCGGGGTATAGGGTTTTAGTGAATACTGATGTTCAGTGTCTTCATCTTGATCTTGAAAGTGGAAAATATACCGCACATCCTAGTATAAAATTAAATAATTATTTTACAAATATAAAAATAAATGGAGTATTAACAATGGAAGATAAGGAGAGAATCGATAAAACATACGTTGAAACAATGCCGAAAGGATCACAAAAATAAAAAAATAAAGGCCCGAAATTTTATTTTCGGGCCTTTATTTTTGAAACTTTATTTCAGTTCGAATTCATATCCAACTGAAATTGTAGTTACGTGTCCCATCCACCAATCGGGAGTTGCCTTCCATTCATTATAAAGCGTATTTCCGTTTATATCAGTATAATAAACAGCAGCAGACGCAGATGGATGTGCGCAGTAATGCTTCCCTCGAACAAAAAATCCATTATACGTGAATTTCTGTTCTATAGTATAAATATTTTCGAACGGTTGCATTTGAAGCGGGGATTGAGCATCTTTGAAATAAGACCATGTTCTTATTCCAGCAGATGATTCACTTTTAATATTGAAGAAAGAAAACCGATATCCGGCATTGAGATCGGTAAAGTACATCCCACCTTCAATGCTAGGTCCGATTTCGATTGAGCAAAATGGCCCCGCATAAGAAACCGAAAAACAAAAAACAAAAACAAAAACAAAAACAAAAAAAATCACAATCGTGTTTTTCATAAATCCTCACTTTTTTATAAGATAATTTGATAGTATTTATTTATCTTGTCATTGTCAACACATTTTTTAAAATAATTGACAAAAAAATAAAATTTCTTTAAATTGAATAAAAGGGAGAAAATATATGAATATTGACCTCGGGTGTGGAAAGAATAAAATTTCAGGATATATTGGAGTAGATTCTATCGATTTTCCAGGTGTTGATGTTAAAGAAGATGCATTAACATATCTCAAAGTACTCTTAAATGAAAGCGTTAATTTCATAAATATGTCTCATTTTCTTGAGCACCTTGATGTTGATTATCGAGTAAATTTATTTAATGAAATATATCGAGTGCTGACTCCCGATGGAGTAGTATTTGTTACTTGTCCCTATTTTGAGTGTGCAAGTGCTTATGGTGATCCAACTCACAAATGGCCTCCAATAAGTTTTTGGACATTTTTTTATTTAAACAAAGAATGGAGAGAAAACAACGCTCCACATACAGGATATATATGCAATTTTAATCCAATGATAAAAACAATAAAAACAGAAGTGGTCATTATTGAAGTAATTTTAAAAAAAATCCCGTAATTTCTTACGGGATTTCTGACGACAAAAGATTTGTTATGTCTTATTTTTCCCACGGATGCTTTTTAGCCGCCGGGGGAGGAGCCGCCGCCGGAGCGGGTGCTTCTGTTGCTGGGGCAGGAGCGCTCGCCACTGGAGCCGGAGCCGCCGCGATTGCACCAGGGTTGACTGGAGAGTGCTTTGTGATCTTATTCTGTTTCCCGTATTCCGGAGAGTCCTTGGCCGTGACTTTGATATACATTGGGATATTTTCCAGTTGTGACGAATCCTTCAGCGTACCATTCACAATCCCGACCGCAAGACAAATCGAATTCAGCGCACGGCGGGAAATCTGTTCTGCTTGGGCGTTTTGATTTTCGAGATTGAGATTTTCGAAAATCTTCCTTCCCTTAAAATTCCCGTCGATGATCTGATACGTAAGCTTCAAGGCGCGTCCCGATCCGGTCTTCGTATCCGCATAATCGCTTGCTTCGATTACAGCAAGATAGTCACCGGCAGGGACCGCCTCAACACTTTGTTCAGGATCGTTCGCGTCCGGAATGTAGTTCAGTTCGGATGACATACGTTACTTTTCTCCTTTTTTGGATTTTGTTGCATGGAAATACTTGTTCAATTCAGCTTCAAAGGCGTTCCAGTCCAGGGAAATTTCCTCCGGGAGATTGAAACGATCTTTGCTGTCGAATCCCTCACGGTCAGGGGCCAAAGTAAGAACACGTTCCGATTCTCCAACGGGAACATTTTCTCTTCGCCCGAATGCCGCATCAACCTGTTTGGTAAGAACTTTTTTGTGAGCGAATCCTATAAGATCGACTGACTTTTTGATGATCTCTTTGGATCGTTTATCAAGCTGCAAGTCGTGTCTTGAATAGGATTCGGTCATGGGGTCTTTTTGAGTATCGATTTTCGTGTGGCCGATCAGAATAACTCCAAGCCTCTTCGTCTCTTGAATCTGTCTGATCATCTCAAAAAATCCGTACCATTTTACACGCGCAAGCTCATACCCGCGCCCGTATTCAATTTTTTTGAGATTGTCCACGTTGTGCTCTTTGCAAACCTCATTCACAAAAAGCTCTTCAGCCGTTGACAAGTCATCAATGACAAGCCATGTGAATTTATGCGCCTGTTCGAAAAGAGCTTTGAATCCAGACTTGATTGTGTCAATTGATTCGACCGGAGCGTCAAACATTCTGGTGCAAATCAACCTGTCGGCCCCTCGAAAATCAAGGTTCATAAGAATATGATTCTCGCGACCGACCTTGTATTCAGAGTCTTTTCCAGCACCGATTGCAAACGCTGTCTTTCCGATGCCAGGGGGACCGTAGATGCAAATGGTTGGCGGTGAATCAACTCTTGAGTGGCCGAGTTTCGACAGGTCCATCTTTCTCCTCCTTCTTTTTGATTTTGTTTCTCTTTTTGAATTCGACGTGTCCAAGCTTAACGATTTCCCGATAACCGTTCTGGAGCTTTTTCTTAGCTTCCATGATATCGTTATCGATTTCCTCTTTAAGCTCTGGTTCGAGTAAGGCGACGAGCCTTCCCGATGTGGATTTTGGCATAAGCGCCTCCGAATTGGTTAGGAATGTAATTTGTAAAATGACAATTGCGCCAATAAACGAATTTGTCAATTATAATATTTTAAAATTGCAAAAAAATAAATATCAAAAGTCCTTGACAAGATTGTATTATAGTGGTAAATGTCTCAAAGAAGAAAAGGGGGATTATTCATGCCGAAAGATATTACGATCAAATTATCTGATGGCCGAACCGTTTCAAGAAAAGATTACATACGCGCCAAAACAAAAGACTTAATTGAATTCGGATATTCCGATTTAACCGAAAAAGAAGTAGAGCATCAATTGACGAAGATAGAAGGAAAGGAAACTTTTCTTAATTCGTTGTCAGTGATTGGATTGTTTATCCAGGATGATATCTGCAAAGAATGATCTTAAAAAATAATTTAAAGGGGAAAAGTAATGGAAGAAAAGATTTTAGCTCTTGTTGAAAAATTAATAAGCACCGGGGGAAGCGTTGCGATATGGTCAGTGGTGATCATCTATTTGACCGATATTATTAAATCCTGTTTTCCGTGGATAGTTGCCCTTTTCGGAATGAAGTGGCTATTTGCAGCAATTAAAGAATCCATAATGCACGGAAAAATAGATGGCAAAAATTAAATCAAAAAAAGGAATTGGCAAGATAGCCAAAAAAATAATCAAATATATTTTTATTCTTCCAATGTATTTGATTTTCAATACCATTTTTTTTAAAAAATTTAATTTTGAAGAATGGTACAAGGATTTTATTCGTTTTCTTTTTTTCGATATTACGCTTGCGGTGATCTTTATTGTTTGTGTTATAAGTCTTCTTGTCATTTTTATTAAATATTTCACACTACCATCTATTGATATAAGAATTTTAATTATTGCAATAGTGGTATTGCTGAATAGTTTTTTATTTTATAAGGCATTAAGCTCTTAAGACAAAAGAGAGGTTATGTAATAATGACAATACCTGAAGCCATAAAAGCGGGAAGAAGACATTGTGGTTGCGAAAATTTATCTTTTGTTTGGTATAAGCATATTATTCAATCGAAGCGCCCTAGATTTAACAATATCTTTAAATGTGTAATCGCGGAATCACTAAAACCAGGGGCTGGATATATTCCATATAACATTACAAGATGGAGAGTTGATTGTTCTCAGTGTGGAAAACTTTATTTTGCAAATACATTCAAAAAAGAAATGATAGAAAATTTAAAATTTATTGGAATTCCATATTCACGGAAAGAGAATTAAATAATGAACTTCGATAACCGGAACAAATCAATAGTGATCACGAGGGATTCAAAACCTAATCCGGTTGGAAGATATGAATGTACCGAATGTGGGGTTTGGAATATCGTCGCTTATAATTCTGTAAAAGAATCAAATTATGATTATTGCCCTCATTGTGGGTGCAGAATAATTACGGAATGACAAAAGATCACTTATGTAATTTTGAAAAGAGGATGAAATAACAATGAGAAAGAAATTTTACATCAAAGAAAGACATAATCCACAACTAGGAATTGCTTACTATTGCATGGGGCAAATGACAAAAAAAGATGCGAAAAAACATGAAGAGTCTTTATATGGATATAATATTTTATTGCCATACGAAACAGAGGAAGAATATAAAACAGCAACAGAAAAATTGAAGTCAGAGGGAAAGCGTGTTTTTTAAATAAATAAAAAGAAGGAAGGAAAAAATGAAAATCACACTTGAGTATGAATCAGATACAATTATTCCGGATGAATTCACCAATTTTTTGAAATTGCGAAAAAAAGAATAAAAGAAGATCGATATGAAATGGATAAAGTCTATTTGCATATTGACAGAATTTACAATGATATAATAATGTGGGCAGCAAGGAATAGAAAGGAGAATTAAAACAATGGCACTTGACACTCCGGGAACGGTTTATCTCATTCATTTTCACAAGCCTTATCTTCATTGCAATCATTATATCGGATGGACCGGACTCGGGATAGATGAAAGAATGAAGCGCCATGGGGGGTCCGGAGGAGCCTCGTTACTAAGAGCTTGCAAAAGAAAAGGAATAAAATATACTGTCGTGCGGACATGGGCAGGGGGAACGCCCGCTCTCGAAATAGCTTTAAAGAAACGAAAGAACGCAAAACAGTATTGCCCTGTTTGCAATCCTGAAAAATATATGAATAATGGAGCGAAATAAAATGAAGTATATTTATTGTTATGAAAAATATGGAGAAGAACTAAAAAGGTATAGAGTTGAAAAAGAAACCAAATCAACGATATGGATAAAAATGAATCCAACAAGAACAACAAAAATATCAAAAAAAACATACCATATCGGCTCTGGATGGGGTTATACTTATTTCATGGAAGAGACTTCTGAACTAAAAACAAAATATCGTAAGCAAAAATTATATCAAACATACAAAAATAAGATTTCTGAATTAATGAATTGCAGAGATGAGTTAATAATGAAAAAAATTTTAGAAATAGAAATACCAAAAAACAATAAGGAGAGAAATAATGCAACTTCAAAAAGTTAAAATCGGAAAGATTCTACTGATTGACGTAATCGCAAATCCAGACAAGTTTCCGGACGAAGTTATCGCGGCATCTCTGGACAAGGTAAAATCGATCAACTCTCAACTGTATGAAGCAAAAAAAATACTTGAGGGTCATTTAATCAATAACATGGAAGAGGATTCGGCAACAAAACTTATTTTCAAAAATGTAAAAGGGGAAGAAATGATCGCAACCCTGAAATCTGGACCGATGAAATCAATTGACGGGCCAGATATTTATTATAAAGAAAAAGGGTTTAATCCTCTTGAAATAGGGGAGTATGTTTTCAAGCCATCATGGACAAAGGCAAAAGAAGCACGAAAATTCGGAGCAGCCAAGCAGGATGCAATTGATGTTATTTTCCACCAGGGTGAACCCAGCATAGAACTAAAGAAAAAATAAGATCGGAGAAATAAAATGAATAAAAAAGAAATAAAGAAAACGTATCAAGAGCTTTATAAAGAAGTTGAAAAAAAAATAAGCATCTTGAGGGATCAAAGACGTAAAATTCTTGATGAATATGCAGGTTTAGCATGCCCGTTCAAAATAGGAGAAAAAGTATCTATTTGCGGATATTCTCATTCAAAAAAAACGGGAGTCGTTGAAGAAATCATAGGAATAGACTCATACAGTGATGATCTTGAATGGAAAGTAATCGGAACGGTATTGAAGAAAAATGGGGAAAAGTCATTATTAAAATTTGATTTCACCGAGTCCAATTACGAAAACTCGAAAAAAAAGGAAAAATAAATGGCCCCGATCCCTGATCAAAATATAGAAAAAACATTAAGCGCAATAGACGTTGCGCTTGAAAATAGGAAGGCTCTTGAAGCTCCTCGAAACTACCTTGGAATGAGTGAAATCGGAGAGCCATGCTGGAGGAAGCTTTTTTATTCTTTCCGGAATGCTGGACGCAAAAGATATTCGTCGTCAGGGGTGAAAACGACTGAAGATGGATACATGCAGGAAGATTTAATGGCCTTCAGGTTAAGAATGCTTCCATATATCGAATTGCACACCACCGCGTCAGGGGCCATAAAAAACGAAATAGGATCACGCATAATACGAAAAGAAGAGGATTATGATCAAATAGGATTCTCTCTTTTACTTGGGCATTTTTGTGGACATTGTGACGGTGTTATCCGGGGGATTCTTGAAGCTCCGGGAACATGGCATGTATGGGAACACAAAAGCGTCAATATCGAAAAATCAGAAAAGCTAAAAAAGCTCAAAAGAGAAAAGGGAGAAAAAAAGGCTCTTGAGGCTTGGGATATAATTTATTTTCTTCAAGCTCAAATATATATGCATGAATTGAAAATGACTCGCCACTATTTGACCGTGACGACTCCAGGTGGAAGAAGCTGTATAAGTGTGAGGACCGAATACAACCGATCCATTGCAGAAGATTTGATAACGAAAGCAAAAGTTATTATTTTCGACAACTGGAGCATTCCGGACAGGATGAAAGATGATCCTGAATATTATCTTTGCAGATGGTGCGAATTTAATAACATTTGTCATTCCGGGGAATTCCCTCTTGTTCATTGCAAAACGTGCAGATATTCAGAGCCAGTGCTTGATGGGAAAAGAAAATGCATTCTCAAAGATATAATTGTACCGAATGCAGAATTATACAAAGAATGCGGGGATCACGTTTTCAATCCGGCATTAATCAATGCCACTCTTATTGAGCACCAGCAAGACGGTTGCCTGTATTACGTTAAAGAAAAAGACTGCTATTTCGCAAATACCAGTCTCACCGGATTTCCGGATACAGGGAAAAGAGTTGATGTAATTCACACGAGTTACGATTTAAAATATAAAATAAAATCAATTCAAAATATAAGCAAAGAAGTGTCCACGGTCCAAAAAACATTCAATGGAACAGTTGACGAATTTTCAAAAGAAACAAATCCAGCTTTTGAAAACGGAAAACTGGTAAGCGGTTTAGAGGATTTATAAAAATGGCAGATTGTAAAAAATGTGGAAAATGCTGCGAAGTCATTGTTCTTAAATTCGACAAAGAGCATATTGATGAGTGTGCAAAATCTTATAAATTTTATATATCAAAAGACTCTAATAAGTTTAATGAAAACGGAAATAATTTTTATTTCGCGAGTAGGAATTTTGTTTCAATATCAGAGGAATGCGCTTATAAAATAAATCCGTTTCTTAAAAAATGGAGTAGAGGTAAAAATTATTATTATCAATGCAAAAGATGGGATAATGTTTCAAAGATGTGCTCGATATATTCATTAAGGCCAGAAGTATGCTCTGGTTTTCCTTGGTATGGCGGAACACCCACAAAAAGAATTCAACCATTGTATTCACCAGAATGCTCTTTCCAAGCAGACATGAATAAGTGGCCTACGAACAAAGTAATAGGATTATTGAACTTTTTATAATTTAACGAAAGAGGACTAAATGGAACAAGAAAAGGCAATCGAATACGCCATCAGGGGGCATAATATTTTTCTCACCGGCAAAGCGGGGACCGGGAAGACGTACACGCTAAAAAAAATAATAAAAGAGTTACGGGAGCTTGGGAAAGTGGTCGCCGTAACAGCGAGCACAGGGATCGCTGGGGTCCACCTTGGGGGATCAACAATTCATTCATGGGCGGGAATAGGAATAAAAACAAAATTAAGCCAGGATGACTTATTTAAAATAGCAAATAATCGATTTTCAAGAGAAAGAATATTTCGAGCGGACACGCTTGTTATAGATGAAATATCCATGCTCCATGATTTTAGATTCGACATGGTTGAAGAAGTCTGTCGATTTGTAAAAAGGATGGATATGATTTTTGGGGGGATGCAAGTCATTGTCAGCGGGGATTTTTTTCAACTTCCTCCAGTAAACAGAGATAAGCTAAAAAATTACTGTTTCAATTCTGGTGCGTGGAAAAACATAAATATGAAAACTTGTTATCTCCAAAAAATATACCGGCAACAGGGGGACGAGGAATTTATAGGAATTCTAAATAATATAAGAAAGAATTCAGTCACCGAAAGTCAGAGAAGAAGGCTTGATGGATTATCAGAAAATAAAAAATATTACGATATGGGAGTTAATCTTTATTGCAAAAACGTAAGTGTTGATATAGAGAATGCCGTTCAATTAAGCAGGATAAAATCTGAATCGTTCATCTCCCGAATGACGGCCGAAGGACTGGAGTTTAAGGTAATTGAATTAAAAAAGAATTGCCTTGCACCCGAGACTCTTATAATAAAAGAGGGCGCAAAGGTCATGATTCTTGTGAACGATATTCCAAAAATGAGATATTGCAATGGGACATTAGGGGAAGTGGTTGGATTCTCAATCGATGAAGAAGTCATTGTAATAAAATCATACAAAACGGGAGAATATCTTGAAATAGGGAAATTCACTTGGGAGATCGAGGAATACAGCCCGAAAGAACACCGTGACGTGGTGGTTGCAGCCGTTACTCAATTTCCCATAAAGCTTGCATGGGCATTGACTGTTCACAAGAGCCAGGGGGCTACTTTCGATTACGTTAATCTTGATTTAAGAGACGCCTTCGAAGAAAATATGGGATACGTGGCGCTCTCCAGAGTTACAAGCCTTGACGGATTATATCTTTCCGGATATAAAGACGAGGCTCTTTTCGTTGACGATTACGTAATTGAGCATGACAAAGTTTTTCGAGAAGAATCAATTATGAACGAAGAGGATATAGAGTTTTAACAATGATAGATTATAAAAACAAAAAAAGAAATTGTACGGAATGTAAATTCATATTCCCGTTTGATGAATTTGGATGGGACTATAGAAGAAACATTCCCCGTTCGAAATGCAGAAAATGCACTTCTGAAAAATATTACAATTCTGCTTCTTACAGAAAAAAATACAGGGAACGAAAAAATAAATGAAACTAACTCCTCGTTATTATCAAAAATTAGCGTTTAATGATTTTTGCAATTACATACCGGAGAATCCGGGAAGACACCCCTTGGTGGTGCTCCCGACTGGTTGTATTTCATGGGATAGTATTATAAACGAAAATAGATGTAAAATTGGTAGAAAAAAAAGAATCGATAAAATGTATAAAGCGTTTAACAGTTTACACAAAAATAATAAATATAATTACGATAAAAAATTTAAAACTTTTGTCAGATCATATTTTAACGAGAAAATATCCTTAAATGAAATAGAATCGATTTCTTACAGTGGAATAAAAGATTTATTAAAATTAAGATTGGAAAACGGATTAGAATTGAAGGCCACTCCGGATCATAAAATAATGACAGATTCCGGATGGAAAAGAATGGACGAATTAATCAATTCCAATAAAATAATGTGTGACATATTGAGACCAAAAAAGAAAAAAAATAAAATATATAAAAAAAAACAACGATTTAATGGTATGTAATCTTTGGTATCATCCATATGCAAAAAAAGTAAGAACCATAAAAGATAAAAAAGGATACACGCTACGAGTAGAAATTCATAGGGCAATCTATGAATGCCATATAAATAATATTTCTCTTGATGAATACAAAAGAATATTAAGATCGGGAGATCGAAAAATAAAAAAATTAAAATTTATTGATCCATCTATTTTTGATATTCATCATAAGGACAATAACCATAAAAACAATGATCCTTTAAATTTAATAAAATTAAAAAAGAAAGATCATCAATTATTGCATAGCGAAAAAAATAAACATAATTTCAATCAAGGAATTCCAATTTTTTCAAAAGTAAAATCAGTAGAATATTTTGGCAAAGATCATACTTATGATATATCATGTTTCGAAAATCATAATTTCGTAGCTAATGGAATTGTTGTTCATAATAGTGGAAAATCATTAATTCAAGCAATGATAGTTGAATGGATGCTTTCATTTGTTGATACAAGAATTTTATTGCTTACGCACCAGCAAGAGCTTATCAAACAGAATTATATCGAAGTAGTTGACAACCTAAGTGATCAATTGCTGGACATAGGTATTTATAGTGCCGGATTGAAATTGAGGCATACGAAAAACAGAATAATGCTCGCTGGGATACAAAGTGTTCACAAGAGAGCGTATGAACTAGGGTGGTTCGACATAATTCTTGTGGACGAGGCGCACAGGATACCAGGTGAAAAGTTTGGAACGTACAGGTTTTTTTTGGATGAAATGATAAAGATAAATCCTAAAATAGTTATCGGTGGACTCTCCGCAACCCCATACAGGATGAAGTCTGGTCTTCTTTGCGAGGGGAAAGATAAAATATTTGACGACATTTGCCACAATACTTCAATCCCGGAATTGATAAATCCGAATCATTTTAAAAATGCAGACAGGACGCAATATCTTTGCGAAATAATTTCAAAAAACGCAGTCAACAAAGCAGATATGTCAAGGGTGCATATTCGCGCCGGGGACTACGCTCAAAATGAAATGGAGAAAGCATTCCTTGAGGGAGACCTTGTGTGCCGGGCAGTAAATGAAATAAATAGTTATACACAAGACAGGAAAAAAATATTAGTTTTTACAACTGGAATAAATCATTGCGAAGAAGTTTGCGAAAAAATAAATTTAATAACAAATCGCGAAGCACGATTTATTCATTCAAAACAAAATAAAGAAATAAATAAAGATAATATAAAAGATTTTCGGGAAGGGAAATATCCTTTTTTGGTCAATATTGATATTCTGACAACTGGATTTAATCAAAAAGATATCGATTGTATTGGAATGCTCCGCGCTACAAAAAGTCCGGGGCTATATTACCAGATCGCCGGGCGAGGATTACGCATGGCCGAAGGTAAATTGAATTGCTTGTTTCTCGATTTCGGGGGAAATATTTTACTTCATGGCCCGATAGATAGAATAGAAATAAGGAAAAGAAAAGATGGGAAAAATGAATTAAAACTTGCTCCGCAAAAGACATGCCCACAATGTAATTCTGTCGTACATGCAGCGGTTCTAATCTGCCCCGAATGTGGGCATGTTTTCGAGCGAGAAGACGAAAAGCACGACGACAAGGCAAGTGATGCTGATATACTTTCGAAATGGAAAAAGCCAGAAGAAATTGAAGTAGATTGGGTGCGATATACCAGGCACCAGAAGCCGGGAAAACCGGATTCGTTGCGAGTTGATTATTATATCGGACGATTTGATGCTTATAGCAAATGGATATGCTTGAACCACCAGGGGCTTGCCAGGGAAAAAGCGCTAAAATGGATCAAAGATGTTACTGATAAAAAAATAAATAATGTTGACGAGGCGCTTAAAGAATGCAATACTTTCAGGAGTCCTAAAAAAATAATAGTGAACAAGAATGGTAAATTTCCAGAAATAATAGGATATATTTTCGAGGAAAACAAAAACAGTAATAGTGTTGAAAAATCAACAAACGAAAAACTGATGGACCTTATGGGGTAAAAATGATAAACGACATTGTAAATCAAATATCAATCGGAATTGCAAAAAATGGTATTGGTCCATATTTGCTTCTGTCGGTATTGTATCTTTTTTTAATTTATCTCGTAGTTTCATTTGTTGTTTTTTCTTATATCGAGCGCGGAGAAGATTGATATAATGAAAAATGACAAAGCGCTTGTAGTAAGAAAAAATAATCAAATATCTGATATAAAGCGGGCCGCGTGGAACTCCCTTTCAGAAGAAAGCCAGAATGCATATCAATCTGATTTTAATTTATTCTTTTCCTTTATAAAGAAAAATCCAAACAGCGTTACCGCAAATGATATTCTTTCATACATAAATCACCTTGAAAAAAAGGGGTACAAGAACAACAGCATAAACAGGAAAATATCATCGATATCAAAAATGTATAAGATTCTCGTTATCGCTGGAGAGGCAAAAACAAATCCGGTAGATACCTTGAGACAATTTAAAAATGTATCCAGGAAAACAAATAAAGAAATCAGAGTAACAATAAAAATAGAAGATATCAAAAAAGCCATAAAAAAAGTATCCACGTTACACGATAAAAAAACAGTCTTGATAATTAGGACTCTCGCAATGACTGGACTTCGAATCAGCGAATTTACCGGAATAAAAAACTGCGATATATCAAGCCATAATTCGGGAAATAAAATAATACGAATAGTTGGAAAAGGCAAAAAGGAAAGATTCATATTTCTTCCAAATAAATTTATAAAAGAAATAAAAAAACTATATCCTGATACTAAAGAAACTGACCATCTTTTTTACAGCAACAAAAAAGAGAGATATGATCGGCGTGTCCTATGGGCATTGATAAAATCTTTTTTTTACAACAGGATCGGAAAGGACGTACATCCCCACTTGCTCCGCCATTTTTTCGCCACTTATAAAATCAATGTGGAAAAGCAGGACATAAAAGCAGTATCCAAATTTCTAGGGCATAGTGACGTGTCCATTACTCTTCAATCGTATGTGGATACGGCGCTGGATGTTGATGCGGCGAGGATAAAGATATGAAAATAGCTCTCCTAGATGTGGACGGACATAATTTTCCAAATCTCGCTCTCATGAAAATATCATCATACCACAAGAATCACGGGGATTCCGTTGAGTTTGCGAAAGAAAAAAAATATTATGATATAATTTATAAATCAAAAGTTTTTACATTCACTCCTGATTCAGAATTAAAATACAATGCCAAAAAAGAAATCAAGGGAGGATCAGGATATAATTTATCAATCAATCTTCCCAAGAAAATAGATCACATGACCCCCGATTATTCAATTTATAAATGTGAACATGCCTATGGGTTTTTAACCAGGGGGTGCCCGAACAAATGTTCATGGTGCATAGTTCCAATGAAAGAAGGAAATATAAAAGCATATATGGATATTGACGATTTTATTTCAAATAAAAAATCAGCAATTTTAATGGACAATAATGTACTCTCTTCCGATCACGGAATAAAACAAATAGAAAAAATAATTTCCAGAAAGATAAAAATTGACTTCAACCAGGGGCTTGATGCAAGATTAATTGATGATTCCATGGCAAAATTACTTGCAAAAGTTAAATGGTTGCATACAATACGCCTTGCCTGTGATAATCAATCCTCTATGAAATACATAGTCGAGGCAGTAAAACATTTACGTTGGAGAAACGCAAGACCACAAAGATATTTTGTGTACTGTTTGGTAAATGACACAAAAGAAGCGATGGAAAGGGTTAAGTTCTTAAAAGGTATTTACTGTGAGCCATTTTGCCAACCATATAGAGATTTTGAAAATAAAATAGAACCAACAAAATCTTCAAAGAGATTTTCAAGGTGGGTAAACCAAACCAGGGTTTTTAATTCTGTTTATTGGGAAGATTATAAATACAAGTAAAGACAAAAGAGAGATTATGTGATAAAGGAGAAAATTAAATGAATGAAATACTTGGTAGGTGTTCAAAAATTCCAAAAAATATCAAGATAAAAGATTTAAAAATTCCTATAAGCAATAAATGGATAAGTGTTAAAGAGCAAATGCCAGAATGCTCTAAATATGTATTAGTTGTAGACATGTATGAAAATATTGGGGTAGCATATTCTTATCGTTATCCGGGTAAAGGATCAATTGATTGGTTTCCAGCACTTGTCTTTGGTGAATACGAGTGGGCAATAAACCCTTCTAAAATTACGCATTGGATGCCACTTCCTAACGCACCAAAATATTAAGGAGAGAATACAATGAGATCGCCAAGTGGAATTGAAATCAAGCCAGGACAGATTTGGAAAGAAAACGACAATCGGTATAAACGAGAAATAGAAATAATCGACAAGAACGAAGAAACCGGGAAAGTGACGATAAAATCAATTTCTCCTCTTCCAGAAAGGTGTACTATTGCCAGCTTGAAAAGATTCAACGGAAAACATGGTGGATATTCTTTCACCGGAAAATATAATTATTAAAGGAGAAAAATCATGGAATGCCCGTTCAAAGCAAATACCCCGTTAAACGACAATTCTTGTACCGAAGAAAAATGTGCGGTGTGGTTGCGCATATCTGATGATGAAGATACAGGAGGTTGTTCCTTTACCCGAATAGCTTTTGAGCTTGCAATAAAAAGAATTGTAACGCATATATTGTGACAAAAGACGCCTTATGTAATAAATAGGGGAAAATCAATGGCAACAATTTATGAAGCAAGCTTTATTATTGTTTCAGATTTTTGTTCTTACAATGAGGAACAATTGAAAGCAATTACTGAAGAAATATTCAAAAATTATAGAAATAAAGAGAATGGCCTCGGATTGGCAATTCATGATCTTGAAATAAAAAAATTTGTATAAAAAGATGTACGGAAAAAACGCTGAATACAGTGGGAGAACCGGAAAATCCTGGTTTGGGAAACGCCCTCTCGCGTGGTATGAAATTTCACCAAATTCAAGAGTGAACAAGTGGTGGAAAAGGTTGCTTCATAAAATAGAACGAAGACAGGGGAAAAAACAAATTGAAGAAGAAAGAGAAATTTAATTACTAGGATTTAACATTATGAAAGATGTTGAAGAAATAATCGCAGTCTCAATTTTAATCGCCATGACATTGTTACTGGTGAAGTGGTGCCAGCATCCGGAATACGGGTTACGGGGTGCGATTAAGGGTACCTGTTCGGGGGAAATGGAGCAATGAAAAAATTACAACCAGAAATTAAGAGATTCGAAAACTATGAATTCTTTCGGTCAGTGACAGATGCAATAAAAATAGTTCGAAAAGGATTTATCGCAACGGCAGCGGGTAGCGAGGGAGCAATTAATTTCTACAGGGACTATATTGGGCTTTATAAGTGCGAATACATGCAACAACGAGTGACGTTAGACGAAAAAACATTTAAAAAGCAAAAAGATGCAGTTACGTGGCTCAAAAAAACTATTCCTAAAATTAAAATTGAGAAGTGACAAAAGGGAAGTTATGTAATAAAAATAAGAAAATAACAAAAAAGGAAATTTTATGTATAATTTAAAATGTGAAGCATGTGGAGAAATTTTTATAGCCAAAAATGGGAGGTCTTTAATTTGTACTCATTGTGGACATTTCACAAGGAATGCAGATTCGCAAGGGAGGATGGAAATTAAAGAAGAAGCGATCGATCACGAACTTAGAGAAAATTTAACACGCATTACCATGGGAAGTTCAGAAATGTTGCAATCTCTTAGAACGACCATAGATGCAAGGGCGGCAGCCGCAAGAATAGCATTAAGAAATGAAGACCCGGAAAACAGACGGGCATTATTAGTTGTGGAATATTATAATGAACAAATAAAAAAAGCTTTAATTTTATTTTGACAAAGGAGATTGTATAATGAAGATCGAACGCGCATTTATAAATTGGTCGATTGGTGTGCCTTCAAGCAACGCAACAATAGATGTTCCCGGATTGGGTTCGGTCGAAATAAAAAATTTCCTGTCCGATGAAACGAGAAAAATAATTGAAAACGAAGCGATTCTTTCACTTCGTCAACGTATGGGATTTGTTGAAAATTTTCAAGAAAAATAATTAAAGTAATTATGTCTCTCTCCGATACTATAATTAAATAATAAAAGGAGAAACAAAATGAAAAAATGCACGATTTGCGAAGAGGTAATCAGCGAAAAGAATAACGGGTTTTCCGATTTGCTGGACAATTCCGAAAGAAAGAGACTCCTGAGCTTGAATAAAAAACAGACAATTTGCACAGAATGTAAATATACGGTTATGGCGCTCGCCATAATATCGCCCTTTTAAGGGGCGATATTTTTTTTAAAAAAATAAAGAAATGTGTTGACAAAGACAAGACAATTTATTATTGTCTATTTATCAGAAGGAAAGGGGAATTAAATTGAATACCGAACAGAATTTCAAAAAAGGAAATGTGATTTACCGGGCAAGTGCTTGGAACCATCGTATTGGAGTACAAAGATACCCACTTCGCGATTGCAAAGAAATAGCATCCGATATTTATAATATTGAAAAACTCGTGGTTGCTTCATGTGGGCCGCGTCAAATGTATGCAATGCTCTACAATGATGGATCGAACAAGCGTGAAGCGTTTTATCGCTGCGCCTGGGACACCATGCCCGAATGGAAAGGAAAATTCCCTTACATGTTCCATACAGAAGAAGAAGCACAAGCGCAAATCGAAGAATGGCGCTCCAGTGATACTCATGTAACTCCGGAATACAGAATAGAATACCACCAAGGCGTTACTCAGAAAACTTGGAAATAGGGGAGAAGATATGAAAAAATCAGAAAAAACTTAATGTGTCTTTTCGCAAGCTATTTAATAAAGGTCTATGAGGAAAACGGGAATACAATCCAGAATTATTCACAGAGTATTATGCTCCCGGACCTAACCGAAACAGAATACAAGACACTCAAAAAACTTTCAGAATGGGATGTATGAACCCCAAGGTTAAATATAAGCGCCGAATCCCTGATCTTGCCGGGCGCTGCGATGATTGCGGAAAGCCAATAAAAAAGGGAAAAGGGGTGTTTATCGGGTTTAAGTATTTCGGCATTGATGAAGTGCTTGAAGGAATGTACGGATCAGATTGTGCAAAAAAATATAAGGTTGAAAAAGGGGAATGAAAATGAGAATAGGAATTTTTGAAATAATAGTAATTGTTCATTATAAGAAAAAAACTCCAATTGAAGCCTATGTCGTGAATTGTTTAAAAAAAATAAAAAAAGATGAAACACTCTCTTCGAAATGGAAGCTTCTTGCGGTAAAAGAAGTAAAGGAAAAATTCGAAATGGGAGTCCAGGAATCAAAATATTTAGTAGAAAAAACAAATCACGATTACAAGATATTCGAAGATAAATATTTCGAAAATCTAATTTCTGGAGGCAGGGAATGAAGCTGATTAAAAACCCAAATCCAGGAAACAAGTGGTTTTTTTGTGCTGATTGCCACAAGACATTTCGAAAAGATGAATGGTACTTGATGAATGATCATCGCGAATACACCGGGCATGAGATTCAGGAAATTGGTCCGGCTCCACATATAACAGTCGAAGGTAAAAAATGAAGACTTTTGGTTTTGGCGAGGAAAGGGGAGATTGCCACATTGTCAATGCTCAAAATATTGATGTGGCAATTAAAATTTTTAAAATAGAAGTGCTTTATCCTGAACAATATGTATCAAAAAAATTCGTAAAAAAATACAAATATAATCATAATCTCAAAATAAATGAATACGAATTTAAAAATAATCCACAAATAAAAATTTATGCTGTAGACGAAGATCATAATTATAAATTTATAAAAAATATTTCGTTATATGATTGCATCAATGTAGAATATTCTTCTGGAAAAATAAATTCAAATCTGCTCACATACGAAAAGAATAGCAATGAAGAAGAAGATGAAAAACAAGAAGTGTTTGATGTTGCAATTATAAATGAAGACATAGAACAAAAAGATATTACTCAGTATAACAAAGTTGAACTTCGAAAAATAAATTCTGCTCTTGTTAAAAAAATGGCGGAATTGGAGGCAGCCAGGTATGAATTAAAAGAGATGCAGCAAAAACTTCAAGTGGAACTTAAACAAAAAACAAAGATGCTTTATATCATTGAAACGTACCTTGGCATCAATGAAGAAGTATATAGGTTGCAAGAAGGAAAACCAGCACCGGAAAAAGAGCCCCTTACTATATTCCAATTGAAACTTTATATGGACGAAGAGATAGGACTGTGGGACGACCAGGGATTAGATTATACGGAAATAGAACAATTTGACAAATGGTTATTAAAAGACAAAAAATATAAAACTTTTTTGCATAAAGAACAATCCATATGCGCTTTTCAAGTACGCAGGAATGAAAAGGATTATGGTGATCCTTTCGAAAATATGCAAAATTATTACAACAAAATGACTTATTTTTTAATACGAAATGGAGAAAATCTTTATCGTATATGGAGCGATGTTAATATACCGGAGAAAATGTTTCCAACACTTTCCGAATATGATAATATAATGAATGATGATTGGAACAAAAATTCTACAGAAAGAGCAAAAAAAGAAATTCAAAAAAAGCATGAACATTACATGTATGGGATGATAGCTGTACAGGGAATGATCGAAAGAACCGATGTATTTAATTCATACTTGAAAACGGTTAATCTTTTGAAAATTAATGGATTTACTGAAGAGCAAGTACATTTAATTCGTGATGGAGAATCAAATACTTTTATTACTGATGGACAATTAACTTGGTATGAATTTTTGAAAAAAAACCAAAAATCTATTTCTCTTGGAACAAGGGTCGTTGTCCTTGAACGTCAATATTCATCGAAAAAAGATAACCAAGACTGGAGAACTGCTCCATTTTATTTTGATAGTCCGAAATTAGATACATTGTATCAGGTAGAAAAAACAAAAGAAACTCACCCTGAAGAGGTTGGAGGATATTGGGGAGCACGTATAATGATTTATTTCAAACCAAATAATAGATATTATTTTGATGATGAAGAAAAAAAGCATAGAAGAATTCCATTCAGAATGGATGAAAGTGAAGTAATAAATTATGATGCGATTACTCTTGAAGAATGTGAATACTATGAAAAAAACAGACTTGAAAGAAAAAATTACATAAGAATTCTCCCAGTGATCCATTGGATAAAAAAACTTAAAGAAGAAGAAAGAAGAGTTGAAGACGAATTTATTAAATTTATAAATGGAAAAATTGGAAATAAATTTTCTGAAAAAAAAATAAGAAATGCTGTTCAATGGTGGAAATTAAAAAATAAATGGAAAAGAGACGTTTTAGACGATGGGAGCAAGGCGGTGAGAATGGTCATTAGAAAGTTAAACAACCAGGATATAAAGAAATGACCTTAGAAAATAAGCAAAATAAACCGAAAAAAGGCGCTTGACAAGACAATATAAAAATACGATCCTATGCCAATACTGGAGGCAATTATGAAAATTTTTATTTTCAGCCTTTTGTTTTTCTTTCTCGGCTGGTCCCTGCACAAATTGCATATCTTGATACGCCAGCCAAAGCACCACGATGTAAAATCTATTTTATTCAAGGTGGAATAATGAAAAAAATATTATGGATGGACACGGAGACGACCGGGCTTGATCCTACGTTGCACTCGATTATTGAAATTGCAGGGATCATAGATATAGATGGAACGCCAAAGCAATATTTCGATTTATTCGTATCTCCTCACCCCGATTTTGAAATTGATGAAAAGGCATGCGCGATACATGGAAACACAATCGATGAAATGCACGAATTCCCAAAAATACCAATTGTCCATAAACAATTGCTTGCGATATTCGGGGAGTTTGTGGATAAATTCAACAAGCTCGATAAATTCATAATCGCCGGGCAAAATATCAAGTTTGATCTTGACATGCTTTCTCATTTCTTCATGCGCCAGGGCGATTCTTACCTTGGAAGCTGGATAGATTTCAAAAAGCGCATTGAGCTATACGACATAACGAAGGCGCTGCAATCTCTAGGATTCATTGAGTCTGATTCTCTTAGCTTGGGGCCAATCTGTAAAGAATTTGGGGTCAAGCTAAAAGCGCATAATGCTGCATCAGACATTGCGGCAACGCGAGAAGTTTATTACAAAATAATAAATAATTTGAAATGGGAGAAGCAATAAGATGGATAGCAGGGGACGGGAAGCAATAAAAAGATATCGCAACAGCACAGACAAAGACGGCTACGATACAGTATCATTGACGTTAAGCTATTATCTAATATCTTTTTTGGAAGAAAAAATAAAAGAAGAATCAGACAGAAACATGAGCCGATTTGTAGAAGAGCATGTTTCGAAATTCATGCCAAAATTCAAAGAACCGATACCGAAAAGAAGGCCATACGGAACGAAACCAGACAAAAAAACTTTTACATTCACAAAAGCTTTTGTTTCATCCGTAAAAAAACGTGGCGGAGGAATGAGCTTTTTTATCGAAACCATCTTGGCAAAAGAATTTTCGCTCTCACTGGAGAAAAAAGAAACAATCAACAATCCAGATGAAGGCGAGACTCTTCCTGTAAAAAACAAAAAATAATTTTCTATTACATTCTTGCCTCATTGTTTCAAAATAAAGGATTGGTGTAATGGAAAATTACATAGAAAAATATATTTCTCAAAAAATAAAAATCTTTGCATGTAATGCCGACAAGACACCGGCAATAAGCGCGGGATTTTACGGCGCAACCACTGACCCCGCAACGCTCAAGGTTCAATTCAAACACCCCGAAACCATGCTCATAGGCATGCCAACCGGAAACATGAACGGTCTGGTGGTCATCGATATTGACGTGAACAAGGAAGGGGATATCCGCACGGTCGATGAATTGCTGGAGGCGCTACAAGAATTCGGGGAAATTCCAGATACCTTTCAAACACAGACCCCAAGCGGAGGGCGGCACCTTTGGTTCACGGTCCCTTACACAAAGCTTTCATCCTCCAGGAGATTTTTCGCAAAAGATTTGCCGATTGATATTCGGGCAAATGGTGGTTATGCATGTGTTCCCGATGGGAAAAAATACATAGTTTATGATGACTACGAGGGGATTGATATTGATAATATCAAAATCCGTTGTAAGGAATTGCCTGAATGGATTACGAATTATAAAAAATCAGCATTATCTACTCAGCAAGAAACCGGAGAATTGATACCACCAGAAGAAGTGCGCGAAATACGTTCAGCGCTCTCTTTCTTGAGTTCAGATGATCGTGATCTTTGGATTCGAATTGGAATGGCGCTGAAGAGCACCGGCGCTGCAAACGCTCGCGGCCTTTGGGATGAATGGAGCGAAAAGTCAGACAAATACAAACCGAAGGACCAGGAGCAGCGATGGAATGGCCTCAGACCCCGCGATATCGACGTTGCTACAGTTTTTTATGAAGCAAAAAAAGCGGGATGGACAACGACATATGAAAAAAGAAATGAAAAAAAACCAATACCATCGACAACCATAATACCAAGAAATATTCAGCAAGAATATAATAAAAAAATATACGAACGAAAACCATTTCCAAAAGAATTGCTCAATCCTCCGGGACTTGTGGGCGAACTTGTAAATTATATAAATGAACGATCAATAAAAGAGCAACCGATCTATGCCCTTGCGGCAAGTCTATGCGCCGTTGGAGCGCTGGAAGGGAGAAAAATACAAACTGAAACCGGCACCAGGACTAATATTTATTGCTTGGGAGTCGGCCCGTCCGGGAGCGGAAAAGATGCCGCGAGGAAAGCGATAAAGGACTGTTTTCATTTTGCCGGGTGTGGCGATATGGCGAGCGTTGAAGATGTTGCCAGTGACGCGGCAATATCGACAGCACTACAAAAAGAGCCATCACAAGTTTTCCTGCTAGATGAAATAGGACGTTTCCTTAAAACAACGCAGCATGCAAGCAAGTCTCCTCATTTGTATAATATAGTTTCTGTTATTTTAAAATTATATAGCTCAAGTACGGGCGTTTATTATGGGAAAATATATGCAGAAAAGGATCGGGTAAAAATAGATAATCCGAATTTATGCATTTATGGAACAACGGTCCCTGAAGTTTTATATAAGGGATTGACGTTTGAAAATATAACAGACGGTTTTCTTTCCAGGATGCTTATATTCGAAAGTGAAGACCCTGATCCAGAAAAGAAAAGTAGAAAAAATCTTACAAAAAAACCTCCGCAATATTTGACAGAAAAAATTTCAAAGCTTCACAAAAAGGAGACTAACAATCATGCTGTTGGCAATCTTGATCAAATAAATGTCGATCCGCAAATAGTTCCAATAAATGAAAATGCGATAGAAATAATAAAAGATTTTGACAAATATATACGAGAATATAGAAATGAATTAAGGGAGCAAAATAGAGTAGATACAATATACAACAGGACTTCGCAAATCGCGGAACAAGTGGCGCTGATTCTTGCGGGGGGAATAAATATCGATGAACCAGTGATAACCGAAAAAGAAATAATATACGGAGTGCAATTGGTAAAATATTTAAGCGACAATATGCTTTATATTGCCGAAAATTTTGTTGCCGATAATGAATACCATCATTCCGTAAAAGAAATTTTGAAAATAATTCGTAACCATGGGAAAATATCGATGACTGAACTTACGAGAAAAACACAGCAATTACAGGGTTTTGCCAGGAACGACATGATTGAAACACTGAAGGGATCAGAGCAAATAATGGAATGTTCCGAGGGAACTGGAGTAAATAAAAAAAGAATATTTGTGGCGGTATAATTTTTTCAAAAAGTGAGTAAAAAAATACTTGCTTTTTATCTTGTCATTTTATACTGTCTTTCTTGTATCCGGGAGATTTGAAGATGTGAACCATTTTTTTGGTGATCCCCCGATAAGAGAACCTTAAGAATGTGGTGAAACAGGCACAGTTTCATCCGGGAGTGAATCTCGTTTTTGAGCGAGCACTTCTTGGCCCCAAGACTTTTAAGATACCGGGCCGCAACCTGTAAAGCTGGCTGGACAGAGTGCAACCAGGGCGTGACCATCAAGTCTGAAATCGCGGTGGAGACACGGGAATTGCCTGTGATCAATGAAGTCGTGAAAGTAAAAGATGGGGCTTGCCTGTGAAGCCGAAATCCATGGTTAGTGATAAGTGAAACGCTTATCCAAGAGAGTGGAAATTTCGAAACAGGATTCCCGAAAGGGAAAAAATAATGCGAGGCAAAACGCACGATGGAAATCTTAGAATTTAAAAAAATTCCATTTAGAGAAAATGAGGATTTCAATCTTGTTTATTTCGCATGTCGTGCAACCTCCAGAACAAGCGCAAAAAAAATATTTCATTATATCGCAAGCGATGGTGAAAAAATTTTCGGGTCGGACGGCCATCAATTACATATTTCAAAAATTAAATTAAATCCAGGAATGTATTACGTCATAAAATGCAATAAAAGAGAAATACAATTGCATTATGAGGGGATCGATACGGCAGGGACCGTAAAATATCCTAATACGCAAATCATAATAGATGAAACACTCAAAAAAATAAAAACCATAAAACCAATAAATGTTTCATTTACCTCATTCAAAAAAGTTTCAGATTATTGTTGTATAATCCGAAACATATCTCCGGGAATGACGAAAGAGGGGCGCGGAATTGATGTGAAATATCTTGATAACATGGGAATGGATGATTGGAATTTTTTTGATACCAAAGAAAATACAGTATATTTTGAAAATCACAGCAAAACAAAATCAGCAATAATTGCAATTTCAAGGATACATGAAATATGATCACGAAACCAAATGTCACTCAAATGCGCAATGATTTTGAAGCACTCCAGCACTACGTTCAACAGAAAATCACTTATTACACAACACGCCATGACCCGGTTTATAGCCAGGCCGCGCTTGCGAAAGCTATTGGAGTTAAGCCCAAGACCGTATTGTTTGGGCTTGAACTCTCAGATAATATGAGTTGGAAAAAATGGATGGAGCTTGCTGAAGGGCTGGAGGGATTAAATGAGTAGAAGAACAAGAAGGACGCTCCGAAAAAAGCATCAGGCAACGCTCGATCAATATACAAGAAACCTTACAAAAATAAGTGAAAAGGATTATGAGGGAAAAACTGGAAAACCGTTTCCAAAAGATGTAGTCGAATGTTATGTTTCTCAATCTTTTTTCGTCCAAGTCCATCGCGAAAATTTAATGCTCAGGATATCGGTAAATCGCAATAGGCTTTCTAACGCCGGAGGATGGGAGCAAAATATAACATGGGAAGAACTTCAGGATATAAAAAATACGATTGGATTTAATGAATGCGATTGTGTTGAAATATATCCGCGAGAATTCGACGAAGTAAATGCGAGCAATATGCGGCACCTTTGGGTGATGCCAGAGGCACTTTCATTCGCATGGAGAAACAAAGTAAATATTGTTTCTCAATCTCTAATTGAGGGAGAATAATAAAAATGAAAAAAGAATTTCACGAATGCGATAATAAGAATTGCAAAAGAATTTCGAAGGATATTTATTCGGAAATTGGTTGGATCAACATTCCAGATGGATTTGGATTCTCAATTCATCGGGGAAGAAACGATAACGGACCAGCACACGTAAAGAGACATTTTGGGAACGGTCCTACGAGGGAACTGGACTTTTGTTCTATCAGATGCATGCTGCGATGGATGTATACGGCAAAGGAGACAGAGAATATTGAGGGTAACGGCTCTATTGAAGACGAAAATTTTTATGCTGAATTTGATAAAATCATGGGAATTGATGGAGATTATAAAAAATGACATAAGCTGTCTTTTGTCAGAAGCCAGGGGGTTTGATGAAAATAGAACATATGAGCGAGCCAGTTACAACAATTAAAACATTACTGACGAGCGAGTCGATGTATTGGATTAAAACACAGATTTAGAGCGAGTCATGATATTGGATGAAAACATGTTTACGGAGCGAGCCAAAGTCGTAGAGCAAAAACAATAGTGCAAGAGCGAGTCATTGTATTGGATGAAAACAAAGTTGCGGAGCGAGCCAAGGTATTAAAGTTTCAGAGCGAGTCGATGTACTAGATTAAAGCATAGGTGACGAGCGAGCCATAAACTATAATTAAAACATCCTCCAAGAGCGAGCCAAAGTCGTAGAGCAAAAACAATAGTGCAAGAGCGAGTCATGGTAGAAGATCAAAACAGCAAACTGGAGAGCGGGCCAAACCAATAGAATAAAACATCTGAGATAAGCGAGCCAATTTAATAGATTAAAACAACTAAATAAAGCGAGTCAATGTTTAAGCGAAGACCAGATTTCCTGAACGAGCCGAGGGAGGTTAAGAAATTGAATATCATAGAGCGAGTCAAGGCGAGAAATAGAAAAACAAAAATAATGAGCGAGTCATTAAACGAGGATAAGAACATCGGTTAAGAGCGAGTCAGTGTTAAAGATTAAACACATGGTATGGGAGCGGGCCATAATTGTAATTAAAAACATATTAAGAGAGCGAGCCGTGAAAGAATGTTAAAACAATCAGCAAGAGCGAGTCGTGAAAACAAATTAAAACAATTTGCGAGAGCGAGCCAATTAGAAAGATGAAATCACATCAGTAAAGCGGGTCTTTAAAATTAAAAAAGGGGAAACCGAAAATGAACGCAGACGAAAGAAAAAAGTTAAGAGCACTTGTAAGAACGATGTACGATTATCAGGACATGAAGCTCCGAATCAAGTCTAGGCTCCGCATGAACAAGGACGATCAGATAGTCGATGAAGAAAACATGGATGATGCTGTAATAAGTGAGCCGGATTATGCGGTAATGGAGCATGCACGAGTAACAAACCAGGATTCAGAAAAAAAGATCGCAAAAGAAATTGAAAAGATCATAATAAAAGAAAGGCTCTATACTGAATTTTTGGTGAACGTGCGTGGATGCGGCCCACTCCTTACCGCCGCAATAATGGCCGAATTCGACATATATAAAGCGGACACCATTTCGAAAATGTGGCAATTCGCCGGGTTGAATCCAGGCATGGTGCGCGGGAAAAAGGTTATAAATATCAATAAAAATACCGACATGTCCTGCATTATTCGGGAATACAAGAACAAGAAGGGCGAGCGGTGCGGGATAATAAAAACAGATGAAATGGTCCGAGGAGATCGAAAAACCGCCGGGTTTGTGTCTCCATTCAATAGCTGGTTAAGGACAAAACTGTGCGGTGTCCTTGCAGGGTCCATGATCAAAGCAAAGAATACCGGAGATACCGGGAGAAATTACGCTCTCGAATTCTACGATCCCTATAAGGCAAGGCTTGAGCAGGAAGACAGCGAGGTTATGCATTGCAAAAAGATGACCTCATGGAAAGATGTGAACAAAGGACACAGAAACAATGCCGCCAAGAGATACATGATAAAAATGTTTATCAAAGACCTCTATGTCGCGTGGCGCACCATCGAAGGACTTCCGGTGCGTGTCCCATATGCCGAAGAATATCTCGGGAAAAAGCATAGTGAAAGTGAAACTGAAATCAAAGAAGCAATTAAAAATGCGAAAACATTGGTTGCACTTGTTTCTAAAACACATCTTTGCGATAGTTGCACCAAAATAATCGCAACGTGCAAGAGCAATCCGATATTCGCTTGCGATATTGACCCTACGCTTAAAGGAAAAGAATCGGATCGCATTGTAGGATGCACGGGATGGGTGGAAGTAAAATGAAAAAACTAAAACTTAAACAAGCTTGTTTAAAAATATTACAAGCTTGTTTTTTCCTATTTCTACTTTTGTCATTTGGATGGATCGTTACAACAGCCGTGGATCGTGGAGAAAAAAAGGATAAAAAGCAAATTATTCAATCTATTTCTCCCGATTGTATTTCAAACGCTGAAATCGCATACAACCAGGATGCAGAAAAGATAATTTTAAGCAATATAAAAGGATACACTACAAAATGCAGCGGACTCAATTTTCTTATCTATGATTGGCCGGGGCGTCCGATGAAAGTGTGTATTCCGGTATTGAAAAACGACATGCTTGTTCCATGCTCAGGGGAATGAGATGAAAAAGATTTGCTCAAAATGCACACATCTTTTTTTCTCTACCACATTTCAAACGTATATATGCAAACACCCAAGCAGCTTTTCGGTATCTCCGATAAAGAATATTACTGAAAGTCAGCAATGGTGTCCATTAAAAAACAAGGAGAAAAAAAATGTCAACAGTAAGCATGCTTGATCACGCGAAAGCTTTGACGGAGATGATCCAGGAAGAGGCGCGAAGGGGATACATTTCTAAAGAATATTTAGAAAAAATGAAAAAAACAATAATTGATGATAGGGCGGCGAATTATCCGTCAAGCACTACTCTTCATAATCTCCTTGAGATGATAAACTCTATTTTATAAGAAAAAGAAATGAACTACAGCGATTTCTTTATAGCAATCTACACGCACGAATGCAAATCGTATTGCGATAAACAATTTTTCGAACATTTATTCAATACGGATTTGAGAGAGGCAACGGTCAATATTGTTGATAATTCAATAGGAATGAATTATTTTAATAATTTAAACCTTCTTATCGATGGAATAAAACCGAAGGGCCATACGTTCATAAATCATATTGACGTTGACCGGAATAATCCTCACACTCAATTTTTGCGTAATGTATGCGAATCAGTAAATTATCTCCGGGACATTTTTTTAAAAACAAAGTGCTTGTACTTTGTAATTCTTGAATCAGATGTACTTCCCCCGGAAAGATGGCTCCATTTTTTTATAGAGACATTGAGCTTTGCTGATATAATCGGGGGGATTTATTATGCCGGATGGCATGGACAGGACATGTTTGACGCTCCAGGGATCATCAGGATGGTCACACACGCATTGAGCGGATGCACCCTATATAAGAGAGAAGTAATAGAAAAAATACCATTCAGGTGCGATTTAAGCAATCCAGCGGCTTTTCCAGACGCATTTATGAGCATGGATGCGCTCAATGCCGGGTATAAACTGGTCGATTACTCTTCTATCAATTGCCAGCACATTTTTAAGGGCGGCATGGATCGCGGGCATGCAGATATCAGATAAAAACGATTTGACAAAGATAGGTCCAAAATAGTATAAAAAGCAAAGGAGACATAATCATGCAATTCCATGCCATTATGCCGTTTTACAGAAAGCACCTTGCCCCGGTTTTAACAAAATGGTTTGAGTCGATGGACGTTATCTGGCACCCGGTATGTGATCACATAGACATTGAACCATTTATCGGGAATACAATCCCATGGATTCAACCGATCCTGTGTGAACCGCTCAAGATACCAGGGGACCAGTGCTACAGAAAAATAAATGATTTCATCGAACACCCTTCAACAGTAATTGTGGATGAAGATTATTATGGATTCATTCACGACGACGATATGTATGTCCCCGGATTTATTAACAAGGTGAAGCAGCAGACAGCGAAAATAATTTGCTTCAGCGCCAGCCGTGGGGAAATATGTCCGGATGACGATGCCATATACAAATGGCCGCCAATCCCGCTGATGCTCGAAAAGCTAGAAGATATTCGAGTTGCAAATATCGATATGTGCCAAATGATCGTCAAGGGAGAAATCCTTCGTCAAACAAGATTTGGGAATAATTCTGTATGCGATGACGGTCACTATGCCGAAAACCTCCGCAATAAATGGACAAATGACATTCTCATTCTTCCTGAATTTGGAATCAATTTCAATTATTTCCAGCCAGGCCGATATATAAAAATGTCACTGGAGCCAATATTGCCATGAACGCATTCCAAGAAATTTTTAGTCGATACGATACCGACAAAGTGCAAGCAGGATATCACAAAACATATGAAAAATGTTTTGGATCGATCAGAAATGAAATAAAACTTCTATTCGAAATTGGCGTCAATCGCGGTGGATCGGTTCGCGCTTTTCATGAATATTTTCCAAATGCAATTGTCGTTGGAATAGACATAAACCCTGCATGCTATTTCGAACACGGGAAAATAAAAATAGAAATAGGTGACGCGACAAACATAGAATTCATAGATAAAAAAATATTGGCAAAATACGGTTGCCCGGATATCGTAATTGATGACGGCTCTCACATGAGTTGCGATATCAGGAATTCATTCAATTTGCTTTATTCTTTCACAAGAGATGCATACGTAATAGAAGACCTTGGAACACAGGACAAAAATTTCGCAAATGGGCTTTATGTCCCGGACGGGATACCGGCAACCGATCTTATTCACCACGTAGTTGAGAATGCAATTTTCAAGAAAAACTATTGCAAAGAAATATTCGTCGCTGATTCTATTTTCGTGGTAATGAAATGAAAAAAATAATTCCCTCCCAAATACAGATCGAAACGGTCGCCGGGTATTGCAATGTTCGTTGCACAATGTGTCCAATTGGAAAAAGCAAAAGAAAAGAAATAATGAAAAATGGAGTATTCGAAAGGATACTACAGCGCTTGCTTCCAATCAGAGAAAACATAAATATCCTCACGCTCTTGGGACTTGGGGAAACCTTAATGGATACAAAAATTATAGATAAAATAAGAATAGCAAAACGCTATAAATTTAGCGAAGTGGGTATATTTTCAAATGGGATGAATCTAACAGAGCGAACGGCTCTTCGATTACTTTATGCTGGTCTTGATTCTATTGTATTAAGTATTGATGGATTTAAAAAAGAAACCGAAGAATCAATAAGAATAGGATCAAATTTTGAAAGAATAGTTGAAAACATTGATTCATTTATTGAAATCAGAAAAGCACTTAATGCTAAAACAAAAATAATAATTCGTTTCACAAAACAGGAAAAAAATAAAGATGAATGGCTTAATTTTCTTGAATTCTGGTCAGGGAAATTAAGCAAAGATCACGGGGATGCAATTTTCAGTTATAATATTCATAACGCAGGAGATGAAACAATTAAAAATGAATCATCCAGGAATATTCCAACCGAAAATTTAAAATGTCCCGAAGTGTTCAACAGAATGATTATTTTTTCAGACGGATCAATCGGCCTATGTTGCGGGGACCAGTTCGGACATTATGATATCGGGAACATCCTTGAAAGTGATCCTATTGAATTATACAATCATAAATTATTTCAGCATTATCGGGAAGAAATGATCCAGGGTAATATTTCGAATTTAGAATTATGCAAATCATGCACCGTGGCTCATTCCATTGCAACAAGCACACATATATTTTTATAAATAGAGGATAAAATGAATATTCACATTGTATGCCCATTCAAAAGAATAGAATTACTTCCAACGCTTATAAAATATCTTGAACCGATGAACATCATTTTTCATCCGGTCATTACTCCAGAAGAAATTTTTGAAGTAAATAGAGACTGGATACGCCCGCTGGTGGTTGAAATCAATGCGTATGTAATTGCCTACGAAAAAATAAATAAATTCATAGAGCAATACCCCATAATAGATGAAGATTATTACGGATTTATGGGCGATGATGACATGTACGAACCGGGATTTTTCGATGTGATCCGCGAACAAACTGCCGGGATACTGATGTATTCGCTATATCGCGGTGACAGCATTCCAGAATGTGATCCGGAGAAACATCCGCCCATTCCAATCCACATGTGCTGCCTTGATAATGTTCGCGTGTGCAATATCGGACTCCTGCAATATATTCTCAAGGGGTCAATTCTCCGGCAGACACGATTCGATACAAATCATCGGTGGTCCGATGGCGGATACGCAGAAACGCTTGCGGCACGATTTCCAGGTGAAATAAAATTTCTACCAAACCTTTATGGGTTTGGAAATTTCTTTCAGCCAGGGAGATATACACAAAAAAGTTTTTTCATAAAATCCACATGGGAGCTTCCTGAAATAGTATGAAAAGAATACAGCTTGAAAACAGGAATGATTTAAAATCAGAAATTCCATTAAACACGCCTTACGTTATTTTCGTTGATCCTTCAAGCTATTGCAATTTTGCATGTCGCTTTTGCATGAACAGCAAAATCCAGGACCGGGAGATAATGAGGCCCGCGCTGTTTTACAGGATCATTGATTCTCTCCAGGATTTTGAAAAACCGATAAAGGTGTTGCGTCTTTATGGTTTTGGCGAACCGCTGATGCACAAGCATTTTGAATGGCTTGTCGCGCATGCGAAACGGTCGAAAAAAATTCTTTCAGTCGATACGACGACAAACGCAAGTCTCCTTACTCCGGCGAGAAGCGAAAGGATCATTACCAGCGGCATAGATCGAATAAATATTTCAATTGAAGGAATGAACGATACTCACTACAAAGAATTTGCGCAAACAAAAATACCAATATTTCAAAAGATAATCGATAATGTGGCGCACCTTTATTTAATATCGAGAAACAAAACAATCATATTTGTAAAAATAAATGGCGATTATCTTTTGGACGAGGAAAAAGAACAGTTCACACATATTTTCAGCCAGATAAGCGATGGGATAGATATTGAGCACACCATGAATTGCTGGTATGACATCCAGGTTGAAAACGTAAACAAGGAAGTTGGAATATACGGCCAGGAGCTTCAAGACGTAAAAGTCTGTCCCTATATATTTTATAGCATCATGATTCATGCTGACGGGATAGTGAGCAAGTGCTTTCTTGACTGGAACAAAAAGATGATTGTCGGAAACGCGAATAAAGAAAGCATTGAAAAAATATGGAACGGTCCCGCGATGTACGAAGCGCGAGTAAGGATGCTAGAGGGTGATCCCCCGGAAATATGCAAGCAATGCCAGCAATTGAAAGCCGGGATGCCCGTCGATCTCGATCACGATAAGGATGAATTATTAAGGAGATTTAAATAATGAAACATTTTTACGAATCAATCGGGGAAAACTGGTTTTCATACAAGGTTCTTTATTCGGCAATGGTGAAAAGAATTCCTCCGGGGATGGGTGCAACCTTCGTTGAGGTAGGATGCTGGAGAGGGCGCAGCGCCGCGTTTCTTGGCGTTGAAATGATCAATTCGGGAAAGCATATAAAACTTTATTGCGTTGATTCTTGGAAATATATTCCATCGACAGAGCAGCCCGTTTCAAGCCAGGAAGATTTTGACAAGGTAAAAGAGGAATTCTATAAAAACATGGAGCCGTTCGGGGATGCTGTTGAAATTCTTCCAATGTCATCGAAAGATGCGGTTGAAAAATTTGAAGACGAAAGCATTGATTTTGCCTTCATAGACGCGGCCCATGATTATTACAATGTATACATGGATATTAAACTGTGGTATCCGAAAGTAAAAAAAGGCGGAATAATCGCAGGGCATGATTATTTTACTTCAGTTCATCCCGATGTTAAAACTGCCGTGGATGATTATTTCAGGGGAAAAAGTTTATTGATGGTCCCAAAAGAAAATTTTTGGCTGAATTATAAATGAAAAAAAACATATTACACGTTTCAACGCATTATGGCGGGGGAGTCGGGTCCGTGGTCCGGGCCATTGTCAAAAACGATAAAGAGAATAATCATACTATTTCGTATTTAAACAATATTGATAAAAATAAAAATAATTATTCTCAATTATTTAATAATAATCTTATAGAAGAAAACGACATTGTTCTTTGCCATGTATGGAATCATCCGGCGATGTTTGAATTTTTAACCGGGAATTCCATTCCTGCTTGCCGACTCATAGGGTGGTCACACATGAGCGGGTTGCATGCTCCCTATGTGCTGTTCGATTATCTTATGGATTTTTTTGATGAATTTTATTATACATCTCCGGTAAGTAATTTATCAGGAACAATAAAACCGTATATATGGTCATGCTGTGATATTGAAAAATTTTCTGAAATAAAAAAAGAAAAGCAGGAAAGATTTACAATAGGATATGTGGGGACTCTCGATTATTGCAAAATTCATCCAGAGTTTCTTGGAATTTGCAAAAAAATAATAAAAGATATTCCTGATGTAAAATTTTTAATTGTCGGTGACGGATGCGATGCCGAAAACATGAAACAAAATATTGCACATTTCAAACTTGATTATCACTTTGAATTTACCGGACCAGTATCGGACACCAGGCCTTATCTTGGAAAAATGGATTTATTCATGTATCCATTGCAGCCAAAACATTTTGGGACATGCGAACAGGTGATCGGAGAAGCTATGGCGGCCAGTGTTCCCGTGGTGGCCCTCAATAATCCTGCCGAAAGTATAATTATTATCGATGGCATAAATGGATTTATTGCGAATAAAGTGGAGGAAATTCCAATTATCGCCAGCATCATTCATGATAATATTGATAAAGAATCTTTATTAAGAGAAATGATCGATACTGCAAAAAAATATGCATTATTAAGATATTCCCCTTATAGAATGGTTGAACATTGGAATGATATTTTTAACGGAATAATAAAAAAAGAAAAATCGGAAAGAAAAAAATGGGCAAAACCAATTCACATATTTGCCGATTCTCTCGGGCCTGTTCATGGTAAAATATTTGAAGATTATGTAATGGATAATCACGCAATGGCTCCAAGGAGATATGAATATTACAATCCAAAAATTCATAAAATTTTTTCAGAAAATCCACAATGGTTGTCAAAATCAAAGGGAAGCGTCCGGCAATACCTTGAATACTTTCCAGATGATCCCTACCTCGGAGAATGGGAGAAATTAATATGATAATTTGTCCTGCATGTAATAATCCAAGAGGACACATTCTCCAGGAAATAAAACTGGAGACAATAAAGGAATCAAATCTTTATAAAGATGTAAAAATAGCACGATGCAGCTATTGCCTTCATTATTTTAATGTCTTATCAAAAAAAGATATAACTGGGTTAAAAGAATATTATTTTCAAGAGTACACAGAAAATAAATTTAATCCTACAAGAATAAATTATAATTTTTTTGACCATGAGCCAGAAAATAATGATCTTGTAATTGGACCGAATAAAGAAATTGCATATACTTTAAATATTTTATATCTTAATAAAAAAAACTTAAAGGCAGTCAAAAAAATTAATTTTATAGCATTAAATCAGGTTTTGGAGCATTGTTGGAGCCTGAATAATGTAATTTTTAATTTAAAAAAACTTTTAAGCCCAAATGGGCTTCTTTATGTCAGTGTCCCCGATTTTGATGGGTACAAGTATGATCTTTTCCCCTATTTCCTAACAATCAGGGAGCACGTACAGCATTTTACCGAAAATTCCCTAATCTCGGCGCTGTGTGGACATGGATTTGAATTACTAGAATTCAGAAGGAGCGCGTTACCGTTATTGAATAGAAAGCTTGATATGATGAATATCGAATTTTTATTTAAATACCATCCAGGGGAAGCTTTTCCGGTGCCACTTAAGTTTTCACAGGAGGTATATTGCTATGGGGCCGGGCGCGAATTGACTTACTATCTTACGCAGAACAAACTTTTTTATCTCTATGGAATTTTTGACGACAATAAAAATTTAATTGGAAAAACAATAAAAAATACTTTTATACTTGATCCGAAAATTATATCGTCACTACATAAATCTTCAACAATCGTTGTGACTTCAATATACAGCAAAGAAAAAATAATTGAACGGATAAAATCTTTTAATTTCAAAGGAAAAATAAAAACGATATGATAACAATATCAATTTGCGATACTGCAATTCAATCGGCATGCGCTTATTATCGAGGACTTGGAGTATTTTCCAAGCTCCGCCTGATCGCGCCGGGGATTCACGCGGAAAACATGGTGTCCGTAAGCTGGGACAAGCTCGCGAATACCGATATACTGTTTGTTTTGCGCCCTGTAGAAAATTCATCAATTAAGGTGATGGAGTGGGCAAAGGATTTTAATATTCCAGTATGGATTGATTTTGACGATTGCCTTCATGAAATAATGCCGGACAATCCAGCCTATGATTATTTTCATGATGATCATCGTCTCGAAAATATGATAAAATCACTTTCTTTTGCTGATATGATAACAGTATCAACAAAGTTTCTTTCTGAATACTATCAAAAATACATGGATAAAAAAATAATAGTAATTCCAAATGCTCATAACGATTATCACTATCCATTTAAGAAGATAGAAAATACCGTTGATTTCATAAGCTGGAGAGGATCGACAACACATCGGCAGGATTTATTGTCATGTGCCAAGGGGATGTTCGCCATTGCCGAAAAATATCCACAATGGGCGTGGTCTTTTGTCGGAAACGATATCTGGTTTATTACTGATAAAATAAAAAATCATTTTAACCAGAAGGAAGTTGATATAATCAATTATTACAAATATATCAGTGATTTGCATTCAGCAATTCATATTGTCCCATTGCGTGATAATTTATTCAACAGGTCCAAAAGCAATATAAGCTGGATCGAAGGAACATACTCGGGATCGGCCGTGATCGCTCCTTCTTTTGCTGAATTCGAATATCCAGGAATATTAAGATATACACAAAGTGAAGAGAGCTTTTCCTATTGTCTCGAAAAGCTTATAAACAGCAAGGCGGAGCGTCAAAAGCGATATCTGGAGAGCTACGATTATATTAAAAAATTTCTTTTATTGTCATCCGTAAATAATGAACGAATAAACATTGTGGAAAAGATGCTTGACAGAAAGATCGTGAGAGCGTAAGGTGAATTTTATCAATGGCAAAAACCATATGAAAGATCATCGAGACCGATCATCCAGGGCCGGGCAGCAAAAACCCCTCAGAAATGAGGGGTTTTTCATTCATAAAGAAACTAAAAACTCATCATCAATTATCATTGGTTCAAGAGGGATTTTTGAATCAATGGGGTTAAAAAACAACGTAGTTTTTAGTTTATACCCGAAATACGTATACAACCACTTCTTTATTGTTCAAAAAACACCCCCTAAAATTATTTAACTAAAAACTCCTATTTGGTCCTTTAATTATACGCTTTTGCTGTTTCCCCCCGGAGAATACGAGGGAAAACAGGAAACCCCTATAATTAAAGGACCAATTAGTAGTTTTTAATTTATTATAATATTATATATATTTATTAAACATATATAATATCAATGTATATATATTTCCTTAATAAACTAAAAACTCGTTTGTTTTTTGACTCCATTGATTCAAAAAAATTTTTGAATCAATGATAATTATAGAATAGTTTGAATTTATAAATAAGTAGTTTTTAGTTTATATTTTATTAGTTTTTAATTTCATCAATTATATAAATAAAATAATTATAATTGTCAGTCAATAAATTGATTAATTTTTATTTTGTTGTTGACAGAATATGTCTCTAAGGTTCTTATAAAATAAAATAATTGCAAATGGTCGTGTGAATTCATTTTAGTTATTTATTTATTCAATTATAAAATTCAAATTTTGTGAGGAACAAGTTTTGGTGATCAATGAAATAATCGATGGCCTGAATAAGAAAGGATATCCTACCTTTTTAAGAAATTACTTCTATATTCAAAATCATCGCCGGTCGCTGTTCCAGGTGACAGCAAACCTCGAAATCAAAGAAGAGAATACAGGTTTTGCCGGGGAAGAAAATTCAGAAATAATAGAAACTGAAATTGTTGAATTTATTCGTAAAGTTGTTTTTAAATATAGCAATATGATCAACAACTCAATGCTATTCAATTTAAAAACAAACAACATGGAATATTTTTTAAAAATTACAATTTTAAAAATTCCCTCCAAAATTATTCTTAAAATAAAACCAGAGGAAACTGACTTTGCCTCCAGGTTCGCGGAGAAGGTGGAAGAATGTATTCGTGATGCTGGGGAGAGTGGAATATCCTTGACCGGGATTGTTTCAAAAACTCAATTTATGTCACGCGAAGTCAGGAAAAACATACTTCAAGAAAAACTTGATCTCGGAATTATTTCGGTTCAATTCGATTGTACGCATAAAAAAAGAAAAGCGATCTATACGTGGGTTGGCGAGAATGAATAATATTATCAATTTAACCATTCCAGGAAATCCTGTTGCGAAAAAAAGAAGTCGCCAGGGATCGAATAGACGGTGGTATAATCCGCAAGAAGATATAATGCAAATAGTCAAAAGAATGATAAAGGAACAGCTTCCAGAATCATTCAAATTGATGGATTCAAAAATTCCAATTGCATGCAATTTTATTTTTTTATTTTCTTTTCCCGCCACACTTTCGAGAAAATCAATTGAGAAATATAATACAGAAGTTGTTCCATGTTTAAACAAAAAGGACATTGATAATCTCGAAAAATTTTACATGGATGTGATGAATGGGATTGTGTGGTATGATGATAATCAAGTGTATTCAGTCCATGCGGTAAAATATTATTCTTCGAATCCGCGCACAGAAATAGAAGTATCGTGGTGAAAATTAGAAAAAGTTAGCGTTTTTGTGTTTGACAACAACTAAAAACTAGGAAACGATAAACCATTATGAGTGGAAAACAACATGCGCTAAAAAAACTTCACGCCGAAAATCGATTGAAGGATAAAATAATTGGATCGCTTTTAAAGGAAATAAATGCATACAAGGTGCCTATTCCCGAATATGTTTTGAAAACAATGCAATTACTTTACAAAAAGAAATTGATTAAGAATAGCAGGGTTGGAATTATTTTAGAAGAAAATATACAGGAGAAGGCTGAATGAAAAAGAATATTTTGATCACAGGTAGCGCTGGCTTTATTGGCTCTCATTTGGTAGAGCATATTCTTTTGAATACAGATTGGAATATAACCGGGATTGATTCGTTTCGTCATCGCGGGGATAGTGTTCGCGTTGACCAGGATCATAACAGGTATAAAATTTTTACTCATGATTTGACAACTCCTATTTCGGAGCGCCTTGCGCGTCGAATAGGAAGAGTCGATTATATCGTGAATATGGCAAGCGAATCACACGTTGACAGGTCCATTACCGATCCGGTATCGTTTTGTGAAAATAATATCAAGCTTGCTCTTAATATGCTTGAATTTGCGCGAGTAGCAAAGCCAACGCATTTTATTCAAATATCGACTGATGAAGTGTACGGCCCTGCCCTCGATCACGTCAATCATTGCGAGTGGTCTACAATTATTCCTTCGAATCCCTACAGCGCTTCAAAAGCCTCACAGGAAAGCCTTGCGGTTGCATGGTGGAGGACATACGGCGTCCCGGTCGTTATTACGAATACCATGAATAATTTTGGTGAAAAGCAGGATAAGGAGAAATTTCTCCCGATGCTTATTTCAAAAATATTCCATAATGAAGTTGCAATTATCCATGGTTCAGAAGATAACATAGGCAGCAGATATTATTTACATGCACGAAATCACGCCGATGCTGTTTTATTTATTCTGGAAAATACAACTCCAGTTCAATATTATGATTCTCAGGAAAAGATTGTTGTTCCTGATCGTTATAACGTGGTTGGAGATATCGAGCTTAACAATCTCGAATTCGCTCAAATGGTATCAGAAATCATGGGAATAAATCTGAATTACAAGCTTGAAGATTTTCACCATACGCGCCCAGGACATGATCGCCGGTACGCTCTTGACGGATCAAAATTAAAAAACATGGGATGGGTTGCACCAGTTTCTTTCCGTGAATCACTGGAGCGCACGGTCAAATGGACACTCGATCATCCTTGGTGGTTATAGGAATATGTCTGAAAAAACAAAAATAATAAAACCTAAAAAGCCAAAAAAGAAAAACAAGAAGATAAATAAAAAAAAGGATAAAATAGGTAAAGATTTAATACCGCAAAGCGAAGCGCTTCTAAAACTTTCTCCGTTGCACCAGTTGTTTGTTAAGAAATATATTGAATTATATGGAAAACAAACACGCGCATACATGGCGACATTTTCAAGTAAAAATTACAAATCTGCATCCGTTAGCGCAACGAATTTGATGAAGAAGCAATCTATCAAAGACGCGATAGAAGCAGAGTACAAAAGGATATGGGGTGAAAAAGATTTAGAAACGGAGAAGAGCAAAACCTATTTAATGATTCACGCGATTGGAGAAAGCAATATTGCTGATGTTGTCGATCTTGAGAAAGGATCATTGAAAATAAAAGATTTAAGCAAAATACCATTTGATACGCAACAGGCAATCCAGGCGATTGAGTTTGACGAAAAAGAAACACAGTTCGGAGTGAATAAAAGTATTAAAGTAAAAATGCACCCGAAACTACAGGCGCTTGAATTGCGGGCGAAGATTCAAAAAATGATCAGTGACAAGATGGAATTTGAGGGAGAAATTATTGTAAGGCCAGCCAAGCGCCCGGACGAATACCCGGAGGAAAAGCCAGGGGAGATTGAATAAAGATGCTGGTTGATTTTACAGATTTTTATGATTTAATAAATCCTTCTTTTTGGAGATTTATAGAGAATAAAAGCAGGGTTCGGATATCATATGGAGGCTCGGGAAGCGGAAAAAGTGTTTGCGCTTTTCAAGAATCCATATATAAGCTTGTCGCAGAGCCAGGGCATAATTATTTAATTTGCCGCAAGGTTGCAGCCACAAATAAAACAAGTACTTATGCGTTGATGATTCAGCTTATCAATGAGATGGGCTTGTCCAGCGTTTTCAAAGTAAACAAAACTGACCTATCTATTACTGTCAAGACTACTGGATATATGGCGATATTCAAGGGTCTTGATGATATTGAAAAAATAAAATCCATAACATTTCCTAACGGAATTCTTACCGATATAATAATTGAGGAAGCTTCAGAAATATCTCAAAAAGATTTCGACCAGCTTAATGCGCGTCTTCGTGGAAAGCGCCAGGGAGAACAAGCGAAAATACCTTTTCAAATCACAATGCTCTTGAATCCAATTATAAATACGCACTGGATAAAAAGAGAATTCATCGATAAGAAATCTTATCAACGCGATAAGATCAGAGAGAGCGACGGGAAAGTTATAAAAGGAATAAAAGTAAAAGTTTTAAAAACCACATATCTTGATAATATATTTATCGATGAAGATTACAAGTCTGTTCTTGAAGGATATCGCGATATCGATTATGAATTTTATCGCGTGTACTGTCTTGGGGAATGGGGAGCATATGGAAATATTATTTTTGGAAACTGGTCATTTGGCCCTTGCCCGAAAGAAGAAGATTTTGATGCGATATATGTAGGACAGGACTTTGGATTTGAGCACCCGAATGTAATTGTAAAAATTGGATTTAAAGACGGCACAATGTATACGTATAATGAATTGTGCTGTTTCAAAAAAACAAATAAAGAAATAATAGAATTAAACGATGAAGTCGATGTTTTGCATAAGGGCGAGCGCGTGACGTGCGACAGCGAAGCTCCAGCACTAATCAAGGAATGGGTCCAATTTGGATATGGCGCGATTGGAGCGATAAAGGGGAAAGGGTCAGTCTTGCGGGGAATAGATTATATGAAATCTCAAAAATGGGTTATTGACGATACAAAATGTCCCCGCACCGCGCAGGAAGTACAAACGTATCATCGCAAAGTTGACAAAGATGGGAATACCATGGAAGAGCCGGTTGAGCTTATGGATGATGCGATAAAGGCCCACATGTATGCTTTAGAGGCGTTGAGCAGGACAAAGGGATCGCCCTCGATTCTTTCGGGGACGCTCTCTAAAGAGAAAAAGGACATTTTGGAAGTTAAAAAAGCAGAACGGAAAAACATGCGCGAAGTGCTCAAGGCCCAAAGAAGAGAGGCTAGAGAAAAAATCAAAGAAATTGAAAAAAAGAAAAAACATTCTTGACAAGATTATCAATTTGAAATATTGTGTTTTTACGATAAATGAAAAGGTGAAACAATGAACAAGGCGTTGTTGATTCCTATTCGCATTCGAATTGTTAAAGAAGAAAGAAGATCAGCCCCATGGGCTGTTTTATTTAAAAACCCTCAGCAGTATTTGTATTTGCGCTATATTGAAAAGCGCTATAATCAAAAAATAAAAATGGTTCTCATGGCTACTATTGCTATGGAAATTATAGGTAATTATTGGAAAGGTGGAACAAATGCCTGAAAAGAAAATTCCTGTTGAGGTGTATTCTCGCGTTGTCGGATATTTCAGACCCACGTTCACATGGAACAAGGGGAAGCAGGAAGAGTTTAGAGATAGAAAAGATTATTCTATTGAAAAAATCAAGCACGATCAACGGGATCAAAAATAGTTTTTTATTCCGGGATCGTTTAGTGGTAGGACAGCGGACTTTGATTCCGCCAGCATAGGTTCGAATCCTGTTCCCGGAGCATTTTTCCTGGGCGTAGCGAAGCGGTATCGCGCATGGTTTGGGACCATGAGATCGTGAGTTCGATCCTCACCGTCCAGAATTTAAAAGGTGAAAAGAGGAAATGGAAAAAAGACTTATAAAATGGCATGTCGGAATTCTTGAGAAATTGACATTGACTTTGCATAATTCTGATTGCAAGGAATGGATCAGCGAGTGGTATCAAGGAACAGAAAATGGAACATCTGAAAATAATGTAACTATAAAATTAATTAATGATGGCTCTTTGTGTTTTTTCGATGAAGACGATTCTGATTCTCGTGGAGTATATTTCAACAAAGAACAGGTTGAGCATTTAAAAAAAATATTACTTGGTAATGACGGAATGTTTAAAGAAGCAATTCATTTTCTTGAAAAGTTCAACAGGATGTTTTCTCCGGGGAATAATGTGCCGATGCTTGTAAATGATTTTGTTCAAGTCGATTCAATATTACTAAAAGCAAAAGAAAGAATTTCTTTTGAATAAATTTAAATAATAAAAGGAGAGTAGTAACATGGAAAAATCAGTGAAGCAACTCAAGGGAGACGTGGTTCGCCTGAAGGCCAAGTGCGTCAAGATCAAGGGTGATCTCGTCGCGGCGAAGAACGAATATCGGGTGGCAAAGGAAATCTACCGGGAAGCCAAGATTTCTGCGAAAGAACGTGCCAAGATGAAGTAAGAAGTACGCGCCCGGCGTAATCCGGGCAAACAAGGCGCTGCTTCGTGGTTGTGAACGCGAAAAATTGGATACCCTTAAAAGGTAGCGGGTTCGAATCCAGCCAGCGCCAAATTAAAAAATGAATGGAGGGAGAAATGGGAAAAAAATGTAATCGCGTATGGGAAGTATCTACTTCCGAAAAATTTTTAGTATTGTCTGTTTTTACAACGGTGCATGTTTATGCAAATAGCGCGGCAGAAGCAGAAAAAAAAGCAATTTCAATTATAAAGAATACTTTTGGCGTGGAAGTTGTTGCAACTTGCTTAAGATATTTGTGTACTGTTAGTGAATGATTTTAAATCGCCGTAATAGCTCAGCCGGTAGAGCGGCACCCTTGTAACGTGCGGGTCACAGGTTCGATTCCTGTTTACGGCTCATAATGGAGAATGGAAATGGAAAACGATAAATTGATAAAAGAATTTTACAAAGAATTCAGGGATTTGTTAAATAAATATAATGTTAAGAATGCTATTTTTGGCGCAGAAATGAATGAATCATTTTTTGGATCGTTTGCATGCGAAAAAGAAAGAGCAAGCTTTAGTGATCTTTTAAATTCGTTCGCTAATGCAGCCAGGATGTATCAGTCAGCGCGAGAAAAGACGTTAATGCTATATGAGGAAATGGCTACCAGGAGACGAATGAATTAAAGGGGGGTTTTGATGGAATATCTTTTTGAATTTATAAAAAATTACAAGTATGAACTATCTCTTTCGGTTTATATTTTTATTGCAGCAATAGTGGTTTTGGTGCTTTCTTCTTTATTTTTTGGTAGCTCTAGGAGATATTAGTAATGAAAAAAAATATGGATTTCGAGTCAATTGTCCGCGAATTCAATTTTTCAAAATTCATAAAAGAATATTTTCCCAAGTTTTACAATAAGACATATGTGCAAAGATCAAGAAAAGCTTTGGCGGGAATAGTTATATGTGATGAAATACTCGATGAATCTGAAGGGATAAAATATTAGAAAAAAGAGGAAATGTTATGTTCAGTAAATATTTCAAAATGTTCGCGTCGATAATTCTTAAAGTCCCGAATTCAGGAATTGAGTGGCTGGATATGATGATTATTTCCGCGAAGAGAGATGAGATTGCTGAAAAAGCAATGCAGGGTTTGCTCGCGGGGTATAATTCTCGCGACGAAATCGATTTTGATGCTGAAAGAGATTATGATTCAATAGATTCTCTTGTTACGAAGTCATATAATATTGCTGCCCACATGCTTGTTCTTTCAAGCGAATATGACGAGGAAATGTAATTATGAAAAAAATAATAAAGTGGCTCTGGACCAATCGTGGGCGCTACACGATACGCTTTGTTGACTGGTACGTCCGAACGTATCACAGCCAGGACTATATTCATATAGGACTGATTAAAGAAGAGATATCCAGGCGCATTGACGCCGAAGTTTTCAAAACAAAAATAAGATGCGATGAAGACAAAGAACGCGCCATGAATGCGCTCAATATCCAGCATAAAATAAACGAGGATGGCTGGATCGCTGAAATAGAAAACATGGAAAAGCAGGTCCGTGACGCCATGGTTGTTCTTAAAAACGCGGAGGAATTGCGCTGGGAATATATTCGCAGAGTCAGGGAGCTGGCGGTGATCAACGCCAAAAATCAACACGGTGGAAAAGAAATGATCGAGGGAGTCACCGTTGCGATGCAGCAGCTTGAGAAAGTCGGCCTTGAGATTTGCGGCCTTGTTGAAAATGTTGAAAAAGAAGGAAAGAAAGAAACTGAAATGCTTAGAATTCCGCATACGCTTAATAAGATAAATACGAACGGGTTGAAATGAGAATTTTTATTACAATAATTCTTGTTTTAATTTGGATTATCTCTGGTTTACTTTCTGTTTTTGATTTTGGCTATTTGCAAAATCAAATAGAAAAATTTTTAAGATTAGAGTCAAGTGCTTGCACTGTTTACGGGAGACTTCCCGATGGCTCTTTTCCAAAATTTTTTATGGGATCAGGTGAAAACAAAAAAGAGTATTATTGTAACGAGGTTGAATAGGTGGAAAAACTTGATATCCAAGATAAGATAGAAATTCTTTTTGAAAATTTCAAATCGTTTCTTTTGGAGAAAAATAAACGCTATGGGGATTCCGCATTACATCCTATTGGTGTTTTTTCAAAGAGTGATTCAAATTCTCAAATTTGTAACCGATTGGACGACAAGCTCTCCAGGATAAAAAATTCAAAAGTTTTAAAGAAAAATGACGTGGCCGATGTTTTCGGTTATACTGCGCTTTTGATGATTGAGCAGGAATGGATTGAATTTGATGATTTGCTGGATTAAGAAATGACTGTTAAATATATAAATCCAGAAAACAAAGAATTCAGTAGTGTAATTGTTTCCGGTGAACACGCTAAAAAAGTTATGGATTTATTAAATAATAAAGAATTAGTTTTAAAAACATTCAGTTGTTTTTCAAAAACTCTTTTAATTGCAAAAAAACAAAAAGGAGAATCAAAATGCCACGTTACGAAAAAATAGGAAATAATATAATCCACTTTGACGAGTGGTATTATATCGCATACGCGGGAGGGAGGCGGGAGCTTTCCAAAAAGGATCAAAAAACTTGGGACAAGACTCTATACTTGCCCGAAATTTTGAAGGTCCAGGAGCGCAGGAAAATTCCTATGCGGAACAATCCGAACGTGGTTCCTATCAAGGGGGTCGATCTTCTTTCCTTTATAAAGGAATTGAAATTTATTCCCCTATTCGATTCTTTTTTTGAACAGACTCATACAATCAAGTTGACAGACATTGTAATATATGAATCAATAAAGGCGAAGTCGTATGAAATCGCTCTCCGGGGCGAATAATTCAAGGAGATAATTTATGAAATTCGAAGATGCGTTCAACAAGGCTTTCGATAAAAAGAAGGATCATGAAGCGAAAAAAGGTGCAAAATTTGCAGTCGAAAAATCGACCTTTGGGATTTTGGCGTTTATGTGGTCCATGCTCGCGGAGGCCGATTTTGTGCTTGACGACACGGTTATAATCGGGGAGAATGATAATATTATATCCACTCCGGTAAAAAGGGCGGGCGGAAAGGGAAAAGAGGAGAAAGAAAAAACTCCGAAAGAACCGAAAGCCCCGAAGGGTGGACCGATAACCGGGCAAACGTCTTCTATCGATAAGACAGCCAAAGAGGAAAAGATAGAAGGCGGAAATGTCGAAAAAGAAGAAGAAAAAGACACAGACGCAGACAAGCAGCAATAGTGTAACTGCAACATACCTCCCTCCGGATTACACAAAAGCCGCGAGGGAGGCCAAGCAGCTTATCCGCAATATAGACAAAAAGGTTTTAAAACAAGTTCCAAAAGGCGTTCACTACGATTGGCTTAACAATTCCGCTTTTAACAATATAGTTTATCCCCGCGACAAAATACCGGATCGCCTCTTACGTCTCGTGGAGCGCCGAAATGGAGTAGTCGGCGCGATTGTTACCTTAAGAGTGCAACAGGCAATCGAATTCAGCGAAATAAGTCACGACCGCGATGTTCCAGGGTGGGAATTCGCTCTCGTTGATTCCAAAGCAACTCCTACAAAAGAGCAAGAAAAGCAAAAATCATTTCTTGAAAATTTTCTAAAAAATGGAAGTCGCGAAGATTACGAGGGAATTGAGTCCGATCCATCGGATATACGCGAGCGTTTAACGAAATTCGTTCGCGATAGAATCTTGATTGATAAAATCACATGGGAAGTTGAAAGAGATCGCAAAGGGGAAGCGATTGCTCTGTGGGTGCTGGATGGTGCAACGATTCTTCCAGTATTGCCAGGTGGTTTTTACGGATCAACCTCACAAATAGGAATTGGAATAAGCGCAGGATTCAATCGATTGAGTGAAGAGATACGCAAGGCCAGGCTTGAAAATATTCCACCAGTCGATGAAATCGAATACGTCCAGGAATTGATTTACGGGACAAGCGGCGGGGGAATAACGGCAGCGTTCAGAAATACCGATCTTGTATATGATCTCGGAAACGAATTGAACGATATTCGTTATTATCGCCAGGGACTATCTGCAACAGAAAAAGCGAATATCGCGATTGTTGCATTTATAAATTCACTCACTTTTAACAGTAATGGTCTTTCCCGTGGTGCAATTCCAAAAGTTGCGATTGCCATGGGAAAAGAATCCGGATACACACAGGAACAGCTTGAAGATGCGCAGGACGAGTGGATGGCAAATTTTTCAGCCATGGACGGCCAGTGGAATATTCCTCTTTTAAATGGTGATGCAAAAGTTTTGAATCTCCTGCCGAACAATCGCGATATGGAATATCAGAAATATCTCGAATTTACCGGCGCTCTTACGTGCGCGATAATGGGTGTTGATGCTTCTGAAATAGGGTTAAGACTGAACCAGGCGCAATCCGTTTTGAGCGAGAATCAGGACGCAAAACAATTATTTTCAAAAAATCGTGGAATACGCGAAATGCTTGGCGGGTTTGCATATGCAGTCAATAAATTTATGCGGATCAGCGGATTCAAATTTTCTAAAGAATGGGTTTTCCGTTTTAACGGATTGTCAACGCAGGATAAAGGATTCGAATCTGATTTAAGAAAAAAAGACGTAGAATCAATAAAGACAGTTGATGAGGTCCGCGCTGAAATCGATCTCCCGCCGCTTCCTGATGGCAAAGGTGGAATAATTCTAAACACCGTATTCATGCAAGCGCAGCAAATGGCGCAACAGCAAGCGGCGATGGAAGCACAGGGGCAGGGCGGCGAAGACGAATCAGGTCAAGATTTCGGGGAAGAGGACGTTGACGGGATGGTCGATGAGGCCATGCAAGGACTCGAAAAGGCTGTTCGATTAATATAATAAAAAAACGAGGTATTGGCAATGACAGTTGCTAACAGAAAAAATTTAAGGGTCTGCCAGGTAAAGCATACAAATGTTGCTGGTACAACTACGTATTATGACGTTATAATTGCTGTTTATGATCTTGATGAAGTTGATGGAATTCTTCAGGATTGGGCCGTTGATACAATTGGCGCGGGAACGGTCCTCGATCTCCCGGCGGCTCTCGTATATAATAAGGATATCAGCGAATTTTTAACAACGCTGGATATCGATGATTATGCATATCTTCAAAGCAGCACGACAGCGTACAACACGCTTGTTACCAATAATCTCGTGCTCCCAAAAACATCCGGAAAAGGAATCATGGTAGATACCGCACTTCCTACTTTTGGGTGGAAGGATTTGCTCGGGAATATCATTACTGATCCCGCCGGAGCGGATGCTCCGAATCTCACCGTTTTCCGTGGAGGGAGCGTTCGCGAGTATCTTTACAATTTGCACGACAAGGCCGATTTTCGATTTCACATCCCGCATGACTACGTTCCAGGGACTGATTTGTATTTTCATTTGCATTGGGCGCACAACGGACTTACGATCAGTGGAAATCTTGTGGCAACCATTTTGCATACATACGCGAAGGGGCATAATCAGGAAAATTTTTCCGCTGAAAAAACGATTCTTGTTTCAGTTTCAACTCCTGATATTGCGACTATTCCGCAATATCGCCATAGAATCGATGAGATACAGCTTTCTTCTTCAACTCCAAATGGAAGCCAGATAGACAGTGCAACGCTTGAGCCGGACGGTGTTATTTTGATGAATCTTGAAATAACCACTCTCCCGACAATTTCAGGTGGAAGCGCTGGTGTATTTATCAATTATATTGATATGCATTATCAATCGACACAACTTCCTACAAAGCAAAAGGCTCCTGATTTTTATGTGTAAAAAATAACTTCGTTACGAGGGGAGGGCTATGAAGTGTCCGCGACAATTGATTTTACTAAGATTGTTATTGGTCTGTTGGGTACTTGCGTCACTTTGTTTAGTGTCAGCTTCAGTCTTGCTATTTATATCTGGAGACAACACATCAAAGATAACAACAGGCAGTATGATGATTTTAGAAAATGGCTTGAGGAATTAAAAGAAGAAAATCATGAAACCCATGAAAAAATACATGAAAGAATAAGCTCTGGAATAGATGCTCTTCGAAAAGAAAACAACGAAGGCCATGAAAAAATTCATGAGAGAATAAACACAATTTATAAACGGGGAAGATGGTAATGAAATACGAAGTTGGATACAACGCTCAAGACAATAACATAGATTTTGGGAAAGTTTTTCCAGGATGGGCGCAATGCATGACAACATGTGCGTGGATGCTCATGTGCTTTCTTTGTCCATCGATGAAATCAAATGATGACAATTCTCTTGCTCAATATCTTGATGACGTTGAAGTTGATATCGGAAATCCGGGGATCGGAGAATGGGTAAAAAGAAAATTCCCGTGGATCAACGGGCATACTTCATACTGGTGGTTGACTCAAAAATACGGGATGGAAAAATGGCTTTGGAGAAATGGGATTGCAGGGGAAGCTGTTTTCGAAAATGGAGTTCCATTTGAAAAGCTCCAGGAATTTTTAACATATGGTCCGGTGATCATGGGCACCGATAAAATAGGCGGACTTCCCGGAGGGCATATTATTCTTGTTTCGGGGATAAGTGCAACAGGCTATATTATTAAAGACCCGTTCGGAAATGCAATGACAAATTATAAATCAAAAAATGGCGACGGCGTTTTATATCCAGCATTCTATTTGAGGGAACATGCTGGCGAGACAATCAACTGCATGTATTGGAGGCCAAAAGCATGAACCGAAAAGATGCAAATATAAAAAACATTCGTGAGCTTATTATTTATCTTGTTCGATATCGTACAAAAGAATTTCTTCTTTTCATTGTTATTTTTCTTGTTGCATGGATTCTCACAATGAATGTGAGCTACGATAAAGAGCACGGGCTGCAATGGCGACCGGCTGCAAAGATTGATGTTAAAATACAGAAATCTCTTGACAGTGGCTCGTCTTCTGTCGCACCTGAACCATTCAGGGCAATTCCTGATGCAGTCAAAAAACCGGAAAATGCGGTAAGTGTTCCGTGAAAAATAAAATAGAATCGACGGCGTTTGTCGTATGGACCGCAATTGTATTTATTGCTGGATGGTTTTTGTGTGATTATTTCAGAAAAGAAGTTCCTCCAGTGACAATAAATCAAGGCGAAATAATTGATAACCATCCAAAAGTCGATGTTACCAAAATTGAAATTGACGAATTACGTAGGCTCGTTGATTGCTATGCGAACAGGGACGCCTATCTTAATTTATTTGTTGTCGATGGAAATATCATAAAAGCTGAAGCTGGCTTGTGTGATAGAAAATGGAGCCGGACGGCAACAGTTGAAACGAAATTGCAAAAAAATTATATGATCGCAAATGTTTCCTATCCGGTTGGCGCAATAGTATCGTATTATCGAAGGGTCGGGCCGGTTGCGCTTGGCGGTGGAGCTTCTTTTATCAATCTTTCTCCTGGGATTCATTTCGGCGCGATGTATGGATGGTAAAAATTTTCTTGACAAAAACGAATAGTAATGTTCATATATGCATACGTTTCCACGCTTGACGGGTTGTACGATCACCTTTTCTTCTGACGTAAGCGGCAACTCACCCCCTTGGGTTGCCGCTTTTATTTTTTAAAAAAATCATTGACAATCACATTATAATAGCTACAATGTCCAATAACAAGATTTTCTAAAAAGGTGTTTTTAAATTTTTTGTTCCAAAAAGAATTAAAAATCTAATAAAAGGAGAAAGATTGCAGTATGAAAAGATTTAACACTTGTCTCTTCGTTTTTCTGTTCATTGCGCTCTGCATGCTTTGCGTGTGGAGTCCGCCCGTTCAGTCGGCGGAAACCAAAATGAACGAAAATACCTTCGTCGCCGTTGCCCCGGCAACAAACTATACTTTCGAAAAATCCAGCAACCGGAAAATGCCGCTGGTAGGGGTGCGCGATTTGCGCGGCTCGAAAAGCACCAGTGAACAGAATTCCACTTTTATATTGATGGCTTGTACCATGTGTCAAACGGGATGCGCGGAAAGCGCGAATATTATTAAACCTGTGGCCCATACAATCGAGGATACCGAAAAGGCAATCGGATCGGGAGGCGAGCGTGTATACGCTCTTGGTAAAACC